>JACCEB011337654.1_pt1 | contig 12639 bp, 8 predicted proteins | sample 7454761 | NCBI WGS metagenome assembly JACCEB01 (sample SAMN15323454, study PRJNA562643) | freshwater metagenome | isolation source: river surface water | place: USA:Blue River Watershed | collected 2017-08-18 | reverse complement strand
TTTGACCGAGGAGCGCAATGGCTGCGCGGCCCGGCTGACGAACAGAATGATTGATCGCAACGGATTTGTAGTGTTGAAGTTATCGCCACACGTTCTTACTCGACCATCACTCCCGGGTGGGCGCCACACTGCGCCCTCAGCCCGCGGCCTGTCTCGTTCGCTTCCGCCGTACTGCCTGCACGCTCAGTTTGACCGCTAATGCGGTCGTAGGGCCATCACCGTTCGCATTGGATTGCGTCGGCCGGCCCGTTTGAGGAGTAGTGCATGAAACGCATGTTATTTAACGCCACCCACGCCGAGGAGCTGCGGGTGGCGATTGTCGATGGCCAACGGCTCATCGACCTGGATATCGAGACCGCCGGCCGCGAGCAACGCAAAAGCAATATCTACAAGGGGGTCGTTACCCGGATTGAGCCCAGCCTTGAGGCTTGCTTTGTGAACTATGGCGAGGAACGCCACGGCTTTCTGCCGTTTAAAGAGATTGCGCGTGAGTATTTCCGGCCCGGTGTTGATGTTGGCCGCGCCACCATCAAAGAGGCGATCGCCGAGGGCACCGAGCTTCTGGTGCAGGTTGAAAAAGAGGAGCGCGGCAACAAAGGGGCGGCGCTAACCACCTTTATTTCTTTGGCTGGCCGCTACCTGGTGCTCATGCCCAATAACCCCCGAGGCGGCGGCGTTTCGCGCCGAATCGAAGGCGAAGATCGGCAAGAGCTTCGCGAGACTATGGATCAGCTCGATGTGCCCTCGGGCATGAGCCTGATTGCTCGGACCGCCGGCATCGGCCGTACGGCTGCAGAGCTGCAATGGGATCTGAATTATCTGCTTCAGCTGTGGCGTGCCGTGGATGACGCCCGCAAATTGCAGCCGGGTGCTTATCTGATTTATCAGGAATCCAGCCTGGTCATTCGCGGAATACGTGATTATTTTCATCCCGATATAGGCGAGATACTGATCGATACCGATGACATCTATGAACAGGCCCGCCAGTTCATGCTGCATGTCATGCCCGACATGGGTACCCGCGTGAAGCGTTACAACGACGATGTACCGCTGTTTTCGCGCTTTCAGATCGAGCATCAGATTGAGACAGCCTACTCGCGCGTTGTGCCCCTGCCCTCCGGCGGCGCCATCGTGATTGACCACACCGAGGCCTTGGTCGCAGTAGATGTGAACTCTGCCCGTGCGACCCGTGGCTCGGATATCGAGGAGACCGCATTTCGCACCAACGTAGAGGCCGCCGAAGAAGTTGGCCGCCAGCTGCGGCTGCGCGACCTCGGCGGATTAATCGTGATTGACTTCATTGATATGGAGTCCGCCAAGAATCAACGCGAGGTTGAGCAGCGGCTACGTGATTCCTTGCATGTCGATCGTGCCCGCGTACAGATGGGAAAAATTTCCCGCTTCGGGCTCATGGAGTTATCGCGCCAGCGGCTGCGGCCAGCCTTAAACGAAGGCTCGCATATCACCTGCCCCCGCTGTAATGGCACTGGCGTAATCCGCGATGTGGACTCCAGCGCGCTGCATATTCTGCGCATCCTGCAAGAAGAAGCCATGAAAGAAGGTACAGCCGCCCTGCATGTCCAGGTACCAGTTGAGGTTGCCACCTTCCTGCTGAATGAAAAGCGCACCGATATTGCAAAACTTGAGTTCCGCCTAAAGGTAACCGTGGTACTCATTCCGAATAAATTTCTGGAGACACCGAACTACAAAATCGAGCGGCTGCGTCACGACGATCCTCGACTCGAGGATGTGCGGGCCAGTTACGCCATGGCCGATGAGCCGGCTGCCGATGCGCAATATCAGCAGCAAAAATCCGATCAGACTGCGGCCAAGCCCCGCCAGGAGGCGGTGGTTAAAGGCATCACGCCGGCGCAGCCTGCACCGGTTGTGCCCGCGCGCCCTGCCGAAGTCACGCCCGCTGAGAAAGGCCTCTTTTCTCGCATCATGGGCTGGTTCTCCAGTGGCCCTTCAAAGAGCAGCACCGAGGAAAAAACCGAGGCACGCGCTGAGCGCACTGAGCGCGGCGGACGTGGGCGCGGACGCAACGAACGTAGCGGCCGCAATGACGGCCGCGATCGCCGACAAAACGAACGTGAAAGCCGCGGTGGTGACCGCAGCGATCGATCAGACCGCAATGAATCTCGCGGCGAATCCCGTGGCGAGCAGCGCGAAGCACGCGAGCCCCGCCAACAGCGGCAGGATGCCGGACGCAGCCGGGAACAACGGCGTGAGAATCGTGATGCCCAAAACGATGCTCGGCCTGAGTCTGCTGGCGAGCAGCGCGCCGATGGTCGACGGGACCGACGCAGCCGGCCGGAGGCGGGTGAGCGAACAAACGGCACCGCATCAGAAGTCGCTGCAGAGGCTGCGATCACTGCGCCAACGGAGGGCCCACCGCAGACGGAAGGCGCAGACCAAGAACGCTCGGGGCGCCGTCGCCGTCGCCGCGGACGTGGTGGCCGAGAGGGCCGTCGCGATGACGACCTCGCAGGCAACGATGCGCCGGGGCTCGAGCAGCCGACTGCGCCGCAATCGCTGCAGGAATTTATACCGATTGCCACCGCAGTAGACGTCACCGCGACGCCTGCAGCAGAGATGACTGCACCCTTGCCTGAACCGGCGATAACACCAGCTGCACCGAGCCAGATCACCGCATCGCCTGTGACAGCACCCGCACCGGCACCTGTGGCCGCACCGTCCGTACCCGCACCGGCTCCGATACAAGTCTCTGAGGAGACGCTTCGTCAATCGCTGAACGCGGCAGGGCTGCAATGGGTGCAGACTGATCCCGAGAAGTCCTCTTCCGAGGCCATGCCCGAGCCGCCGCCAAAACTCGGCCGTGCACCTCGTAGAAACACTGAGACAGCCCCACAGGAGCCCCTGGTAATGGTGGAGACACGGCAAAACAATCCGTAATCGATCAATAATCGCGCATGTCCTACGGCCAGCGCATTTTTTCGATCGTCCCGGATTCGACTGCCGCGCCGCGCATCGACGCGGCCCAGGTCTCCGGGCTGGGCCCTGCACCGCAGGGTCAGCTCAGGGATCAGCATGCGCGGGCCTTAAAAGACCTGCGCATCTCAGTTATTGACCAATGTAACTTCCGCTGCACGTACTGCATGCCCAAGGAGGTCTTTGGCCGCGATTACGAATTTCTCCCCAAGGAATCTCTCCTGTCGTTCGATGAAATCGAACGCCTAGCGAAAACCTTTGTTGGCCTTGGAGTGGAAAAGCTGCGCGTCACAGGTGGGGAACCGCTACTGAGAAAAAATATCGAAGGCCTCATCGAACGGCTTGCAGCAATTCGCCTGCCTGATGGCCGGCCCGTCGAGGTGGCGATGACGACCAACGGTGCCTTGCTGGCCAATAAAGCAGGCGCACTCAAGGCCGCGGGCCTGCGTCGGATTACGGTCAGCCTAGATGCTTTAAGTGATGCGACATTCCGAGAAATGAATGACGTGGGCTTTCCGGTCACCGATGTGCTCAAGGGCATTGATGCGGCAGCGACAGCGGGTCTAAAGGTCAAGGTCAATATGGTGGTTCAGCGTGGCGTGAATGATCACGAGATTCTGCCGATGGCCAATGCCTTTCGCGACCGCGGCCATACCCTGCGGTTCATCGAGTTCATGGATGTCGGCTCCTCCAATGCTTGGCAATGGGACCATGTGGTCCCCTCGCGTGAAATCATTGACACGATTGCGTTGGAACATCCACTGGTGCCAATCGGCCGCGATACGCCCAGCGAGGTCAGCGAGCGTTGGCGTTATGCCGATGGCAAGGGCGAAGTGGGCGTGATCTCCTCGGTGTCGAATCCCTTCTGCGGCAATTGCAGTCGGGCCCGCATCTCTGCCGAAGGGGTGCTTTACACCTGCTTATTTGCCCACAGCGGCACCGACTTAAGGGGGCTGCTGCGCAATCAGAGCGCACCCAGCGATGATGACTTAAGCCGCGTGATTGCCGCCATCTGGCAGTCGAGAACCGATCGTTATTCAGAGCAGCGGGCAGATCTACGCGCCCAAGGGGTGAAGAAAGTAGAGATGAGTTACATCGGCGGCTAAACGCGCCGCCGACTGATTTCTACCGACTACTTCTTGTTGTTTAAAGGCGAAGGCAGACTGGAATAAAACGCCGAAATATTTGCAATATCGTCTTTACTGAGTGCTGCTGCCATGCCGGCCATGATGGCATTTTTTCGGGCACCGGATTTGTAATCCGATAATGCGCGGGCTAGATAGTCTGAATACTGACCCGCCAGCTTGGGATAGCTCGGATCAATAGCAGCAACCCCATCTGCACCGTGACAGGCTGCACACAAGGCAGTTGCCTTCTCTTTACCCGCTGCAATGTTGCCTGCCATCACCGGAAGCGCAGTGAGGGCAGCCGCCATCACAACGGCGGCGCGAAGGATGCGTCGATGGTGCGTCATGGCGGGCTCCTTATTTCTTGTTGGCGTAATAGGCGGCCAGATCGGCCATATCCTGATCGCTCAGGCTGCGCGAGATACCCACCATACTCGGATGATTACGCTCTCCGCTTTTGTATGCATTAAGCGCCGAAACAATATATTTCTCGCTCTGAGCATTGATCTTGGGCACGCGATACACGGTCGGGAAGGCGGTTTTGTAGTCTGCGATGCCATGGCAGCCGATACACATTGAATTTTTCTTCGCGCCCGCGTCGGCATTGCCCACAATCGGTGCAGCAGCGGCCGGCTGGGCATTGGCCTTGGCGGCCCCTTGAGCCTGTACCGACAAGGAGGCGGTCAGCCCGCCTGCAGCAAGCAGCACGCCAATGGCTGCTTTTGAGAACCTGTTCAGCATGTCTCCCCCCGTGTTGAACGGGCCGAAGTTTAACACGGCCGGCAGGCGAGGCTCGAATGCTAGGCCATCAGACCACGCAGCATGAAGGTATTCAGACGTCGCACGAACGCAGCGGGATCCTGGGGCTGGCCACCTTCTGCAAGCAACGCTTGATCGAACAACACCCAGACCAAATCATCGAAGCTTGCGCCCTGATCAGCAAGCAATGCCTTCACCAAGGGGTGATCCGGGTTGAGTTCTAAAATGGGCTTGCGATCTGGCGCCTTTTGGCCGGCCTGCTTAAGCAGCCGCTCCAGATGGCCGCTCATGTCATGCTCATCTGAAACAAGGCAACAGGCGGACTCAGTCAGCCGGCGCGTCATGCGGACTTCTTTAACCTTCTCGCCCAGCACCGTCTGGGCCCGCTCGACAATCGGCTTGAATTGCTTTTCGGTTTCTTTTGCAGGCTTGATGTCTTCGTCTTGCAGCTTGCCCAGATCTAATGCGCCCTTGGCGACCGACTGGATCTGCTTGCCCTCGAATTCAGTTAAGAAGTTCAGCATCCACTCATCAATACGGTCTGCGAGAAGCAATACTTCAATGCCTTTTTTCTTAAAGACCTCTAGGTGTGGACTGGACTGAGCAGCCGCCAAGGAATCGGCAGTCACCACATAGATTTTTTCCTGGCCATCTTTCATGCGGCCGATGTAGTCCTTCAGCGACACGGAGGGATCCTGGGCCTCGGAGGCGGTGGAATAAAAACGCATTAGTCCGGCCAGCCGATCCCGGTTGGAGAAATCTTCGCCAAAGCCCTCTTTCAGGCACTGGCCAAATTCTTTCCAGAAACTCTGATACGCCTCTGCCTTATCGGCGGCGAGTTCCTCGAGTAAGGACAGAATCCGCTTGGTGCAGCCCTCGCGAATCGATTTGATATCCCGGCTTTCTTGCAAAATCTCGCGTGAGACATTCAGCGGCAGGTCGGCTGAGTCCACCACCCCGCGTACGAATCGCAAATACGATGGCAACAGCTGCTCGGCGTCATCCATGATGAAGACACGCTTGACATAAAGCTTCAGCCCATGGCGTTGTTGGCGATCCCAAAGATCAAAAGGAGCCTTGCTGGGCACAAACAGCAGCTGGGTGTATTCGGTGCGGCCCTCTACACGATTGTGGGTCCAGGCCAGCGGATCACCCATACCCATGCCAAGGCCTTGGAAAAAGGCCTTGTACTGCTCATCGGTGATTTCGCTTTTCGAACGGGTCCACAAGGCCGAGGCCTGGTTGATGGTCTCCCACTCATCATGCTCAACATATTCATTTTTCTTGTCATCCCATTCCCGCTTTTTCATCTGAATGGGAATGCCAATGTGATCGGAGTAGCGTTTTAGGATCTCTTTAATCGTCCAATGCTCCAGAAGATCATCGTGGCCCTTAGTATCCGGATCATCAGACGCTTTGGGGCGCAGATGCAAAATCACGTCCGTGCCACGGCCGGGCTTATCAACGGCCTGGACACTGAATTCACCCGAGCCATCCGACTCCCAGCGGACCGCATCACTGGGAGGCAGTCCTGCCCGGCGGCTGATCACCGTGACCTGATCCGCCACGATGAACGCCGAATAAAAGCCAACTCCAAACTGACCAATCAGATTGCTATCTTTGGAATCGTCGCCCGTCAGGCTTTTCATAAATTCTTTCGTGCCGGACTTGGCAATCGTGCCCAGGTGCTCGATAGCCTCTTCGCGGCTCATACCGATGCCGTTATCCGAGATGGTGATGGTGCGGGCCTCCTTGTCGATGGCAAGGCGAATTTTTAATTCGCCATCGCCTTCGTAGAGATCCGCCTTCTGTAGTGCCTCCACCCGCAGCTTGTCGCAGGCATCGGAGGCATTGGAGACCAGCTCGCGGAGAAAAATATCGCGGTTGCTGTAGAGCGAGTGAATCATGAGGTGCAGCAGCTGCTTGACCTCGGTCTGAAAGGCTAGGGTTTCTTTTGACATGGCAATTCCTTGGGCGTGCTGATTGACTCTCGCTAAAGATGGGGGCCGACTGGCCCGATTTCAAGAGCCGGGCTTGATGCGGCTTGGCTTAAAGCGCAGCTCCAAGAGCTTGCCCCGACGGGCCCGATTACCTTCATAGGTCTTGAGTTCTTTTGCCTCAAGCAACACCTCGGCAGGCTTACCGGCCCGGCCCGCGCCAAAAACGCGCAGACCGGACTTTGGTGCCAGGCCTGCAGCATCGATAAAGCCATCGGCCTTTGCCTCGGGATCAATCAGCAATACGCCCCGGCCGCCGGTTGGCAGAACTTTGACATCGGCCAAACCCACAATCAACAGCCTGCCTTTTGCAGACAGCATCGCCAGCTGGCTAGCCTGCGCGGGGATGATCCGCATCAGCGACGGCATATCGGATCGCTCAATGGTCATGAATTGCTTGCCCGCCCGCTGCCGGGTCATCATCGATTCGATCGTGGTGATAAACCCAAGGCCAAACTGTGTGCCAATAACGAGCCGTGTAGCAGGCTCGCCAGCCGCAAACTGAGTCAATAGGGCCCCGGGTTCAAGCTCGACCATCGAAGTTAAAGGCGCGCCATCACCGCGGGCACCGGGCAGCTGACCCACCGGCACGGAGTAGCTTCGTCCGGTGCTGGAGAGCGCCACCAGCGTGTCGACCGTACGGCACTCAAAGCAGTCGTACAGCGCATCGCCGGTCTTAAATCCGAACTGGGCGGGATCATGGCCGTGGCCCTGGCGGGCCCGGACCCAGCCATTGATCGACACAATGACCGTGACGGGCTCATCGACCACCGGCACTTCAACACTGGTGCGCTCTGCAGCCTTCAGTAGTGTTCGGCGGTTATCACCAAACATCTTGGCATCCTGCTCAATTTCTTTTGCGACACTTTTACGCAGGCTGCGCTCGTTTTCGAGAAGGTGCACAAGCCGGCCCTCCTCTTCGCGCAACTCAGAAAGCTCTTTTTCAATCTTGATTGCCTCTAGCCGGGCCAACTGCCGCAGACGAATCTCAAGGATGTCCTCGGCCTGAATCTCAGTGAGCCCGAATTTTTTGACTAACGCCGGCTTGGGCTCATCGCTTTCTCGAATGACTTTGATGACCTTATCGATATTCAATAAGGCAATTGAGCGGCCCTCCAGAATGTGGATACGCCGGCGGGCCTGCTCAAGACGATGGGAAGTCCGGCGGCGCACAGTCTCAATGCGATAGACGACCCACTGGGACAGAATCTCCAGCAGCGACAGGGAGCGTGGCCGGCCATCGTGATCCACCGCTACTAAGTTCATGGCGACCGAACTCTCCAGCGGCGTATGCGCAAGCAGCACCCGAATAAACTCATCGCGATCCTGACGCGATGACTTGGGCTCAAAAACGAGCCGTACATCGGCATCCTTACCCGACTCATCACGGACCGTATCCAGCACGCCCAGCATGAGTGACTTCAATTGCTGCTGCTCTGCAGACAGGGATTTCTTCCCTGCTTTGACCTTCGGGTTGGTGATCTCCTCGATGTCCTCAAGCACGCGCTGCGAGGACACACCCGGGGGCAGTTCATGGACCACCACCTGCCACTGGCCGCGGGCCATCTCTTCGATACTCCAACGGGCTCGGGTTTTCAGTGAGCCACGGCCCGCGCTATAGGCTTGGGCGATCTCTTCGGCAGATGAAATGATTTGTCCTCCGCCCGGAAAATCCGGCCCGGGGATGAGTTTCATCAGCTCGCGCTCAGAGAGATCGGGCTTATCGATTAAGGCCACAGCAGCGGCGGCGACCTCAGCAGCGTTATGCGGCGGAATTTCCGTCGCCATGCCCACGGCAATGCCCGAGGCTCCGTTTAATAAAACAACGGGCAGCCGCGCAGGCAGCCGCAGCGGCTCGGTAAAAGAGCCGTCATAGTTTGGTCCGAAATCAACAGTTCCCTCATCGATTTCATCGAGCAGCAGCGCGGCAAATGCGGTCAGCCGGGCCTCGGTGTAGCGCATCGCTGCCGCGCCATCACCATCACGCGAGCCAAAATTTCCTTGACCATCAATTAAGGGGTAACGCACAGAAAAACCTTGCGCAAGACGAACGAGCGCATCATAGGCCGACTGATCGCCATGCGGATGATATTTTCCGAGCACGTCACCCACCACACGGGCCGATTTCACCGGCTTTGCCGATATGGCAAGCGACATCCGATGCATGGCATACAAAATACGCCGCTGCACCGGCTTTAATCCATCACAGAGATCCGGCAGGGCTCGGCCCTTGACGACCGAGACCGCGTAATCGAGATACGCACGCTCCGCAAAATCCGCCAGCGTGATCATCTCGCCATCAAACCGAATGCCTAAGGGCTCCTGCGAGGACCATGCCTGTGCATCAGACTCCGTTGCATCACTGCCGGATGCAGCGAACAAGTCCGGGGTGCTGTTTTTGCTGCTGGATTTGCGCGGCATATTAGAGATCCGCCTCGGCCTCGTGGCCTTTTTCCTCAAGCCATGCACGGCGGGAAGCCGCCTCGGTGCGGCCCATCAGCAGATGAAAACGCTTCGTGGTGCCCATGGCATCAACCGCGCCGAGCGCCACCAGAGAGAGCCGGCGTGTGTCCGGATTAAGGGTGGTCTCCCAGAGCTGCTCGGCACTCATCTCGCCCAGGCCTTTAAACCGCGAGATGCTCCATGCTGTCTCGCGCAGGCCCTCCTGGCGCAGCTTATCGAGCACATGCGTCAGCTCGCCGTCATCCAAAGCATAGAGTTTTCGAGCCGCACGCTTGCCACTTGCGCTGACATCAATACGAAACAGCGGCGGCCGGGCCACAAACACATGGCCGCGCTGCACAAGCTGTGGGAAATGCTTAAAAAATAAGGTCAGCAACAAGACCTGGATGTGCGCACCATCGACATCGGCATCCGACAAGATGCAGACCTTGCCGTAACGCAGATTATTCCAATTGATCGTGTCGGAGATGCCGTGCGGATCAATGCCCAAAGCCACAGCAATGTCATGGACCTCGGCATTGGCAAATAGTCGATCGGGTTCGGTCTCCCAGGTATTGAGCACCTTCCCCCGAAGCGGCAGGATCGCCTGAAATTCTTTATCGCGGCCCATCTTGGCGGAGCCGCCCGCAGAATCGCCTTCAACTAAGAAAATTTCATTGCGTGCGATATCGGTGGACTCGCAGTCGGTGAGCTTGCCCGGGAGTACCGCCACCCCGGAGCCTTTTTTCTTCTCTACTTTTTGCGCAGAGCGCGCACGATGTTGTGCCGCTCGAATCGCTAAGTCAGCGATCTTTCGCGCGGACTCCAGATCCCGGTTCAGCCAAAGCTCCAGCGGCGGCCTGACCTGCGCAGCGACAAGTCGCAGGGCATCACGGCTGGTGAGCTTCTCTTTGGTTTGGCCCTGAAACTGCGGATCCAAGACTTTGGCGGACAGCACAAAACTCACCCGCGAAAACACATCCTCGGGTAGCACCTTCACGCCCTTGGGCATCAAGTTGTGCTGCTCGATAAATCCCTTGACCGCAGAAAAGAGGCCCTCCCGCAGTCCAGCCTCATGTGTGCCGCCGGCGGTCGTTGGAATGAGATTGACAAAGGATTCCCGCGGCGTAGGGCCCTCGGCAGTCCAGGCCACCGCCCATTGGGCGCCCTCGCCGATCGCGAAGGTCTCATCGCCTGCGCCGACATAGCCCTCGCCCAGCCAGGGATCGACCACTAACGGCTCGGATTCAACCAACTCCAACAAATAATCTTTCAAGCCACCTTGATAGCGCCAAGATTCGGACTTACCGGTTTTCTCGTTGGCCAAGTGGGTGATCACGCCGGGCAGCAACACTGCGCGGGCCTTCAGACTGCGGGCCAACTCGGCAGCAGGAATCGCCGCGTCATCAAAATACTTTGCATCTGGCCAGACCCGCACCGAGGTGCCTGCCCGGCCAGCCGCGGCCGAGATGCGTTTTAAAGGCTCGATGACCTCGCCATCGGCGAAAACAATTCGGTACTCACCACCGTCACGCCATACAGTGACTTCCAGGCGCGTCGATAACGCATTGGTAACCGAGACGCCTACACCATGCAGACCGCCACTAAAGGCATAGGCGCCGCCTGCGGTTTTATCGAACTTTCCGCCTGCATGCAGCCGAGTAAATACGATCTCGACTACCGATACGTTCTCATCAGGATGCTTACCAACCGGAATACCGCGGCCGTCATCGGCGACGCTCACGCTGCCATCCGTATGCAGCGTGACATGAATATTTTTGGCGTGGCCAGCAAGCGCTTCATCCGCGCTGTTGTCAATGACTTCTTGAAGAATATGCAACGCATTCTCAGTGCGCGTGTACATGCCCGGCCGTTGTCGCACTGGCTCGAGTCCCTTTAACACACGAATCGATGATTCGTTGTAATTATTTTTTCGTTGCTCTGCCATTGCGAAGAAAAATTTTCATGCGTGTCAAATCGCGAACTGATGCAGACATCTCAAACGTTTACTGACCCCAAAGTTGTCCACAGTTTTTGTGGAAAACTCGGTCATAAAAACGTCACAGGATTGTCACAACAAGGATGCCTTCGGACTGGGTAATTTTTGATCAGCTACGCCAGCTTCTTGTCGCAGACAAGTATTCCATCCGCATCGGCATAGCACCAATTTCCAGGCCGAACCACGACGCCGGCCATGTCAACCGGTATATCCCGCTGGCCAGCTCCTTGCCGATCGCTGCGCTTGGGATGGGTCGCGATCGCCCAGACCCCCACCGCACACTCCAAAAGCTCCTGAGAGTCCCTGACACAGCCGTTCACGATGATCCCCACCCAGCCGTTTTTCGCAGCCAGCTGACCAAGATTGCCCCCTATTAGCGCGCAGCGGTCACTGCCGCCGCCATCCACCACCAGCACCCTGCCCTGGCCCGGGCTCTCCAGCAGCTGACGGACGTGGCTGTTGTCCTCGAAGCACTTTAGGGTCGCAACCGGCCCGCAGATGGCGGTCTCACCGCCATAGTTTTGAAAGACTGGGGGCAAGACCCGCAGGCTGCCCGCCGCCAAGAGATCCTCGTGGGCATCACATAGATCCGCTGTCGGAGGGCACTCCATCGGCGCCGCCTGCGGCCCTTTAGATCGAGAAGGTGTGGTTTTCATGTTGTTCATCGCGGTCGTAAGACTACCAGTGCAGCCCGGGCATGCAAAAATTTGCCCATGCTGACTGTTTTATCCATCTTTATGGCCGCGCTCATTCTTGCCTATGTGCTGGAGCCGATTGTTGAGCGGCTCTGCGCGATCGGGCTGAACCGGCGACTGGCCGCGCTCGCAGCCGTGCTAATCGGAATTGGTGCATTGGCAGGCCTTGGCCTGCTACTGATCAATATTTTGCAGCGAGATATCCCGATGATTCGTACGCAGGCGCCTGCCTGGATCCAAAGCACCCAGCTTTGGCTTGCGCCGATGCTCGAGCGCTTTGAGATCAGCCTGAATTGGGAGGAGATGAAGGCGGCCCTAGTGGAGCGGGTCACGCGCCAGTTCTCAGACAACGCTGAAGTCGTCATCACGCGCGTGCTGGATACGGTGCTGGCCTCGGTGCAAAGTTTTATCGCGGTTGTAGCCGCGCTGGTCTTAATATTTTTTGTGGTGTTTTATCTGCTGGTGGAGTGGTCAGGACTGTTTACTCGGGCCAGCGAATTTCTTCCGCCCCGGCATCGGGCCACCGCGGCCGCGCTGGCCAATGAGTGCGATCAGCTGCTGTCGCAATATCTGCGTGGCCAACTCAGCGTCATGCTGATACTGGCGGCTTATTACGCCATTGCGCTGTCCTTATCCGGCATGGCCGGGGCTGTCGGCATCGGCATCCT
>JACCEB011232212.1_pt1 | contig 12639 bp, 14 predicted proteins | sample 7454761 | NCBI WGS metagenome assembly JACCEB01 (sample SAMN15323454, study PRJNA562643) | freshwater metagenome | isolation source: river surface water | place: USA:Blue River Watershed | collected 2017-08-18 | reverse complement strand
GGATAACGCAAAGTGCGACCGTTCAGACCCGCCGCTGGCTCGGTTTGGTACAGCCAGTCGGTGCGCGGATTGCCAATGCAATACAAGTAGCCCACCGGAATGTGAACCCAGTGGTAATCGTCTTTTTTACCCGCTTCGATCAGCAGCACGCGCTTGCTGGCGTCTGCACTCAGGCGGTTGGCCAACAAACAGCCCGCAGTGCCGCCGCCGATGATGATGTAGTCAAAGGTGTTGTCGTTCATGAATTACCCGGTCTCTAGAGGGATCGATTGTGCCTGCGGATTTTGAATCAATTCCGCGGGCACGGCATCCGTGAGTCGGGCTGGCCTGTTGACCCGATGGGACGAACCAAGCTGCTTATTTGGCCGTTGGCATCACAAACTCTGCGCCTTTGCCAATGCTCTCGGGCCAACGCTGCATGATCGATTTTTGCTTGGTATAGAAGCGCACACCCTCTTCGCCATAGGCGTGCATGTCGCCAAACAAGCTGCGCTTCCAACCGCCAAAGCCGTGCCAGGCCATCGGCACCGGAATCGGCACATTGATGCCCACCATGCCCACCTGAATGCGGCGCGCAAACTCGCGCGCCACGTTGCCGTCGCGGGTGAAGCAACTGACGCCGTTGCCAAACTCGTGGTCGTTGATGATTTGCACCGCGGTCGCAAAGTCAGGCACGCGCACACAGGACAGCACCGGGCCAAAAATTTCTTCTTTGTAAATTTTCATGTCGGTGGTCACGTGGTCAAACAGCGTGCCGCCCAACCAAAAACCGTTGTCGCAGCCAGCACCTGCTTTGGCGCCGTCAAATTGGCGGCCATCCACCAGCAATTGAGCGCCTTCGGCGACGCCTGCATCGATATAGCCTTTGATGCGCTGGCGAGCCGCATCCGTCACGATGGGGCCCATTTCGGCGGCCAAGTTTTCACCATTCAGCACTTGCAAAGACCGAGTGCGCGCCACCAATTTTGGCATGATTTTCTCGGCCACATCACCCACCAAAACGGCCACGCTGATGGCCATGCAGCGTTCACCTGCCGAGCCGTAACCGGCACCAATCAAGGCGTCCACGGTCTGATCGATGTCGGCGTCGGGCATCACCACCAAGTGGTTTTTGGCACCGCCCAAGGCCTGCACGCGCTTGCCGTGGTGGGCGCCGGTTTCATAGATGTAATTGGCAATGGGGGTCGAGCCCACAAAGCTGATGGCCTTCACATCGGGGTGTTCCAGCAATGCATCCACGGCTTCTTTGTCGCCTTGCACCACGTTGAACACGCCGTCTGGCAAACCCGCTTGCTTCAGCAAATCGGCGATGAACAATGAGGGCGTTGGGTCGGTCGGGCTGGGTTTCAAGATGAAGGTGTTGCCGGCCGCAATCGCCACGGGGAACATCCACATCGGCACCATCACTGGAAAATTGAAAGGCGTGATGCCGGCCACCACGCCCAGGGGCTGGCGCAGCGTCCAGTTGTCAATGCCTGTCGACACTTGGTCGGTGAAGTCGCCCTTGAGCAATTGGGGGATGCCGGTGGCGAACTCCACGATGTCAATGCCGCGCGACACTTCGCCTTGTGCGTCGGTGAAGACCTTGCCATGCTCGGCCGTGATCATGTGCGCAAGGGTGTCTTTGTGCGTGTTCAGCAACTCCAGAAACTTGAACATCACCCGTGCCCGGCGCAGCGGCGGGGTGTCGGCCCATGCCGGAAAAGCGGCTTGTGCCGCGGCCACGGCTTGGCCCACTTCTTTGCGGTTGGCCAGTGCCACGTTGCCGGTGACGGCACCAGTGGCGGGGTTGGTCACGGCTTGGCTGCGGCCCGAAGTGCCTGTGGCCACTTGGCCTTGGATGTAGTGGCCGATGTTGGAAATGCTCATGTGTCGTTCCTGATGGGCTGGTGCGATGGTTCGCACAAAGCGATAAAAAAAGTCAGTGTAGGTAACGCGGGCGGCCCTCACAAGACCGTAATCTTGAATTGATTGTTCAATATAGTGAACAATGTGGGCATGAATGAGCAAAAAATCAACACCCTCTGGACCCATTTGCACTGGTTGAGCGTGCTGGCGCAACAAGGCAGTTACACGGCGGCGGCAGCGCGACTGGGCGTCAGCAAAGCGGCCATGAGCCAGCGCATTGCAGAACTGGAACGCGCAGCCAAAGTCACCTTGGTGCAGCGCACCACGCGCAGCTTGCGGTTGACCGAGGCGGGACAAAAGCTGGTGGACGACACCCGCAGCTCGTTTGAGCTGATCGAACAAAGCTTTGCCCAAGTGCGTGATTTGGCTGAACAACCCAGCGGCTTGGTGCGCGTCACCGCGCCGGTCGCCTTGGCGCGCCAACAACTGCTGCCCTTATTGGCCCATTTTTTGAGAGACCACCCCGAGGTGAGGATCGAGTTGGACATGTCTGACCGCTTGAGTGCATTGGCGACCGAGGGCTTTGACCTGGCCATTCGCCACACCGCACGCCCACCCGACACCCATGTGGCTTGGGCCCTGTGCAGCACCGAATCGGTGTTGGTGGCCAGCCGCGCATATTTGCGCAAACAGGGCCAGCCGCACAGCCCGACCGATTTGCAAGCGCACAACTGTTTGCATTACCCGCGGGCGCAAGAAATCCCCGCATGGACGTTTGAACCGCGCCAACTTCGCCACCACAAAGAGCGCGTCACCGTGCCCGTTGCGGGCAATTTGTCGGCCAACAACAGCGAAGCGTTGCGTGAAGCGGCCTTGACCGGGGCCGGTATTGCTTTGCTGCCCGATTTCAGCGCACAAGCCGCCATGCGCCAGGGCAAATTGGTGCGCGTGCTTCCCGACTGGAAGCCGGTCGGGGCGTTTGCCGAAACCATTTACGCCATCAGGCCCTATGCGCCGCATGTGCCCCGGGCCGTGACGGCCTTGGTGAGCCATTTGAAAGCGGCCTTGGCGCCGGGGTTTGCGATTTCACCTTGAGGCGAACCAGCTGACCGCTTTCAGCGTCCCGCCAATATCGGAAACAGTTTGTGCAACCCGTCGGCCATCACTTCGACGGCCAGCGCCGCCAAGATCAGGCCCATCAAACGGGTCATCACATTGATGCCGGTTTTGCCCAAAATGCGGGCGATCGGTGTGGCCAAAGAAAAGCACAAGGCGGTGGCCAACGCAATCACTACGCCATAGCCCACCAAGCTGCCCAACTGGGCGAAATTTTTGGCTTTTTCGGCATAAATCACCACGGTGGACATGGTGGCTGGGCCGGTGAGCAACGGAATCGTCAATGGCACCACGGCAATGCTCGCGCCCATGGCCGCTTTGGCTTCGGCGTCGTGCACTTCATCGGCATTGGCGCGGGCTTCGGCGGGCTGTGCGTTCAACATCGACAAAGCCGCCGTGAGCAGCAACAAGCCCCCGCCGACCTGAAAGCTGGCCAGCGAGATGCCGAAAAATTCCAATATCTGCAGGCCCAGCAAAGCACTGGCGGCGATCACCACAAACGCGGAGAAGGACGAGACCCAGATGGTGCGTTGGCGTTGCGCCCGGCTGAAGCCTTGGGTGTAGTGAATGAAAAAGGGCACGATGGCCAAGGGGTTGACGATGGCCAACAGGGTGATGAGCGGTTTGAAATCCATGGGGGGATTGTGCAACGCTCAGGCCGCCGGGTGGCGTCTTCTGAACATGCTCCAGCCGTCCATGTGCAGCACCTTGTCACCATGTTGGTTGAACATTTCCCAGAGGTTGCGCGTCATGCCCACATCGGGGCGCTTGCTCATGGGCTTGGTCTCGACCAAGGTGCTTTGCAATCGCAAGGTGTCGCCGGGATAAACAGGCTTGAGCCATTTGACGCTGTCCAAGCCTGGCGAGCCAAGGCTGGATGTTTCGCATAGAAAATTCGTGACCATCAAGCGCATGGCCATGGCGCAGGTGTGCCACCCGCTGGCCGAGAGCGCGCCAAACACCGAGGCTTTGGCCGCCTCGTCGTCCAGGTGAAAAGGTTGTGGATCGAACTGTTGGGCAAAGGCCAGTATTTCTTCGCGCGTCGGGGTGATGCTGCCCAAGTCACGCACTTGGCCCACGGCAAAGTCTTCCCAGTAGTATTTGATGGTGGCCATCACCGACCTCCAGAGATGTCTAAAAAGCTCATGGTGGTGTAACTGGCTTGCTCGCTCAGCAGCCAGACGATGCCTTCGGCCACCTCTTGCGCGCTGCCACCGCGTTGCGCGGGCACCAAATGTTGCAAGTCTTTCACGCGGTTGGGCAAGCCGCCCGAAGCGTGGATTTCAGTTTCGATCAGGCCGGGACGCACCGCGTTGACGCGAATGCCCTCTGCCGCCACTTCTTTGGCCAGGCCGATGGTGAAGGCGTCGATCGCGCCTTTGGCGGCCGCGTAGTCCACATATTGACCGGGTGCGCCCAGCCGAGCCGCGGCGCTGGAGACATTGACGATGCTGCCGCCCTCGCCACCATGCCGGGTGCTCATGCGGCGCACCGCTTCACGCGCGCAAATCAAACTGCCGATCACGTTGATGTCGAACATGCGCTTCCACCGCGCGACGCTCATCTCGTCAACCCGGGCCGTCATGTCCACCACGCCCGCGTTGTTGACCAAGCCTTGCAGTCGCCCCAGCTTGGCGTCGATGTGCTCGAACATGCGCAGCACCTGCGCTTCGTCGGCCACATCGGCTTGGATGGCCATGGCTTGTCCGCCCGAGTCACGAATCTGACGCACCACCTCATCGGCTGCCAAAGAGTTGGCGGTGTAGTTCACCGCCACGGCCCATCCTTGTTGTGCCGCCAAAAGGGCACTGGCGGCGCCGATCCCCCGGCTGCCGCCGGTCACCAACAAGACCTTGCTCATGCTTTGTCTCCTGCAAAATTGAAAGGCCGATATAAATGTACAAAGATTACACAACAGAGAAGGAGCCTCTATGGGTCGCACAGTGGACTATTACTTCGCCCCACAAAGCCCATGGGCTTATTTGGGACACCAGCGATTGGCAGAGATTGTTCAGCGAACCGGCGCCGCGGTTCGCGTGATGCCGATTGATTTGGGGGGCAAGGTGTTTCCCATTTCTGGGGGCTTGCCCTTGGGCCAACGCGCTCCACAGCGACAGGCCTACCGGTTGGTGGAGTTGCAGCGCTACAGCCAGTTTCTGAATGTGCCTTTGAATGTGAAGCCCAAATATTTTCCGGTCGGCGGCGACGATGCGGCGCGCTTGATCATTGCAGCCGATTTGGCGCATGGGGCTGCTGCAGCGATGGCGATGAGCGGCGCTATTTTGGCCGCCTGTTGGGCACAAGAGCGCAACATGGCCGATGACAAAGTGCTGGCTGATTTGCTGCAAGAGCAACAGTTGCCGGCCAGTTTGTTGGAGCAGTCGCACAGCCAAGCGGTGCAGGTGCGCTATGAAAGCTACACCCAGTCCGCCATTGATGCGGGTGTGTTTGGTGCGCCCAGCTATGTGGTGAATGGCGAAATTTTTTGGGGCCAAGACCGACTCGATTTTGTAGAGCGGGCCTTGGCGTGATGAAGTGCAAGCGGTGAACAGGAGACTGAAATGGGAAAGATGGTGAGCTTGATCTCAGCCGATGGCATTGAGGTGCCCGCTTATGTGGCGCAGCCCACGGGGGCGCCGCGCGGCGCCGTGGTGGTTTTGCAAGAAATTTTTGGCGTGAACAGCCACATTCGCGAAGTGGCCGATGGCTACGCTGCCGAGGGCTATGTGGCCGTCGCGCCAGCCACCTTTCATCGGGTTCAGTCGGAGGTGGCGTTGGGTTATTCAGAGGCCGATATGGGCGTGGGCTTTGGCTATAAAACGGCCGTCGAGGCTTTGCCTGCACCGGGCGTGATGCCAGACATTCAAGCGGCCATCGACCATGCGGCCAACTTGTCGGGCGGCAAAGTCGGCATCGTGGGGTATTGCTGGGGTGGCCTGTTGACGTGGCGCGCCGCGTGTACCTTGCAGGGCTTGAGTGCGGCGGTGCCTTATTACGGAGGCGGAGTCACGACCGAGGCTGAAATCGCGCGCCAAACGAGCGTGCCCGTGCTGGCCCATTTTGCCGAGGAAGACCATTGGATTCCCATGCCCTCGGTGACCGCATTCAAGCAGGCGCACCCCGAAGTCACAGTGTGGACATACCCGGCGCACCATGGCTTCAATTGCGACCAGCGAGGATCTTGGCATGCGCCTTCGGCGCAGTTGGCACGCTCTCGCACCTTGGCGTTTTTTGCACAGCACTTGGGCTGATTTGGCCCCGCAAGAGCGGGCTGATGGAGGGCTTCAGCCGGTGCGGGCCAGGTAGCGCTTGCGCCAAAACACCAGGCCCATGACCGTCGCGATCAAAGCCATGCCGCCCAAGGTCCACCAAAAGGCGCTGGCTTGGTGCAACCAAGGCATGAATTCGAAGTTCATGCCAAAAACGGCGGCAATCAGATTGAGAGGCAAAAAGATGGCCGTCAGCGCGGTCAGGGTGCGCATGATGTCGTTGGTGCGGTTGCCTTGCAAATTGAAATGCATTTGCACCGCGGTTTCGGTGTTGTGCTCCAGCCGGCGCACGTGTTGCATCACCCGATCGATGTGTTCCAGCACATCGCGACTTCTGATTTTGAGCAGTTCATGCTCACGCGCCTCTGCGCTGTCTTGCGACACCCCCCAGTTTTCCAGCGACTCGGTCCAGGTTTGGACAGCGGTGCGTTGATCGTCACACAGCGATTCCAGTTGGTGCAGGGCCACACGCGCCTGCATCAAGCCTTCCCAGCGGTTGAATCTGGCGCGCGGGTTCAGCAATTCGGTTTGCCAGTGCTCCAGTTGGCGCGTGAGCTCTCGGCGCAAATCGAGGTAGCTGTCGACCATGTGGTTGACGATGCGCAACATCATGTCGGCGGGACTGGCAGGCACCCCGCGCGCGCCGGCCGAACGCAAGTCCGCCGATTCCAGAGGCGGTGTCGCCAGCGAGCTGCTGGCCAACAGTCTGCTGGCATAGGCGTCTTGCACCGCACATTCTGTCGGGTGAACACTGAGCAAGACCCGGTCAAACACCGCAAACCCAACCGGGCTGGTGTCAATGCGTTGCAGCACTGGCGGGCCGGGCCGCTTGCCTTGCAGGGCCAAACCTTGGTGGGACCCATTCGGATTGCTTTGGGCCAAACGCCGAAACACCATCAGGTCGTAATGCGAGCTGTAGTCAAAGCGCGAGGGCAGCTGGGCATTCAGCAGATCTGACACATGCAAATCTACCAAGGGCTGGCCGGTGATCCGCTCAAGGGTGGCTTGGATCAGCGTCAGTTGAGCTTGAAAGGTCTCGCGCGAGCAAGAAATCCAGACATAGCCTTGGTCAGGCAGTTGCTGGGGCAACACCAGTCCGTCGTGGACCTGTGCGCCTGCAATGGTGAGGACCCGCATGCAGGGGCTTAGCTTTGGCGAATCAAGCGGGCCGCATCGCGGGCAAAGTAAGTCAGCACCCCGTCGGCACCGGCGCGTTTGAAAGCCAACAGGCTTTCCATCATCACTTGATCGTGGTCGAGCCAGCCGTTTTGGGCAGCCGCTTTTAGCATGGCGTATTCACCCGAAACTTGGTAGGCAAAGGTGGGCACTTTGAATTCGTCTTTCACGCGGCGCACGATGTCCAAATAAGGCATGCCGGGTTTGACCATCACCATGTCGGCGCCTTCGGCCAAGTCCATGGCCACTTCGCGCAGCGCTTCGTCGCTGTTGCCCGGGTCCATTTGGTAGACCTTTTTGTTGCTCTTGCCCAAATTGGCGGCCGAGCCCACGGCATCGCGAAACGGGCCATAAAACGCGCTGGCGTATTTGGCGCTGTAGGCCATGATGCGGGTGTGCACTTGTCCCCGCGCTTCAAGGGCTTGGCGTATGGCCCCAATGCGTCCGTCCATCATGTCGCTGGGGGCCACCATGTCCACGCCCGCCTCGGCTTGCGTCAGGGCTTGTTGCACCAACACCGCTGTGGTTGCGTCGTTCAAGATGTAGCCCGTCTCATCCAGCAAGCCGTCTTGGCCGTGGCTGGTGAAGGGGTCGAGGGCGACATCGGTCATGACGCCCAATTCGGGAAACCGTTTTTTCAGCTCACGCACCACGCGGGGCACCAGGCCATCGGGGTTCATGGCTTCTTTGCCGGTGGGGTCTTTCAGCGAGGCGTCAATGACCGGAAACAAGGCCATGACTGGAATGCCCAACTTCAGGCAGTCCTCAGCCACGGGCAGCAACAAATCGAGCGACAGGCGTTCAACGCCGGGCATAGAGCCAACGGCTTGGCGCTGATTTTGTCCTTCCAGCACAAACACCGGATAGATCAGATCGTGGGGCGTGACTTGGTTTTCACGCACCAGGTTGCGGGTGAAGTCGTCACGGCGCAAGCGGCGTGGGCGGCTGGAGGGAAATGGGGCGACGGGGTTCATGTTGAAAATTGTGCCTCAAGTCTTGCTTGGACTCCAAGTCGCGCAGTTCCAGACCGGCCGTGGCGCCCAAGACTCAGTATTGGTAAAAACAACATAAATACGGAAATTAGCCTTGTTAATGATTTTGTTATTTGATAAATTTCAAAGCAGGCAGTTCTCTGCCTCCCGCTTTTCCTCCCTGAGCGGGGCCTGGACGCGGCAACGCAAAAAGGCTTACCACCCTCGGCCTTGGCCGAGGGTTTTTTTTGTCTGCACGCGCCACGGGCATCGGCCCGGTCATCTCTGACTACACTTGCGACATGCTCTGGATCAAAGCCCTTCACATCGTTTTCATTGCCAGCTGGTTTGCCGGCTTGTTTTATCTGCCGCGCATTTTTGTCAATTTGGCGATGGTCGAGCCCGACTCGGTGGCGGAGCGCGAACGCTTGCTGTTGATGGCGCGCAAGCTTTACCGATTCATGACGATATTGGCCGTTCCTGCTTTGGTCTTTGGTTTGTGGCTGTGGGGGGTTTATGGCATCGGACGGGGTCCGGGCCAGGGTTGGATGCACGCCAAATTGGCCATCGTGCTGGCCTTGCTGGGCTACCACCACAGCTGCGGGGTCATGCTTCGAAAATTCAGCCAAGGCCAGATGAAGCGCAGCCACATTTGGTTTCGCTGGTTCAACGAGGTGCCGGTCGTCTTGATGTTGGCGGCGGTGATTTTGGTGGTGGTTAAACCTTTTTAAGGGTCTGACGTGCGCACCTACCCCCCGCGCAAAACGCTGGCCTGGCCCTTGGTGTGGATTTACACCCTGCTGATTGTTTACGCGAGCCTCTATCCCTTTGAAAACTGGCGCGTTCAAGGCATAGCCCCTTGGGCCTTTTTGACCGCCCCGCTGCCGCAGTACTGGACGGGGTTTGACGTGTTGTCCAACGTGGTGGGTTATGCGCCCTTTGGCTTTTTGCTGGCTATGGCCTTGCACAGAACGCGGCGGCATTGGCCCGCCATTGTGTTGACCACCCTCATGGCGGCGCTGTTGTCTTTGATGCTCGAGTCCATGCAAATGTTCTTGCCCGTTCGCGTGCCCTCCAACGTCGACGCGGCGCTGAACACCTTGGGCGCCCTGGCCGGCGCCATCACCGCGCGGGCGCTGGAGTGGGTGGGTTTGCTCGACCGCTGGAGTCGTTTTCGCGATCGCTGGTTTGTGCACGACGCCAGCGGAGGCATGGCTTTGCTGGCCGTTTGGCCTTTGGCCTTGTTGTTTCCGGTGCCGGTGACATTTGGCTTGGGCCAAGTGCTCGAGCGGGTCGAGTTGGCCTTGGCGCATCTCTTGGAAGACTCGGCGATGCGGGAATGGCTGCCTTTGCGGGAGGTCGAGTTGCAGCCCCTCTTGCCCATCAGTGAAATATTGTGTGTGGCGATTGGCTTGCTCATGCCCTGTCTGCTGGCCTATGGGGTGCTGCGCGAATGGCGTCAGCGCGTGGTGGTGGCGATGCTGGTGGTGTGGGTGGGATTCTTGACCAGCGGCTTGTCGGCGGCGCTCACCTATGGCCCCTCACATGCTTGGGACTGGATCAGCGGCGAAGTCATGACGGGCTTGTTGCTCGCCGTGGTGGGCATGGCCGCTTTGTCTTTCAGTCCGGCACGGGTGTGTTGGGTGTTGGCCTTGGCTGCGCTGGTTTGGCAACTCAGCTTGCTCAACAACGCTTCGGCAGACGCTTATTTCGCCTTGACCTTGCAAACCTGGGAGCAAGGGCGTTTCATCCGTTTCCATGGCTTGATTCAGTGGTTGGGCTGGTTGTGGCCCTATGCCACTTTGCTGTACTTGGTGAATCGTTTGTCGTCTTCAGCGCAAAGCCCTGAGCCCTGAGCCCAGAGCTATGAGCCGTGGGACAGAGCCGGCCTAAAATTGGGGCATGACCTCAGAAAACGCCCCAGCTTATTTCAAGCGCCACATCTTTTTCTGCCTCAATGAGCGCAGCAACAACGAAGCCTGCTGTGCCCAACACGGCGCGCAACAGGCCTTCGACCATTGCAAAAGTCGCGTCAAAGAATTGGGTTTGTCAGGCCCTGGGCAAGTGCGTGTCAACAAGGCCGGCTGCTTAGACCGTTGCTCGGCAGGCCCTGTGGCGGTGGTGTACCCCGAGGGCGTTTGGTATTCCTATGTGGACAAAGCCGATATCGATGAAATCGTCGAAAGCCACCTGAAAAATGGTCAAGTGGTGGCGCGGCTGGTCACCCCTGCTCATTTGGGGCGCTGATGAATGCCGCCACCCAAGCCGTGACACTGCCCGGCCCAGCCGGGCAGATTGAGGCCTTGTTGGACACGCCGGTGGATGGCCAGGCGCGAGGTACCGCGGTCATTGCCCACCCACACCCGCTTTTCGGCGGCACCATGCAAAATAAAGTGGTGCAGACCTTGGCGCGGGCGTTTGTTCAGTGCGGTTGGCAAGCGGTGCGCTTTAATTTTCGTGGGGTCGGTGCAAGTGCGGGCACTTACGACGAGGGGCGAGGGGAGGCCCAAGACATGTTGGCGGTGATTGAGCGGCTTGCGCCACAAGGCCCGTTGGCCTTGGCCGGCTTCTCATTTGGCGCATTTGTCACCAGCCAGGTGTGTCAGTCATTGAGCCCCGGGCGCAGCCCCGAAAAATTGGTGCTGGTGGGCACAGCGGCTTCACGGTTTTCGGTGGCGCCCATTGCACCAGAGTTGCACGACAAGACCTTGGTCTTGCACGGCGAACAAGACGACACCGTGGCTTTGTCCAGTGTGATGGAATGGGCGCGTCCGCAATCCCTACCCGTTGTGGTGATACCGGGGGTGGAACATTTCTTTCACGGACAATTGCCCTTGTTGAAAAGTTTGGTGGTGCGCCACCTGGCCGCCTGAAGTTTGAGGCCCCTGCAAAGGGGAAACCCACCCGCCATGAAACTCTCTGTGACGTCAATCACCCTGCGTTGGGCTGCGGCTGGCTTAGCCGCTCTCGCCTTGAGCGTGCAGGCGCAAATGCCTCAGCCCCCTGAGGTGGCCGCCAAGTCTTATTTGCTGATGGACGTCACGGCCAATCAGGTCTTGGCCGCGAAAGACCCTGATCTGGTGGTCGAGCCCGCCTCGTTGACCAAGTTGATGACGGCGTATTTGGTTTTTGATGCCCTCAAATCGCGAAAAATCGATCTCAAACAAAACTTTTCCGTCTCTGAGCGGGCCTGGAAAATGCCCGGTTCCCGCATGTTCATCGACCCCAAAATGCGGGTGCCAGTGGAAGATTTGATCAAGGGCATGGTGGTTCAATCGGGCAACGATGCGACAGTGGCACTTGCCGAAGGTGTGGCGGGCAGCGTTGAAAATTTTGTTCGATTGATGAACCAGCAAGCCCAAGCGCTGGGCATGAAAAACACCCAATACCTCAACCCAGAAGGGCTGACCGAGCCGGGGCACACCACGACCGCAAGAGATCTGGGCATCTTGGCGTCTCGGCTGATGCGGGACTTTCCGGACGACATGGCCTACTACGCGATCAAAAAGTACCGCTACCCCGGTACCCCTGAGGCCAATGACAGCAACCGAAATTTGTTGTTGTTCCGTGATCCTTCGGTTGATGGCTTGAAAACGGGGCACACCCAAACCGCCGGTTATTGCCAAGTGGCCACGGCCAAACGCAATTTCCCCAACGTCGGCGCGCGCCGATTATTGGTCATCGTGTTGGGCGCCGACTCTGAAAATGCCCGCGCCAACGAAAGTCAGAAGCTGTTGAATTGGGGTTACACCGCTTTCGACGCCCTCAAGTTGTTTGAGGCCGGTACCCCGGTGATCAGCCCGGCCGTCTGGAAAGGCAAAAAGTCGGTTTTGAAACTGGGCGCAATTCAGCCTTTGGTGGTGGCGGTCCCCGCTGGCTCCGCCGCGCAGATCAAAACCCAAGTCACTCGACCAGACCCTTTGGTGGCCCCTTTTGTGCAAGGGCAGCCAGTCGGCACTCTGCGGGTGTTCCGCGGGGACCAAGCCTTGTTTGATGTGCCCTTGGTGGTCTTGGAGTCGGTGGAGCAAGCGGGTGTTTTGGGCCGAGCTTGGGACGCGATTCGCCTTTGGATCAAGTGAACTTTGGCATTAGGAACGCTTGAGTTTGTGGATAACTTGCCATGCCAGCGCAGGGCGGTTATACTGGCGGGCTTTTCCGCTTTTGGGGCGGAGAAGTTTCTTTTGTCAAATTCAAACGTTTAGGGACGTTACAAACAATGCCAACCATCAATCAATTGGTGCGTCAGGGGCGCGAGGTCG
>JACCEB011865583.1_pt1 | contig 12642 bp, 7 predicted proteins | sample 7454761 | NCBI WGS metagenome assembly JACCEB01 (sample SAMN15323454, study PRJNA562643) | freshwater metagenome | isolation source: river surface water | place: USA:Blue River Watershed | collected 2017-08-18 | reverse complement strand
TTACAGATTGCACCACTCCAGAAAACAAATCCTCAAAAGATTCAGGATTCGCTCTAAATTTGTCTTTTTCTAAATTATCAAGATGACGAGCGAAATTTTTTGCCGCCAAATTTGGATTTAAAGACTCTATACGACTTGAAGCTCTCATAGCGTCAAGAGCTGCATTTCCTGCGGCCGGAATGATTCCAGCGGCATTTCTTGCGCCAGTAGCAATTTGTTTAAGAATTCCGGCATCTTTACCAGCGGAAGCGTTAATTCCTTTTCTGGCATCCATTCTTCTTTGGTCAATTTTTAGCTGCTCATTTGCCAAATGAGCAGTGTATTTATTGCGAAAATCTTGATCCTTAAGCGCTGCTTTTGCCGCTTCTTGCGAGCTATACTGAACATTTGAATTGATGAATGATTGTAACTTTTTATCAAACTTATCTCGCTGCGCATCAGATTTTTCACTCAAGTAATTATTTACATCACTAGCACCAACATAAAGATTTTGACTAGCCCAATCTTTGGCGTGACTTATGGCCGCATTACGCAATTCTTCTCCAAATAAAGGCTTATCCGAAGCTTTTATTCTTTTAATTTCATCCTTTATCGCTTTTTGCAAAGGCTCGTTAATTAATTTCTGATCTAGCCTTTTTTGAACTTCATCAGAAGTAAGACCCGCAATAATAGAGTTTTTTCTATCGCTATCAAAATTCATCAAATCAGCCAAGCCTTGTGATGCCTCTTTTTTACTCAAAGCCTCCGTAGCTATTCTTCTAACCTCTTTATCAAAATCCTTTTCTTTCAAACCTGCGGCGCTTGCTTGCTTTCTTGCTGCCGCTATTTCAGCGTCAATTATACTATTGCGATACATTGCTCGCGGATTATCGATTGGAATCATATCGGTAACTTTAGAAATTGCGCCGGCAACGCCAGTAGCCCTTGCCACGCTCATGGCCGCAGAAGCGGCTGAGTTGGCGGCAACAAGAGCTGGGGTCGACATTTTTCCAAGCATCTTCTGCGCATTTTGCAAGGCTGCACTTAAAATATCTCCACTCGTCTTCATTACACCGCCAGTGTAACCTTTATCTGGATTAGAACCGAGATGCCCTTTTTTGTCATTAATCGCAACTAATCCGCCCGAAACTTCAGGAATTTTATCAAAAATTAACTTCATCATAAATATCATGGCAGCAATGGAAGTGAAGCGCGAAAACCATTCGAGAGTTGATCTTTTTACATCGGCATACAAAACATTTAAAACGGTCATTCCCGCAATTTTAAGCGATTGCACACAAGCTTTGTAATAAAGAAGCGAATTGAATTGGCTGTTAATCATCACTACAAACATGTAAATAACGAAAAATAAAATCACCATTTCCAAGGCTCTGGCACTCAAATAGCCAATCCAATTTTTAAAATAACCAGAAGTGTGAGAAAAAAGCGTAAAACAGAAAAATATCGGCCCGAAGGACAGTAAAAAAATCATCTTCATCATATTGATTATGTAGATCAACATGCCCTGAGTCATTACAAGCAAGAAGCCGCCAATAATAATATAAATTATGATTAAATAAACAGCTCCCAAAAGTTCAGAAAACATCAAACTAATTATTTTTGCCGAAGCTGATTCGGAAAACATCGAAGATATCACGGTATCAATATAACCAAACCTAGTTGAATTGGTTACAATAGATCCACTGCTATTTGTTGTTGCTTGAACCAATTGCGGGGTTTTTTCAACACCAGGAACAGCGGTTGAAAGACTTGTAAATAAAGAAATGAGATAATTTGTACTGTCATAAAAAAAGGCGACGACAATTTTATTGTAATATTCCCAACTATCTGGGCTGGTAAAGAATAAAATTAAGCCAATCTTCAAAACCCGACTCATCAATTCCGATCTTTTAATTTCAGCAACTCCAGCCAAAGTTGCCATCCCGTAAAAGCAAATATAAAGAGCTAATAATAAGCGCAGAGAGGTAATGAAAAAATTATCCAAAACTATCGATTTATAGAAAAACTCAATAACTCCATTTTTACGAACTCCATCGCCATCAACTTCACCCAAAAAAACATCCTCAACAAAAGAAGTAATATATTCCAAAATTCCCTTTTTATTATTCTTATCTGGGGCATATCCAACACCTTTCCAAATTGAAATATTATAACCTCCAGCGTTATCACTATAGTAATCATCGGCTATGATAAACTTCACAACTTCGTTTTGTTTGTGATAAATATCATCAGCAGTATTGGTGTCGCTACCATCATTTTTCGCACCATCATCTTTCATAAAAATGAGATTATTTTGACTGCGATAAATGTAGCGCATCACATCAACACCCTTATCATCAAGGCATTTTCCATCAACCAAACCAACTGGACAAACCAATTCATCCGGAGCAAATAAGTGATAAATTCTTTTTGGCGTATCAACACCCTTATTGCCAAACAATCCAATATAAAGCCCCATTCCGCGGTCATATTTACAAACCTCTTGCTTGTCAGCGATTTTGGTGGAGCCGTTTTTTTCGTAATAATTAAGATTGGTGTGATAAAAACCTAAATCGGTAGGAACGCCATATTCAGCTTTATTGGTGCAGGTGCAAATATTTGGATCGTCGTAAAGATCAGCGCTGCAATTAGTTTTGCCAAATTCTGGTTGTGGAGTTTGATCGCTATAACAAACGCAATTTGGCGCCTCGCTCCACGATCTTTTTGCGCAAAAATTACATCTCGATTTAGAGTAAATTGACTTACCACTTGAGCCAGCTTCTGATCCCCAAGGGAGCCAAGCTCCAGAAATTGCAATAACGAATTCTTCGCCATTAGATGTTAATCCGCTATCATGCCAAGTTGCCGCCTGACCACCAGCTAAAGGGTCGTACGAACCAACTATTCCATCATTTGTGGGATTTGCTGAAACTTCAAGATTGTATGAATCGAACTCATCTTCGCCATAGCAGCGATTTTTTGAGCTTGATGTTGCTGACCAACAGAGAGCTCTGATAACGGAGGAAAGGCAAAGAATCAAAAGAAAGACAGCGATTTTTACCTTATTGGAGACCATCGAGGATGAGCTGAAGAAGAAGTGTGGTACCTGCGGCCGGACTTGAACCGGCAAGGGCGTTAAAGCCCCACGGATTTTAAGTCCGTTATGTCTACCATTCCATCACGCAGGCAAAAAAGAGGCGGGCAAACTAGAATTGCCTTTAATTATTTGCCAACATTTTTTTGCAAAATTTTCATAAAATTACCAACCATTCGGCGTTCAAATTTAATTTAAAAATTTGGTAAATAAAATTTTGAAAAGAGAGCCTTAATTGGTACAAGGATTTATTGATCCAACTTGCCAAACTCCGTAAGCCAAACATTTTTTTGTTGGATAAGCAACGGTGGTTAAATGAGTGGAAGCGCAAGCTGTTTTTGATATCGCAATTTGACCATAGGAAGCGTCAGGCCAAGAGCAAATGCCACCTTCGCAATTCGAAACATCATCAGCATTTGGCGAAGATGCCGTGCATTTAATTAACGACATCGCATTAAAATCAACCAGCAAATTATTGCGCGTTTTATAAAAAACATAATCGTCAAAACTATCACCCGACTTAGATTCAGAGAAAAATTTATAATCAAAATTTGGATCATTTATTGAACCTAAAGCATTATCAAGCTCTCGCACATCAATTGAATTCTGGGTTAATGAAGATGAATTGGCTCCAAAGGCGCCAAATTGATTTTGGCCATAACTAACAATCACAAAAACAGCTTTATCATTGCCATTACTAATTGCGGCAGTTGGAACTATTGACTGATCTGCGCCACCTTGATTTTCTGAAATTGTAATTGAGCCATATTTGTTATGAGCATAGCCCGACTCTTGTGCGAATGTTCGATCAAGTACATAAATCAACTTGTTACCAAAACCATCTTCCGCCGTTTCTTTTGAAAGGCCTAGCGCGCTAGTTGGAACCATGCCATAATTTAAAAGCGGAGCATTTGGCGAAACATAAATTCCAGAAACAGAACTTGCGTCACAAGAGCCTTCAGAGCCGTAACTTGCGCTAGAAGATTTGGTTTCAAGCAAGGAAGCTGGACATGGGAGTTTTTTATTAACCAAAAGGTAATTTCCCATGGCGCGATAAATTTGATTTATGCGCTCTTTTGTAATTCTGATTTTAGAATTATTAATTGCGGTAACCGAAACCGACAATCCGCCAGAAATCAATATCGAAACAATCAAAACCACTAAGGAAAGCTCAAGAAGCGTGAAAGCTTTTTTGTTATTGCGAGATTTTTTTATCATATTTTTAAAGTTACTCACTTGAGCCCAATTCAAGCTAGGTAATGTGAAAAGCTTTGAATTAGAGCAAAAATTAAAAAGGCTTAAAATTTATTTTAGCTTACAACTTCCATCGCCAACAGCCACATGGGTTTCGCTATTACAAGAACAAGAACCAATTTTATTCCAAGAGCCATTATCACAAGTGTAAGCAACCGACCCAACATAACCTGCACCAATAAGACAAGGTAAAGATTTTTGCGTCAAAGAATGATGAACCGAGCTAATGCCAAGGCCGTGAACCGAAATAGAACAATCTTTTTTACAACCATTTCCATCTTCGTCGCTATAACCGGTGGCGCAATTTTTACACCCACTTCCAGCATAACCTTCTTTGCAAGCGCATAAGCCAGAAGGAGTAAATATAGTATCGCGACAAGTGTAGCTAATTTGCGAACCGTCGTAATTTTCCTTGTTACAAAATATTTTTCCGCTGCCCTTTGAAACTGAGGAAACTTTTGAGCCAGCAATATTAACCGAACAATAATCGGAAGGCTGAGTTGTTGTACTAACCTCTAACAAACAAGGGCTGACCACGCCATCATTTTTATCGTTTTTTTCCCATTTTCCGAAAGCGCCACATTTTCTGGTTGGCGATCCAACACCGCCGCGATGACCCAAGGGACAAGCAATTGAAGCTGGAACGGTTTGACCGTAATTAGATTCTGGCCATGAAAAACTTATTGGCGCATTAGTTCCGTAAGTAATTGTTAAATTTTCTCCCGAAGTTTCTGAATTTGGACATTTTATCAAATGCAACAAATCAAAATCCGAAACCAAAAGATCGCGAGTTTTATAAAAAACTAAATCATCAAAAACACCGTCACTTAGATCAGAAGCAACCAATATATTATCAAAGTTTCCAAAGCCATCCGACAAAATTCCATTAATGCTATTTTCAAGCTCAGCACCACTTCCCGGCATTGGATTTCTTGAAGATAAAGAAGAAACGTTACTTGGTAAAGCTCCCGCTTTATTTGGGCCATAACTTATAATAGCCATAACAATATTATCGGAAATGATCTGACTTGGCGAACCATCTTGCAAAGATTCTTTAATTATGATGCTGCTTGCGCTAGATATTTTGCCAAAATTTTCTGAATTGGTGAAATCTTTATCAACAATATAGGCAATTTTACTGCCAAAATCATCTTCGGCATATTCGCTACTAAGGCCAAGATCCTTAACCGGAACCATGCCGTAAATTATCTTTCTAGAGGCGGAGGCGGCGTAAACGCCAGAATTATCGGTTGAACAATTGGCAACCCCGTAAGTTGAAAAAATATCGTTCGACTTAGCTATTTCAATTGATGAAGGACAAGGCAAAGCGCCATTAACCATCACATAAACTCCAATTGCGTTGTAAATTTTGGCAATTTTTTCTTTGGTGGTTGTAACACGATTTTTATTAGAAACTTTGGAGGAAACCGTTGCGGCGCCAGCAAATAATATCGAAATAATCAATATTGAAATTGACAACTCTACCAAGCTGTAAGCCTTCCTACCTTTCATTTTCTTCTAATAAATAATTAATTACCAAACGAGAGTTATTAAAAACAGGTTCCTTACCCGCCTTTCACCAAGCCAACATTAGTGCCTTTATAACAAACATTACTAGTTAATAGCTTTACAAGCTCCTGACTGAAATGTAATTGAGCCATTACTACCGCATACATAATAAACTGGACCACCAGTCATATAATATGGACAGACCACATTTTGCCGCTTACCACCTGCATAATTTACAGATCTTGTGTAGCCACCACCAGCGTTAAGAGTACATTTTTTATAACATTGCGATTGATAGAAATTAGAGTTCGCGTCGCAGCTATCGCAAACCCCAGATGCAGCATCAACGGTAAATACCTTATCTTTGCAAGTTCCTGACACGGAATCTGTAGTGCTGTAATTAGGCGCATCACATTTTTTTGTAACCTTCCCCTCAAGAACAATAGCTCCATTCAAAACACCAGTCACATTATTGAGAATACAAGCTTTTTGACAAGTTCCATTATACATTTCATATCCAGCATCTGAGTTACAGTAGCATTTTTGAGTTGATGAAAAATTACCGCCGCTGCAAGTGTAGCTAATAGTGCCAGCATAACCAATTTGGTCACAAGAAGCATTTCCAGAACCAGCATCAACTATAGTGTTAGAAACGCCCACATAAGAAAATTTGCATTGCTTTTGACAAGAGCCATCAACCATTGAATATCCCGTGCTGCAAATGTTACAATCAGTACCTCCGTAACCAGTGGCGCAATTACAAGTTCCAGTTATAGTATTGCCATTTTGACAATTATAAGAAGTGGTCAATCCGCTATATCCGAAAGCGTTACAGCTAATATTTGCAACTCCGTAATCAACAATTTTGGTAGTTGAGCCTTTTATGTTAACGGCACATTGTTTTTGACACAAACCACCAACAAGAGAATATCCACTTGCGCAAGAGGCGCAATTTGTACCAGCGTAACCAGCTTGGCATTTGCAAGTTCCGCTTATTTGCTTGCCTTCTGCATCGCAATCGTAAGGGAATGATCCTTCATAGCGCGAAGATTGATCGCATGGCGCTAACCCAGAAGAGCCGTAATTAGCAGTTTTTAAAGAAGAGCCCGCAATATTAATGGAACATTGTTTTCTGCACTTTTCTGAAAATAGCGAATATTCAGCTTCGCAAGAGCAAGAGCCGTTAGAAGAAAATCTAGGCTCGCCTGCCCCACAACTATATTCAACTTCTCCGACAAAGTGAGAAGCAGAATCGCACTTAAGAATTGAAGCGCCCGGCTTCACTGAAGTTTCAATCAAACCCAATATCTTAAATGTGCAATTTGATTGGCATGAATTATTGTAATAAGTGTAACCATCTTCACAAATGTTACACGAGGTTCCGTTAACAATAGCAAAAACGCCATTAGTGCAAGCGTAAGTTACAGAATCAGAACTATTATAACCAACATCATCGCAACTTAATTCACCAAAACCTGAATTTACTGGCGGTCTAGATTTAACGCCAACAACCGAAATATTGCAATTTGGCTGACATTGACCATTATAAAGAGAGTAACCCGCAGCACAAGATCCACAAGATCCCGTATAAGAAAAATCACCATTTAAACAAGTGTAAGTAATTGCTTTAGAACTAGAATAACCTTCCGCATCGCAAGCAACTGATATTCCACTGCCAGCATCAACAACTCTCGATCTAATTCCCTCAATTCCTTGAATTGAACATTTTTTATGACAAACGCCATTAATCATAGTGTAACCCGATTGGCAATTATCGCAATTTGAGCCAGCATATCCGGCTTTGCAGGCGCAAGTTGTTGAATGAATTGAGAGCTTTTTATCGATACAAGTATAAGAGATTTGGCCAACAAAATTATTGTTAGCATCGCAAGCTTTAACATCTGAGCCCTGCTCTATCATTCGTTCAATCATTCCAAATTCTCTGAGTAGGCATGAAGAATTTAAAGAATCACTTTCTACCACACCAACGCTGTTTGAAGTAGCGGCGCCAACATTAGACTCTTTTAAAAAATAAGTTTGCGAATCGATCAAAAAATCATTTTTATTTTTGAAAAACACCAAATCATCAAAAACAGAGCTTCTGCTTGTTTGAAAAATTATATCACCATCCACGGTACTAAGCGAGTTATCAAACTCATCAGCATCGCTTGAGTTATTAGAAATTTCAGTTGAATTAGCCAAAACTGAGCCACTTTGATTTTGACCATAACTAATAATCGCAATCACAGCATGCTGCTCTTCATTTCCCTCAACATGATTATTGCCTAATTTTGTATATTTTTTTATCGCAATTGAGCCTTCATTATCTTTAAAAGCAGAACCATCAACAGTAGTAGCAAAAATTTTATCGACGACATAAACAAATTTTGCGCCATAACCATCTTCAGCTATCTCTTTTCCAAGACCCAAAGTGGCAATTGGAACCATGCCATAAACTAAATTTTCTGAGACATAAATTCCACTTCCAGCATTACAAGAACCTTCAGTTCCATAAGATGTGCTAGTTGATTTTGATTCATTAATCGGCGCCGGACAAGGCAATCTTTTATTTTGAGCAACGAATGATTTTATCGCCGAATAAATAACCTTTGTTCTGTAATTAGTGATGGCAGCTTTATTGTTAATTGCCGAACCTGAAATTAAAGAAACCCATTCAACTAAAAGGAAGGAAACCACCAAAATTACAACCGAAAGCTCAACCAAGGAAAAGCCACTCAAAGCTTTACTTTTCAAAGCCCTGCTAAGGAAATTAAATTTTTTCATGAGATGAATTGCGAAGGATGTGAGAGCGCCTATTTATTGCGCCAAGAAGTGTTTTTGTAATCTTTTAAACTATCACCAAAAACACAATAGTTGATCTAAAGAAAAATTTTAACCTAATTAAAAAACTGTAAATTTAATTTGCGGAATAACTTCCATTCGCTTCGCGATTATTGCGAATGATACTTGCCCAACGACTATTGGCGCGGATTTTTCTAGCATTCAATCTTTCCCTTATTTCCGCACCTCTTTCTTTTGCGACAATCTTTTCTTGCCAATTTTGACTTTTTTCGCGCTGATGAGTTAATGGCGAACTCGCCTTCGCCAAAGAGGGAGATTCAGCGCTTTTCTTACGAGCCAAAGCCCGACTTCTAGCATTGCTAATAACCAATTCACGATTTCTATCATGAATTCTTTTGTGATGCATGATGATATTATCAACAAACCAGCGACGCTTACGATTTGACATTTTTCTTGCCATTCTTCTGCTTAGAACCTTTTTGCGACTAGATTTGCGCACATGGCTATACAAAACATGGGCAAGGCCATGACCAGCAATCTCATGAATCAAAACCGGATTCAGAGTAAGGTAATTTGTAACATCAAGTGTAAGGCTGCCAACAGAAGGAAGGCTAATGAAAGTCAATTTGCTAAAATTTTTTATGGGATTTCTTCAGATTAAAATTTAGAGCCTTATTTTCCAATACAAAACCTTGAAAAAATTACATCGAGAATATTGTCGATGTCAATTTTACCAGTTATCTTACCAATCTCACGCGCCGTTATTCTAAGATCTTCGGCAGCTAATTCGATATTTTTTTGCAAAGAAAAATTTTCTAAATTTGTAACACTATTTTGCAAAGCGTTGCGATAACGCTCTTGAGTTATTAAAGGAATATCTTGGTTTGGCAGCATTTGTGCGATTTTTTCTTCGATTTTTTGCAGCAAAAATTTCATATTTAAATTTTTTGCCAAAGAAATTTCAATAAAGGCACTTTTCGGCAATTTTTCGCCAAAATTTTGCTCATTTTCAGCAGCTTTTAAATCTATTTTATTGGCAACTAAAATGGTGCTTTCATCAATTAAAGAAGTTTCCAAAACTGGATTATTCGCGTCAAAAAGATAAATTTTTATATCGGCATTTTGCGCCTTATTTAAGGCTCTTTTTATTCCTTCTGACTCAATCAAATCAACGGTTTCACGAATTCCCGCGGTATCAGAAATTTTCACCGGAATTCCGCCAATTTCCAAATTAACCTCAATAACATCACGCGTTGTACCGGCAATTTCAGAAACTATTGCCACATCACTTTTAGCTAAAAAATTTATTAAACTTGATTTTCCAACATTTGGCGCGCCCAAAATCACCAAATTAAGACCTTCGCGTATTTTCTGACCATTTCTTTTGTCGCTTAAATGTTGCGATATTTCAGCGCGAAGCAGCGCAACACTATCTTCAACCTTATCAATAATATTTCGCGGCAAATCTTCGTCAGGAAAGTCAATTGCAGCCTCTAACATAGCCGAAATTTCAATTAAACGAAAGCGCCAGTTTTCATAAATTTCACCAAGCTTTCCTTCAAGCTGTCGCAATGCTTGCTTATGCTGCGCTGCAGTTTCAGCGGCAATTAAATCTGGTATCGCTTCAGCTTGCACCAAATCCATTTTTCCGTTCAAAAAAGCTCTTTTTGAAAATTCGCCAGCTTCAGCAAGCCGACAATTTGGCATTTCGGAAAAAATATTTAGTAATTTTTTTAAGATAAATGGCGATGCGTGCAGCGAAATTTCAGCAACATCTTCACCTGTAAAACTTTTTGGCGACTGAAAAAAAGAAATTAAAACTTCGTCGATTTTTTCGCCAGTTTTTGGGTCAAAAATATTCTGAAAAGAAACTTTTTGATGTTGAATTTGACCTTTGAAACCAATGTCTTGTAGGCATTTTTTAACATCAGAACCAGAAATTCTAACAATCGAAATTCCCGCTCGAATTGGCGAAGTTATTGGTGCGAAAATTGTATTCACTGCGAATGAAATTATTTTTTAAAAAAATTTAGCGGGAACTACAATCGGAGGGCTTATTATCGGGATAAACTTTAGAAGCGTCGTTCGGAAAAAGGCATTTAAAAAATTTAATAAATACATTCGAAGACGGCATTTCATTATCAGCGACCTTTACGCTTGGGAGCTTTACACCCTCAGGCCTTTCGCCACTAGAAGAACTTTGGTTATTGTGTTTGGCGCAATTTTCTTCCCACAATTGATTAATCTTATTAATATCACTTTCCTCCTCATCCTCAAACTCTGGCCTTGGCGTTAACGGCCAAACTTCTAACATTGGAATTTTTGAAAATGAATTTTCACAAGAATCATCCGATTCGGAAGAATTTGACAATGAATTTTCATCAGAAGGATTTGGCAATTCCCACTCTTCCAAACTTATCGATTCCAATTTTTTATCTTCTGGGTTCTTTGACATAATTAAGGAAATATTGGCGAAAATTCGAGACCATCTCTTTCGTCAAAACCAAAAACAATATTCATATTTTGCACAGCCTGACCAGAAGCGCCTTTGCATAAATTATCAATTACTGATACAATAATAACTTTATTGGCAGTACGAGCTTCTTTAGCCGCCATAACGCAAAAATTAGTACCAATAACATCTTTTATATTTGGCTCACCGTTAATAACCGTAACAAATGGCTCATCTTCATACTTGGTTTCAAGGCAGTTTTGAATGTCTATAATGCTAAATTTTGGATTAATTTTCGCATAAATTGTCGAGATAATTCCACGATTTATCGGCAATAAATGTGGGGTAAAATCAACTTCCAAACTACAATTAGCAGCCTTACTTAACTCTTGCTCAATTTCACCAATATGACGATGCTTGCCAACTCCATAAGCTTTCACCGACTCATTAACTTCGCAAAAAAGATTAGCCTGTTTCGCCGATCTTCCGGCGCCAGAAGTTCCTGACTTTGAATCAATTATAATATCAGTTTTTTCAATTAAATTATTCTGCAAAAGCGGGATTAAAGGCAATAAAGCCGAGGTTGGATAACATCCTGGGCAGGCAATTAAATTTGATTTTTTGATTTGATTTCTATGAATTTCTGGCAAGGCATAAACCGCTTTTGACTGCAAATTTTGCGCCACATGTTCGTGATCATACCACTTTTGATAATTAGCAGGATCTTCCAATCTAAAATCAGCAGAAAGATCAAAAATTTTGAGATGAGAATTTTTTGAATCGGCCAAAAGTTTTTTAAAAGTTTCTTGGCTAGTAGTGTGAGGCAAGCAACCAAAAACCGCATCAATTCTAGTAAAATCAACCTCTTCCACTTTTTTTAAAATTGGCAATCCATAATGAATTAAATGCGGATAAAGCTGCTCAATTTTTTGCCCAGCATTAGAATTGGCAACCAACTCAACAATTTCAACCTTCTTATGATTTAATAATATTCTAATTAATTCAGCACCGGTGTAGCCTGAAGCACCAAGAATTGCGACTCTAACTTTACTCATTTTGCAGTAATTAAGGTTTATTTTGATTATCTTATTCGCGGATGACTTTTTCGGTAATCTTTTGGAAGTTGGAAAGCGCCGCGCCAAATTCCTAACTTCCTCTCCTTCGCTTCTAATTCAATTTTTTCACTTTTTTCATCAACTTGATCAAAGCTATAAATTACAGCCATACCGTTTCTTAATATTTCGTCATTAATTGAAACCCCGTCAATAAAGCATTTAGCAAGAAAGCGGTTATATCTATCAAGTTCGGCATAAAGGCATTTTGCGTTCTTTTTTTGCGCCAATTTCAGCAAAAAATCGAAACTCTCTTTTCCGCATTCATATTCATTATTTTTGGCATCGAAGCATGTTTGACTGTATTCTGGCGCATCTATTCCAACAAGACGAACTTCTTTTTTGCCAACTTTAATTGAATCACCATCAATAACCTTAACAACGCCACTAAACTCAAGATTGAAATTTGGATGCGATTTGACTCGAAAGGCTTGGCTTTG
>JACCEB010508504.1_pt1 | contig 12642 bp, 12 predicted proteins | sample 7454761 | NCBI WGS metagenome assembly JACCEB01 (sample SAMN15323454, study PRJNA562643) | freshwater metagenome | isolation source: river surface water | place: USA:Blue River Watershed | collected 2017-08-18 | reverse complement strand
TTTTCTGGTATTTTTGGTTTTGGCGAGGACTTAATTATTTTATTTGAGCGTAATAACATTTTGGTTGGTTTAGTATTGTATTATACTTACAATATTAAATATGTTGTTCAATTTTTTAGCAGGTATTGGTATTGGTGATTCCGTCCCAGGTGATTCCCCAATAATTGGCCCATTTTTTTTTAGCACAGGTCGAAGTCAAACCTTTAGAACCAGCCCATGCATCGTTCGTAAAATCAATGGTAGAACCAGGTTGTCGTTGATTATCGGTAGTAGTAGTATACGCTAACCCTGGGGTATATGTTGGAAAAGAATATGTATCATCATTAATGTCACCATCCACGGTTTTATATGTTGTAGCATATTTTATATCTATACTACTTGAATCACCATCGCTTGTATACAACTTGCCTGCATTTTTTTCAGTAGATAATGGTATGGTGCAACTTTTACCGTCACTCGCTAAGACCCAATAATCCGGACAATCATTTTCAATTGGCGGAAAAGCCACTTTAGTATCTGTATATCTCATTAAAATTCCAATATAGGTAAGCATAATTATAAGAAATAATACGGCTATTGCCAACACAATCATATAAAAAAACTCCATTTATAAAGTATCATTATAAAAAAATATATTTGTAATGTCTTCTAAATATATTATTTAGGTAATCGGTGGCAAATTATTTCTATACCCACAATATACAAATGTCTTCATTAAATCCTGATAATATAAATAACGTATCTACCATTATTAATTTAGATAAATATAACGGTCGCGTCGACATTATTCAAGAGCCATCGGTTGATGCTAAATTCAAAATGCAAGAAAAAATTGCTGGTAGAAATAAAGCCACTACTTATCACGATGCTCTCACCGGAACATGGGAGCATAATGTCTTGTCGAATCTCTTTTTCTCCGCCGAAAATATTCAAATTATTCAAAACGGATTACGCGCCGGCGTATATAAAGTGTCAAATGAACAATTCGTCGTTCCTCCACAAAACATTGATAATTTGAAAATTATTATGAGGAGCACTTATTTGCAATATGCCGAACATTATCCCGACCGTATTACTGAACAAATCGAACGTCTAAATCAAATTGTATTGGATTATTGCATTCCTAATGTTTATAATGAATGTATCGCCTATGTAAAATATACCCAGGACCAGAGCACTTTAGTGATGCCATTTGAACGTCCTCTACATCATGACCGTCAATATAAGCAATTGGAATTGAAACCATATATGTAATATATTGCGGACCTTATATTTACGTGTTGTTATAAAAACCTAATGGAATATATTCTTGTATTTTCCCAAGAATACCTTCGTGCTTTTTAATCATAAATGGATAGAAGATATAATTGATTGGAAATTCGAAAAAATAGGATAGCTTGCGTCTAGTCCATACATACAGATTGTCTCTACAAATTTCGTTTTTTACTGCATTGATTTTATGGAGATGTATTAATTTAGGATAATCGTCCTTGTGACATAGTTTGTATTGAATCACTTCGCGATATTTACAATGGTTTAGACACCCGGCGTGCAATATATCACAATTGAACAAGAAACATGTTCCCGCCTTTCCATGGTAATTAACGATATTGGAATTCACGAAGGGGTAAGAGGCGTGGCTACCGGGACAAAGGGACAAGAGACACCCATTGTATTTGTATAAGATAAGTGTATAGGTAGGATATTTCGTATCGTAGATTTGTTGACTCGATGTTACATCTCTATGGAAGGTGGAGAGAGCGGTGTTATTTATTTTATAGACATAATCGATGAATACATAATCTTTGGGTAATTTTTCCAGTGTTTTATTAATTAATTTTTCTCTGGGTTTCGAATGAATATTGAGATGGTCCGGGCAATAAAATACGGTGAAACCATCTTTTTCAATCGTTCGACTCGTGGATGCTTTTACCGAACATTCGCGATATTCAATCATGTAATATGCAATGTAGACGAATAGAATGATGAAGAATAGGATTAAAAAAAGGTTCATTATATAATTGTGTCTAAATTATTTGTCAATGCATTATGGTGACGTTTTTGATTACATTTGTAAACAATGTGGTTACACGTGTAATTTAGGAATTTAGGAAAATGATATGATAGATAAATAGCAACGGATTACACTGTATATATTTATATAAATGTCTAACAAATATATATATGGCAAATCAAATGAATAGTTGTCCGTCTTTACCTACTTCAGAAGAATTACCTAGTTCAGAAGAATTACCTACTTCAGAAGAATTGTTAAACCCGGATAAATATGTAGAAGTGGACCCCAAATTACTTATGCCAAATGAAAATGTAATATATTTTCATCCGAAAGAAAATTATATCGGTTGTGTTAAAATTATCAAGATTGATAAAAAAGAAAATATAAAATTTATGCACAAAGAGGGAACTATAAATCAATCCATTGTCACAGAACCTATAAAATTGTTGAAATGTAAATTCTTTAGAAAAAATTTTGACAGAGAAATATACAATGAGACGATTGCACCTGTATCAAACGGCCAGTGGCGTTCATTAAACGCGCCAATCCAAAAAGTTTTTGAAAATGAAGATTTATTTAAATATATTGGTAGGTATATAGGTGGGACAAGTCGTAGAAAATCAAAAACAATAAAGAAGAGAAAAAATAAAAATAAAAGATCAAAACATAAATCTTCAAAAAGAAGACGTCTTTAGTAAAATGGTGTAATAGATAAAAATAAATAATTTATACAATCAATATATATTAATTGTATGAGTCCACCAAAAAAACCTCCGGTTAATAAAATAATTGATATTGTTGCGAATAATGGTTTCTATAGAGATGCAGTTAAAGTTACCACCGATAGTGGAACACCTATACTTTCGACAGATGTTCTCGATTTTGCAAAAAATAAATACTACGGTGATGTGCCAAATATGTCATTAGATACACTTCGAAGAGAACCCGACCCACGTAGAATACCTTATATGACAATTGAGCAACTTAGAACATTAAGCGATGAACTATATTTAACAAAAGACAAGGAAGAATTACCTTATTTATTTGACGATTTGAATGAGAATGGAGATTTTCCAGAAGGATTATTGAATGACCCTGTTCGTAGGATAGTCAAAGAGAACTGGGAAAAAGGTAGGCATCAATATCAACCAACCAATCTGTTTGATAATGTGATACCAATGATAGTTGCATATACATATGACTTTGATGAAGAACAAATTTCTGACTTTTATGACTGGAAATCAAAAAATGAAAGAAAATTTTTTGAAAATGTATACAGAGTTCTAATAAAACCAGAAATAAATAATCCATATCCTGGTGGCAAAAGAAGAACAACAAAACGAAGAAAAAATAAAAATAAAAAATCAAAACAGAAATCTTCAAAAAGAAGACGTCTTTAGTAAAATGAGACAATTTTTTATTTTCCTTCTCAATAGTGTAAAAAATATATTTAACTAAAATACAAACAATTACTTTCCACCCACTGCCTTTTTAATTTTCACTACTCCTTTTTGTGATGAACCCGTTTCGCGTCTTTTCTTATAATTTCCATATTCCTTTTCGAATTCATCCAATTCGCACAACCACATTTTTTCCAATGTAGTTGCTGCTAAATCCGCCAACAACTTTTCGGTTTCTTCTTTTTCCTTCAAAATATTTTGCACGTTTTCTTGCGTCACCGAATCCATCGGCATTTTAATCAAATATTTATAGTCACCATCCAATACATCAAATTTACGCGCCACCATCAATTCACTTACCTGTTGCGCGTTTTTTCGGCGTAAATCGACTACACCCTCTAATGTTTCCAAAATATATCTAGCACGATTCGACAATTTCACCAACTTCTTCTGCATTTCCTTCATCAACGCTTCCTTGCGTTTTCCATAAACCGTCAATCGAACGCCATAGAAATCATCAATAATATCCTCGATTTTTGCATATTTTTTCAATTTGAATTCATGCGTAAACATATGCATATTCGTAATACTTAATGTGGTCGTCAGTTTCATCATCTTTTCCAAATCATTTACACCGGTCAAAGAATCCACTACTGCTTCCAATTCCGCCAATTTACCCTTTGGAAATACAACGGTTATATCTACTGCTAATTCAGTGCATATCGAGGTAAAATCTTTAATCGTTGGTGGTATTTTCTTACCGGCTTTGTCTACACCACCATCCATAAATCCTTCCAACAATGTAATATATGGCATTGTCCACGTGCCAACCGGTAATTCGGTAATACGGATTTTGTCTTCGCCTATCTTTTCATATACACCTTTGACCAAATATTTTTGGTCCGCTATTTTTCGAATCGTTCCTTTGAATCCTTCATAATAGGGAATGAATTCGCCGCCGCCATATACACTCGCGCTCAGTTTCGATTTCAAATAACGAACCACGTCCATGGGATTGTAGGCCGGAATGCTGCATGAGAATCCAGTGCCAATACCCGAAATTCCGTTTATCAATGCAAATGGAATAATAGGGGCATAAAATTCGGGTTCAACAATGGTGCCGTCATCATTAATATATTTCAATACTGCATCATCCGCTTCCGGAAATATTTTACGTGTCAATGGATTTAATTGAGTGAATATATATCTTTCTGATGCACTGTCATCGCCGCCCTGTAAACGTGTGCCGAATTGACCATTTGGTTCTAGCAAGTTGATATTGTTTGACCCCACAAATGTTTGGGCCATGTTCACGATAGCGCCATTCAAACTGGCTTCGCCATGGTGATATGCACTATGTTCCGATACATATCCGGAAAATTGGGCGACTTTGATTTCACTTGTCAATTTGCGTTTGAACGCCGAATACAAAATTTTTCGAAGAGATATTTTCAAACCGTCCATCATATTTGGTATGGAGCGGGCACAATCATATGTACTGAAATGAATCATTTCTCGGTTCATAAAATCCTCGTATTTTACCATCGGCACCGACGTGTCTAAATAGGCATCTTTCTCATAATTTTCCAACCACGTTTTACGGTCATCCGCCCGTTTTTTATTGAATATTTTATCTATATTGTCATCACTGGATTGTCCGTTATATACAAAATTCACAATCTTTTTATTGGCGAAATATTCTTTGAATTCGGCAGATGTTGACGTGCCCAAACCCTTAAAATACTTGATGGTCCACCCATCGCTGTTTCCGCCCATTTTTTGTTTCCAAGATTGGTATTCACCTTCATTGTAAAATACGACCACTTGAGCCCCCTTTTTCGCGCGTAAAATGGGGGTATTCATAAATGAGATGAATCCGGGTATGTGAATAAGTGATGCCCATTCACTGTGGAATAGATTGATACATAATCCTTTGATATGATGTCCATCCAAATCCTGGTCCGTCATAATCATTATCTTACCGTATCGTAAGTGTTGGAATACGTCATTGATTGTTTTATATTCGCGTCCGGTTTCTAATCCCAATATTTTCTTGATATCGGTAATTTCTTTGTTTTCCGCGATTTTCTTCACTTGTTCTCCGCGAACATTTAGCAATTTTCCTTTCAACGGATAAATACCAATTGTATTGCGGTCATCCGCCGATAATCCGGAAACAATACCCGACATAGCACTCAATCCCTCACATAAAATGAGAATACAATCTTTAGATTGCGCGGTTCCACTATGATTCGCGTCGATGAAATTTGCAATACCACGAATCGTTTTTGTCTTGGACCCATCCGTTTTTTTGGCCAATCGGTTTTCTTTGGCTTCGGTCAATGAACAGGCGGTATCCATCACACCCATTTTAGCAATTTTCTCAATGAATGCATCACTCACTTGGCAAGTCGAGCCGAATTTGGTGGAAGGTGTATTCATGAAATCTTTGGTTTGACTGTCGAAAGATGGGTTTTCAATATCACATCTTAAGAATAGGATAAGTTGTTCTTTGATGGAATTTGCATTCACCTTGACCTTCTTCTTTTTCTCGATATAATCACACAATTTACGTATGATTTGACCGCTAATATAATCGACGTGTTTACCGCCCTTGAATGTGCAAATACCGTTGACAAATGATATTTGGACAAATTCTTGGGTAGGGGAAAGAGCTACTGCATATTCCCAGCGTTCGTCCGGCATTTCATATACACGTTTCGATTCATCTTTTCCGCCAATATACAAATCGATGTATTGTTGGAAATTTTTCACCGGTATAGTTGTGCCATTGTATTGAATTTTTACTTTTTTTACCGAATGGTCAGTGACCGCGCCGATATCATATATACGTTTCTTCAAGAGTGCCAACATATCTGGAGTAAGTCCATGAATTCCTAATCGGCGATAATCAGGTTTAAACGATACCTTGGTATATGGTTTAGAAGAAGTTGTTTTCGTAATAACCGGTGGCGATATTTTGTCCAAATTACTGTGAAATTCTTGCACATATTTCAGGCCGCGGGTATGGTCAATCGTTTCAATACGGCCATAAGTGGACCATATTAAAACTAATTTGAAACCGAAACCGTTTTTACCGCCGACAATCTTTTTTTCGTCCTTGTCATAATTCGTGGAAGTACGTAAATGTCCAAATATCATTTCCGGAATCCACATATTATTTTCGGGATGTTTTGCAATATCAATACCATTTCCATCGTTGGTCATAGTAATGGTGCCATCCATGGCGATTTCGGTATCAATATAGGTCACAAATTTTTTATCCAATAGCGAAGAATGAATCATACGAATGACATGGTCACGACAATTCACGATACCTTCATCAAATAGTTTATATAAACCGGGAATATATTCAATGTGTTTTAGGGAAATCTTTTGGATAGCATCGTCATATACCCACATTTCGGCATCGACATTTTCAACCGAGCCAATATAGGTATCCGGATTATCTAAAATATGTTGTTTATCGGTTTTTTGTTGATATTGTTTAGCGAGATTGGTTGTCATTTTAGATAGAATAGATAGTATTTTGTTTATTGTATATTGCATGCCGTTTCAATCAATTTTTTGCAAATGCATTTTATGTCGGTATATTATAGAAAATATGCGTGTTTCTATGATAAACGATATTGGTAAATATTGTGCGTGTCAAGCGGCAATGAAAATTCAATATACTAAATTAACGACTTCTACAAATGACCCTAAAATGAGTAAAAAAATGAAATATGCTTCTTATGTGAATACTACCAAAACGACAACTATTCCATATAGTTCTGTAAATAACTGGTATAGCTAAAATTTTAGTGGAAATAGCTAAAATTTTAGTGGAAATAGCTAAAATTTTAGTGGAAATAGCTAAAGATTTAGTGGAAATAGCTAAAGTTTTTGATGGCAAGAATTAAATATTTAGGAAAATCAATATTTGGTAATATATTTTTTTATGCAGTATATTATATATAATATGAAACGTCCAGTTCGAGGAGAAGATGGTAAATATCACGTTCACGGTAAATCATACCCTGAATTATTTGGCTCTAGAGCCCAAGTATGGAATGGAACCGCATATAAAACAAGTGGTGGATTAACTCGTTCACATTTAATGATGAACAAATGGGGCAGAATTGTATCTCAAAGTAAACATCGCACTGCCAAAAAAGAAAAGCGATTACAATCATATGGATTTTTCGCCAAAAAAGGTAAATTTGGTTATGTAAAGAAGAGTGTCAAGAAGAGACGTTCTGTAAAAAAAGGTGGTGATGAACAACACGAACAAAACCAAAACGACCAAAATTAAATAATCTTTTGTAAATAATAATATACAAATAAAAGTATTGTATATTATTATAAATGTATGACCCCAAACTGTCCACGATAGAAGACGACCACTATGTATATGATAAACAAAAATATTATTTATTTTTCCCCTATGATTGGGTGCAAAACATGTTTCCGGGAACCGGTCCAAAGATGTGTGAAAAATGTGTTTCACATGGTTCAAAAAAAGGTGTATTTATAGGTTATTGTTACGATTGTGCAAATTATGTATATGATTGCAAACGCGGTCATGGATTTGAAAATGGACAAGAAGATGTAGATATGGTAAATAAAGAAACATCGGCGAATTTTACGTATCTAAAATATACAAAACACATGAACATCGCGAATGACCCTACTGCAAATATTGGTATACAGAGGTCGAATTCGTTTTCACTCAAAACAATCAGTAAGGAAAGTGATGAAATGATTGAAGCCGTTCGACGTAGCAATTCACTTACTAGCACAAATAGTGAATTATCATTTCCAAGTCGAGGTAATTCGGTAGATTATGAATAAACGGTGACTTATACGTTCCTTATCCGTTCCTTATCCATTCGCTCGAAATAAATTTATCATCTATTACATATTCGCTCAAATGTTCAAATATGTATTTTTCGAAATATGATTTACTCACAATATGATAATGCACATTGGACTCCCCCGAAAAATATTTACAATACATTACATATGCATCATAAATAGAAATGTTTAGGGCTGGTGAACTACATCTTTCCGTTAGCTCCGGTGTCCTATATTTCTCCTTCATATTCTCCAATGCAATTTGTATATCCATTTGCTTGTCCCACATCGACGACCGTATTTTATAAATAAATTTATCGTTTTCAATTTCAGCATATGGAAAATAGTGAGCAATGAGACCAAGTATTTCTTTACTATTCATACAAGACAAACTCTCATTTTTCTGTAAACACCATTTTTTGAATAATATGCATATTTCATCTATTTCAAATTCCATATCATTCTCACATTCATCATATTGTATAGTATCTTCCCAAAAAGCAATGAATTTTTGTATTTCGGGACGTTTGCTAGAAACAAGTATAAAAACGTCAGTCACTTCAATATATCGTTGGTCTAACTTTTGAATCAACAATTGTTTTAAAGTGTTTTGGAACATAATCATTGGCAAATTTTTATTATCTAAATAGTTTTTCCACAAATACTGCATATTTTTCCACGAAATTTGGGGTTCACCTGTATTATCTCCAGCGTCATGCACGTGTAAAAATTCGCTTATAAAATTGTCAACCAATTGTTCCGGTTGAATATTTTTCAAATAAAACACTTTATGAATGAGAGAAGGTTCATTACTCGAATTAATGATATAATCATCCGAGTTACCATAACGTATGGAATAATGACACGCGACACATATAATATCTAATAATGAGTTCGTCAATAATGTGTTCCATACATTGTCATTTTTAATACAATCATTTATATTTACCAAACGACAATTACCGTATTCATGTTCATGATATTTATGACGAAACGTTTGTGATAAATTTGCACCAATGACCATTTGACATATATTATTTAATTCAAGTAAAAACCGTTTCGCGTTTGATGTTATGAAATGGACATTTTCCGTATTTTTTTTGAATATATTATCGCCTAAAATAGTGAGGAAATATTTGGCCTCCGCTTTTTTAGAAAATAAAGCGGGATATAATATATCTAAGACGTGTTGGATAGTAGCCGATTCCGGAACAGATTTCAAGAGATTGTTTTCCTTGATGCGTTTCATTATATATATTTTCGTCTTCTGTTTCCACGATAACAATTGTCTATCCCTACTAATAGAGGATAATACGTTATATATGAGGTCTTCTTCCTTATACAAATGATAATGTATACCGTCGTAATAAAAATAATTTTCAGTAGATGGAATATAAAAATATTGGTTATTTGTCAAAAAGGTTTGAATAAATGTATCTTGCTCAATGGTCAATTCTTCAATACGTTGTTGCCTCTGTTCATGATTTTTTTGCATATTTTCTAAAATGGTAGGCAGTTGTTCCGTAATATAATGATATGTTCGATTCGTCATGTAGGCGTCATTGGCATATTTCTCATATATGGCTCTTATCACATTGATTGATTTATCTACCGTTGATTCTTCTTCCGTCATAATATGTTTTATGGAAATAATGTTTATATGGTTTATATACATTATTTATGCTCATTGTCTTTGCCTATAAGACGTCTATGCTTCCTTTTCTTTTTTGGGTAAAACACGTTTCGAAAATGAATGATATGCACCTTCCAACGTTTCTTCATGTACATAGGGTATCTCATTTTCTTGACAAAATTTCTTCACGATTGGAGCAATGACGGGATAATTTTGATTGCTCATATTTGGAAATAAATGGTGTTCAATTTGGTAATTGATTCCACCAAATATCATTCCCCACCATTTTTCATCATTCAAGAAATTACCGGAATTGCATATTTGTCGTTTGGCCCAATCTGGTCCATTATAATTGTTTTCATGCGTTTCAACCAAATCGTGATTCGGGAAAACATTTACATAATAAAGTAAATTAATATTTGTGAGATATATTAGCGCCGGTAAGAACCCAATACTATACAAAAACATAAATTTAAATAAAATGATGGAAGCATCGTAAGTTGTATAATAAATATTGTTTGGGTATTCGAGATATGCTCGTCTCGCGTATAAAAAGCTTTGTAATGTATGTTGCGCTGGAGCAATTGTGAAAATAAAATGATTTATATATTGTTGTATGTGTGGATTAAAATTACTTATATTCATAATGTTTGCATAGTCATAGAGAGTTTTATCGGGGTCCTTTGCACCCCCCGTAAATGAATGATGTAATATGATATGATGCATCGTCCATAACGAATGATTCCATACCGTCCATGCTTGGGTAGCGGCAGATACAATGTTATTGATGACTGGATTTTCAGTGACCGCGTAATGAGATGCATCGTGTAATACATTGAATAATAGTGATATTTCTATAGTGCTAGCAAACATTACTAATATACATTTTACAAATGTGTTATATTGACAAAACGTCAATCTATAAACGAATGATAGGTATAAATAGAACATAAATATGACATATATATACCAATATGGTTGGGCTTTAATCGATTCGCGGTCGGGGAATATTTCTTTTATTTTTTCAATGAGTTTGTGGTAAGTAGTGAAATCGTTTGCATATGGGTCCACGACGACGGTATCGTCATCCGCCTTGATTTCGTATTTGTCTAACGATTGTTTGATTGCCGCCATATCCGAAAACGCGTGATATGATTCAAATAGGGGGGTGCAATCTTCTAGCCCTTTTGTTTTTTCAATAATTTCGGCACCGCCCGGGTGCCTATTGGCAAAGGTGGTTAAATCGTATTGTTTTCCGTAAATATACCACATATTTGGTTATATGGTACGTCATTATCTTTTTATATATTTGTAATAAATATAAAATTATGACAAACGAATGATTTATTGTCTATCTAAATTTACCACCAAAAATGTCCCTTTTTGTTTAAAATAATTTATGTATCTTATATACAATGGGTAATTTATAGAAGAAAATCCAAAATTGAATCTATCCAATGTATTTAGTTGATTTGTTTCATATTCTATTGTTGTAAATGGAAGATACAATGTAAGTAATGATGTATCTGCATTCAAAATTTTGAAATTATGGTATAAAACCAAATAATATTGATATAATATATAGTCAAAATGGTTCCAATTAATATTATCATAATTAACTTTATCAAAGAAATCTGGTAGATGTTCTTTTTTATAAACAGGTAAGTTGGACCACCATATATATAAAGTATAATTATCAGTTTCTTTTTTTAGTATTTCTTGATGCTCTTTCGAAAATATATTATTTGATATATTCATGATATCTATCAACATACCGTTATCCGTTTTTTCACCATAAACGATTTTATTTTTAAATATATCGTTTATTTTATTATTTACATTAGATGATACAAAATTTTCCAATACAATCGACGATTCCGAATCACATACTATAAAATAATCATAACAACTATTAATTAAATATTTTAATCCATAAAACTTTTTGAATGTGATTATAGAATCTCTATCATATGATTCAGTCATTATAATTGGTTTTATTTTATCTTTTTCTCTAAATATATCATAATGTTCTATACCTGAAAATACAATGTGTATGTCTATAGTTTTATAAATTGGTTCAATAAATTCATACACATAATCATAGTGTTCTGGTATGGATGGGATTATAAAAGTAACATTATGTATTCTGTTTATAGAACTTTCTGGGGCGTTTCTATCAATATTCATTATATTATATGAAAATAATATTTTTTCTTTTTATATTTGTTGTAAATATAAAATTGAAAAATATTTTTATTAGCCATTGTATACACAACAAATTACACCTACAAAATGACACAAGTTTTACAAAATTTACCAACGCTCTTTATTAGTAACATTGGCAAGAATACCACTAAGGAAGCAGTATGGAATACAATTTCCAATCTGGGGTTTGGAATTATTAGTAATGTGCGTATAAATGCACGTGCCGATAATAAAAACGCGACGGCTATTGTATATTACGAATATTGGAATATGGACCAAACAGAATACATTCGTCGTATGTTGGCATCGAATAAAACATTGAATATTTCGTATGATTATGACTCGTCTCCTTGGATAGTATCTCAATATGATGATACACTGACATACGGACCTCCATCAATGTTACCAAATGGTATCAAACATCGTAAAATAAAAATGGATACTCGTTGTTATGCACCCAAAAAAGCAGTGCGTGAAAAGACATGTAGAGTTGAAGAACTCGGTCTGCGTAAGAATTTATTTCCATTCCC
>JACCEB010186865.1_pt1 | contig 12654 bp, 17 predicted proteins | sample 7454761 | NCBI WGS metagenome assembly JACCEB01 (sample SAMN15323454, study PRJNA562643) | freshwater metagenome | isolation source: river surface water | place: USA:Blue River Watershed | collected 2017-08-18 | reverse complement strand
TTCTCTTCGTCGAACACATAAAACTCGTCTTGTGCATCTAGTTGAATATCTTCAATTTGCATCATCTTCTCCTTGTAATGCGGTTAATTTAGCTTTCATAATTGCAAGAGTCGCCTCGCCATAAATGAACTTGGCAAACTCCTCCTCCGTTTCGATCCCATCTTTGTTTACTTCTAGGATCACCTGCCACTGCTTAATCTCGTCTAGCAACTCTGCTATCCGCATACCTTTATAGTGCGTCGCCATCAATGACTACCCCCCATTTTGTGTGCAAACCCTGCTAAGAATCCCGCCGTATATGCTTCCTTGAGTTCTGCGTAATTTGATTTCATTGTGGCTTTGCCTGTGCTTGGGTTGTATTCATGGGCATAGTTATGGGCTTTGGTGCTTGCGATTCCGTAAAGCGTTGTTTCATATGTTGGTTCTGTTTCCATTAAGTCGTCGCTTGTCATCTCTCCCTCAGTCATCTCGCCACCTCCCTCGTTTATTAGCCACCATATACCCCTCGATCCACATGAACTTCTCATGGTCGTTGGGGTTCTTTGGGTATTTATACATAACACTATCGGGGTTGTTGTGTCTAAGCCACAACTCATACATGCGTTCTGCTTTGTTGCGTAGGTATTTATCTGCATCTACTTCCTCAGCCATGTGCCTGTTCGGATTCCAACGATCGTAGAGCATTTCTTTTTCCCTCAACTTGCGTAGCATCTGCTCTAGTTTCACTTCACTAGCCCCCCTTTGTTGTTGATACCCAATAAATCAGACCTATCGAAAATGGCAACGTAATTGCTTTTGTGCATGGGCACAACTGTGAACCTTCTTGCCCTTGCCTCTTTGTCGCCACATACCAAGCATGTCTGATACCCCAACGCTATGCGTCTAGCATCTACTTCCTCGCCACACTCGCACTCAAAGCCATATAACATTGTTAGGTCTCCCTTGGGTTATTTGAGCAGAAATAAAACAATGTGAACAAACACAAACAAAATCACGAACACAATTAAGGCAACTGCAAAGATGTCGCTATCCATGAACTTCATACTGATCTCCTTGTAAAAATCTAACAAAGTTAGAAATGACTAAAAACGACTGAAACAACTAAAATTCCCACTATTCCTATATTATAACACAATATAAGACTTTAATCAAGTTTATCGGTTTGATTGGAGGAACACAAAATAGGAATGTAAAATAAGGAAATTGGGGGTATTATAAGAAAATGGAGAGGTTTTCTTACGATATTTCTTATAATACAAAAGTCAATAGGTATAAGGCTTGGAGAGGAGAAAAGATAATAATATAAGAAAATAAGAAAAATAAAAAAATTATATACCCCCAGAGAGTTTGCCTTTGCTAATGTAAGAAAAGCACTGCGCTAAAGGCTCGTTTCAGACCTTGCTCACTCAATTTTTTGACTTTTCTTATAATACCCCCAAAAACGCTTGTAAGTCCTTGATTACAAAGGCTTTTATATTATAAGATTTTGTTTTTGGTTTTCTTATAATACACGTAAGTCCTTGATTTCAAAGGCTTGTATTATAAGATTTTTCTGCTCTCGTTTTCTAACAATGTTAGTTTGGGGAATTTCCCCACGTCCTCTCGTTTCACCCTTCTTTCTAGGGAACTATCAAAGAACTATCAGATTAAAACTATCATGTAACTGTCATTTTTAAAAATGACGGAAACAAAAAAGCCCCCGATTGGGGGCGGTTTTGCGAGGGGGGAAATTCCCCCCTGTTTTACTTCATTCCCTTAGCGGTCAAATCGCCACCTAATTGAGTAAAGCAGAATCTGAAATCTTCGATTAGGTCTGCTGACTTACACTCAACCCCGCCATTCTTAGCCTCGACAATGCGGTTAATGATTGTGCGGAGGTCTGCTAGGTTTTTGTCATCTACTGACCCGCTACCTTTAACCTTGTTGCCTGTGGTTACATATCCACTTGCCTCTTTAACCCGTTGCCAATACACATACTTATTACCACCTAAGCCACCACCCTCGAGAGCAGATACAAATTTGTCATACTCGGCTTTCACCCCTGACTTCTGTTTGCCTGTTAGGTTAAACCACTTCACCACTTCACCATTCGCAAGGGTCATATCAAAAGCGTTGTCCATAGCGTTAGCGTAATTCTGAATGAGTTCGCCTGTCTTAATCCCATTCTTAACAATCGCATTCCTAGCGTCATCTAATGCGGTCTGAAGTGTTACGAAGTTGCTACCGATTACTGTTTGCTGTTCCATGTTAATTCCTTTTCTAACAATGTTAGATTTTGAATAGGTATCTAACTAAACCTGTGAAACCTTTTCGATTTCATGAGTAAATTATAACACAAAATAACCCCTATTTCAAGTTTTTGGGAAACAATAATTACCCCCTCCCTTGTCTAACAATGTTAGGTTTTGCATGGCTTACCCCGACCCCCCAAAATTAAAAAAAGGATTGTTAGTCCCCCTATACTTACTAATTTGCACGTTAGATTCCTCGGTTTAAAAAACTCCCCATGCTTACACCTGGCGCACTTAACCCCCCTCCCCCTACTTAAATATCCACAAATCGGCACCATAAAGGACCTTAAGAAACCACCCCTTACCTTTTTTATTTTCATACCCCCCGGGGGGTATATTTTTCAAATATAATTTTTCTGTCCTTCACGTGGACAGGGGGAACGTGGATTTTTATCAACCAATACTTGTTCTATTGTTGCCATTAGTACCCCACTTTTATTTTTTCCTGTGTTATATTGCGAGAAACTGGATTAACCTCCTGCTAACAATATGACAATTAATGTTGAGCCTACCAAGGACATTCCCCCTCCGTACGACACGGCGGATGTAGAGACGTCGTCTTTTGCGGAAGAACTTGCAGTCGTTGCTAATACCCAAGACCTCCTAGACCAGCTAGGTCCGCCACCTGAGATCACCCAAGAAGATGCGGTGAAAACGGCAAGTCTTCTAGATAAAGCCGTGAAGACTCAGGACAAAGCAGCTTTAAATAGCCCACCGGTGGCATTTGCTGCACGGGAATTCTTACGGGTATACAGCGGACGCATAGCTGCCGAGATGAGTGACGTTCGTGCGGCGCTTACCAATAAGCTACTAGAGCTAGCCAACTGTGGGGACCCCCGGTTTGAACTAAAAGCCTTGGAACTCCTAGGCAAGCATTCCGATATAGCGTTGTTCACCGAGCGCTCCGAAGTAACCGTGACCTACAAAAACTCATCGGATTTAGAGATGGCGATCAAGGAGCGGGTCAAGCGCCTACTGAATGCCAAGGACATTACCCCGGAGAACACAGTTACCGCAGCTACCTTGGACGACGTCCTAGGGGTGGTAGATATGGGTACTCCAGTAGAGGTAAACGCACAGGCTACCGTAGACGAGCCTGAAGGCAAAAAGTAAGGGTGACTTAAAAATAAATGAGTAACATCCTAGATACCATCTCCCTCAAAGACATTCCGAAGATTCTCCCTATGCTGTCTGAGGCGGAGCAGGCAAAGTTACTAGAGGAGTTAGAGCTCCTAGAAACACTAAAAAGTAAAGAGCTGGCACAGGTCAGGTTCATGGCATTTGTGAACAAGGTCTGGCCTACATTCATAGAAGGCAAGCACCATAAGGACATGGCGGCTGCATTTGAGGAGGTAGCAAATGGTACGTGTAAGAGACTTATTATCAATATGCCACCTCGGCATACAAAATCTGAATTTGCTAGTTATCTCCTTCCTGCTTGGTTCCTGGGCAAATATCCTCAGAAGAAGGTTATACAAACCAGCCATACCGCTGAGCTCGCTGTGGGCTTCGGACGCAAAGTCCGTAACTTGGTCGACTCAGACGTATACAAGTCAATATTTCCGGGAGTTGGGCTCCAAGCCGATAGTAAGGCAGCGGGTCGTTGGGCAACTAATAAAGGCGGAGACTACTTTGCTATTGGTGTTGGCGGAGCGGTCACTGGTAAGGGCGCGGATATACTCATTATTGACGACCCCCACTCAGAACAAGAAGCCGCACTAGCGGAAACTAACCCAGAAATCTACGACAAGACCTACGAGTGGTACACATCCGGTCCTCGTCAGCGTCTGCAGCCAGGTGGGGCAATCATCATCGTGATGACCCGGTGGTCTAAGAAAGATCTTACGGGTCGGGTAGTTAAAGCGGATATAGAAAGAGAAGGAGAAGGGTGGAGAGTCATTGAGTTTCCAGCCCTTTTTGAGGATGACACCCCACTTTGGCCTGAGTTTTGGAGCAGAGAAGAGCTAGAAGCCTTACGCAACGAGCTCCCGACGGGCAAATGGCAGGCTCAGTATATGCAGGCGCCGACCTCAGACGTGTCGGCAATCATCAAACGCGAGTGGTGGCAGTACTGGCAGGAGGATGTACCACCGTCCTGTGAGTTTATTATCCAGTCTTGGGACACGGCATTCCTTAAAACCGAGCGTTCAGACTACTCTGCGTGTACAACATGGGGAGTTTTCTACCAAGATGACGACACTGGGCGCCCACAAGCTAATATTATTTTGTTAAATGCGTTCAAAAAGAGGATGGAGTTCCCAGAACTGAAGCAAAAAGCAGTCGAAGAGTACAAAGAATGGAACCCAGATAGCCTAATAGTGGAAGCAAAAGCGTCGGGAGCGCCGTTGGTATTTGAGTTAAGAGCCATGGGACTACCAGTACAGGAGTACACTCCATCAAAAGGGAACGATAAAATCTCGCGTTTGAATGCAGTTGCTGATATATTTGCATCAGGACGAGTTTGGGTACCTGGAACACGCTGGGCAGATGAGTTAGTAGAAGAGGTCGCGAGCTTTCCTTCGGGAGAGCATGACGATTTAGTAGACTCGATGAGCCAAGCCCTGTTAAGATTCAGGCGTGGAGGCTTTATTCGTCTCGACACGGACGAGGAAGACGAGCCAAGAGAATTTAGACGGAAAGTTCCGTACTATTAAGGACTAGATTATGGCAATTGACAAAGGACTGTATGCAGCCCCTGTGGGTATGGAAGAGCTAGCTGCTCAAGAAGCTCCATTAGAGATTGCAATTGAAGATCCCGAGTCAGTAGAAATAGGTATCGGACCTCTAACAATAGAGATAAAGCCAGAACCAGAGTCAGAAGAAGACTTTAACGCTAACTTAGCTGAGTATATTGATGAGAATGAGCTACAACAGTTAGCTTCTGACCTCATTAGTGACTTTGAAGACGACATTAGTGCTCGTAAAGACTGGATGCAGACCTACGTCGACGGCTTAGAGCTCTTAGGTATGAAGATTGAGGAAAGAGCAGAGCCTTGGGAAGGCGCCTGCGGGGTGTATCACCCACTGATGAGCGAAGCACTCGTCAAATTCCAGTCAGAGACCATGATGGAAACGTTTCCAGCAGCAGGTCCAGTCAAAATTGAGATCATTGGTAAAGAAACACCAGAGAAAAAAGATGCGGCGGAGCGTGTCAAGGAAGACATGAACTACCAGCTCACGGATGTGATGAAAGAATACCGTCCAGAGCACGAAAGAATGTTGTGGGGCTTAGGTCTTGCAGGTAATGCGTTCAAAAAAGTGTACTTTGACCCAGCATTAGACCGTCAGGCTTCCATATTTGTACCAGCAGAAGACATTGTTGTGCCATACGGTGCAAGTAATCTTGATACTGCGGATCGTGTGACTCATGTCATGCGTAAAACTAAGAATGAACTGTTGCGCCTACAAGCAGCTGGGTTCTACCGTGACGTAGAACTTGGTGATCCGATGAATACATTGGATGAAGTAGAAAAAACAATTGCAGAAAAGATGGGTTTTAGAGCGACATCGGATGATCGCTTCAAAATTCTTGAGATGCACGTCAACTTAGATATTCCTGGGTATGAGCACAAAGATAAGAAAGGTAAGCCAACAGGTATTGGTCTGCCTTACGTTGTGACTATCGAGAAAGGAACTTCAAATGTTCTTGCTATTCGAAGAAATTGGCAGCCGGATGACCAAACTAACGCAAAGCGTAATCACTTTGTTCACTACGGCTATATACCTGGTTTTGGGTTTTATCATTTTGGTCTCATTCATCTTATCGGGGCTTTTGCTAAGTCAGGTACTAGTATCCTCCGCCAGTTGGTTGATGCAGGAACACTTAGCAATCTGCCAGGTGGCTTTAAGACCCGTGGACTGCGAGTCAAAGGCGACGACACACCGATAGCCCCAGGCGAGTTCCGTGATGTAGACGTGCCAAGCGGAACCATGCGGGATAACATCCTGCCACTCCCATATAAAGAGCCAAGCCAGACCTTGTATCAGTTGATGAATCAGATCATTGACGAGGGTCGTCGATTTGCTGCGGCAGCGGATATGAAAGTTAGCGACATGTCTGCTAACTCCCCAGTGGGTACGACATTAGCAATATTAGAAAGAACATTAAAGGTGATGAGTGCGGTACAAGCCCGTATTCACTACTCGATGAAGCAAGAGTTCAAGCTGTTAAAGAACATCATTGCTGAGTACACCCCAGAGGAATATACATTCGAGCCAGAAGAAGGTAGTCGCAAGGCTAAAAAGTCTGACTACGATTTAGTAAACGTTATTCCAGTATCAGACCCCAACGCGGCAACTATGTCGCAAAAAGTAGTGCAGTATCAAGCTGCTTTACAACTAGCCCAGACTGCTCCGCAGCTGTATGACTTGCCACTATTGCATCGTCAGATGTTGGACGTGTTGGGGATCAAAAATTATCAAAAGCTTGTGCCTACACAAGAGGATAAAAAACCAGCCGACCCAATTACTGAGAACCAAAACATTCTGATGATGAAGCCGGTTAAGGCTTTCTTGTATCAAGATCACAAAGCTCATATTGCCGTACACATGGGCGCTATGCAAGATCCTAAGATTATGGGTCTTGTCAATCAAAGTCCTATGGCACAGCAGATTGGTGCAGCGATGCAAGCTCATATTGCAGAACATCTTGGCTATGAGTACCGTCGCCAGATGGAAGAAATTATGGGTGCAGAGTTACCACCTACAGACGAAATCAACGAAGACGGAATCCCAGAAGCTATTGAGGTTCGCGTCTCGCAACTCGCAGCGCAAGCTGCACAACAACTTCTCGGACAGAATCAAGCGGAAGAGAAGGCTAAGCAAAACGCCCAAGCGGCGCAAGACCCACTGATCCAAATGCAAATGCAAGAACTGCAAATTAAGCAACAGGATCTGCAACTTAAGCAGCAAAAGCTTCAGATTGATGCGGCAGCTAAGGCTGACCAAATCCGTATTGAAGAAGCCCGTATTGCAGCCCAAAAAGAAATTGCTGGAATGCAAGTAGGGGCAAAAGCCGCCAAAGATAAAGCCCAACAAGAATCGAAAGATAAGCTTGAAGGACTGCGTCTTGGTGCTGACATCGCCTATAAGAAGGCAGAAATCAATCGGACTCGTACCGAGATTAAAAAGGAGAAATCCGATAAATGATGGACCAAACGCTAGAAGTATTGCTTAAGCAATATCGAGATAAGCGCTCTCAATTAGCTGATGCCGTTTCCAGTGGTGCAGCTAAAGATTACGCGGAATATCGCGCTATCTGTGGTGAAATTCGAGGTCTTCTCACCGCAGAGTCTTACCTAACTGACCTTGCTAAAAATCTGGAGAATTACGATGAGTAGTGTTGATTTATCCCAAGCAGTAGATCTTGGCGCTTTAATGGCTAAGACGCAAGAGGAAAAGGCAAAGCAATTACCTAAGCCGCAAGGTTATAGGATTCTTTGTGCAATTCCCGAAGCAGAGGAAGCCTTTGAAAGCGGCATCATTAAGTCTGACGAAACCCGTCGGCATGATGAGCTACTTACTACTGTGCTATTCGTAGTGGACTTAGGGCCGGATTGTTATCAAGATAAAACAAGATTCCCGAATGGACCCTGGTGCAAGAAAGGCGACTTTATTTTAGTTCGCCCAAATGCTGGTACCCGGTTAGTTATCCATGATCGAGAGTTCCGAATTATTAATGATGATTCTGTGGAAGCGGTAGTTGACGACCCACGTGGCATTAAACGTAAGTTCATTTAAGGAGAACCACTATGGCTGAATTTGAGCAAGAAGAATTTAAATTCCCCGACGAAATTAAGGGTAAACCCGTAGATACATTGGCAGACGGCGGCGAGATCTCGTTAGAGATTGAAGACGATACCCCAATTGATGATAAGTTTGCGGAGCCCCCTCTTTCTAAAGAAGAAGTCGAGGACTTAGAAAAAGACAACCACGAAAACTACTCTAAACGTGTAAAAGAGCGCATCGACAAGATGAAACGGGCTTGGCACGAAGAGCGCCGTGAGAAAGAAGCTGCATTACGTGAGCAACAAGAGGCTATTAATCTTGCTAAACGCGTATTAGAAGAGCATAAAAAGCTCAAAGAAGCTTATTCCACGGGCGAAAAAGAATACATTTCAACCATGCAGAGTGCTGCTGAAGCTGAGTTAGAAATGGCAAAACGAGCCTATCGTGATGCTTATGACTCAGGTGATTCAGACCGAATTGTTGAAGCACAAGCTAAGTTGACTGAGGCTAGCCTCAAACAAGATAAAGCTAAAAACTTTAAACCTGCCCCACAAGTTAGTGAAGAACCCTTCGAACAAGTGGAGCAAACCCTTCAACAACCAACTAAACCACAAGTTGACCCTCTTACTGCAAAATGGTTAGAGAAGAATACTTGGTACGGTCCTGACGAAGAGATGACTGCTCTAGCGTTGGGAACGCACACAAAGCTTGAAAAAGAATTTGGAAAGAGTTATATTGGGACCGAAGAGTATTTCAAACGCATAGATCAAACTATGCGCAAACGTTTTCCCGAGAATTTTTCGGATGAAGTAGAAGTAGAAACGCAGGCTGGGGGCGACAAGCCCAGTCAACGCGCTGAACCAAAGTCGGCACCAGTTGTAGCACCGGCAACGCGAAGTACGGCGGCTAAACGAATAGTACTAAAAGCAAGTCAAGTAGCTTTGGCTAAAAAACTTGGCTTGACCCCCGAGCAATATGCTCGTGAAATGCAAAAACTGGAGGCTTAAAATGGCAACAAATAAACTTGCTCGCGAATTAGATACCCGTATGACGGCAGAACGCCCTAAGCAGTGGCAGCAGCCCGAGTTGTTACCCGAACCGGATAAACAACCTGGATATTCATACAGATGGATTCGTGTCTCAACACTGGACCAGTCCGATGCTCGCAACTTGTCAGCCAAGTTACGCGAGGGTTGGGAGCCTGTCTCAGTAGAAGAACAACCACAATTTTCACTGCTAGTTGATCCCAACAGTCGCTTTAAGGACAAGATTGAGATCGGCGGATTGTTACTTTGCAAGACTCCGGAAGAGTTTGTCGAACAGCGGAATAAACATTTCCAAAAACAGACAGATGCTCAGACGTTGGCTGTAGATAACAATTTAATGCGCCAAAGCGATGCTCGCATGCCTATCTTTAAAGAAGGTCGGTCTGACGTATCATTTGGTAAAGGTAAATAACTAATCAGGAGTTTTTATGTCAGCATATCCAGCAGTATCAGGTCCTTATGGCCTGAAGGCTGTAAACGAGATTGGTGGTTTACCATATGCAGGATCAACTCGTATGATCCCTATTGCATCTGGTTATTCTTCTAACTTGTTTTATGGTCAAATCGTCCAGCTATCTGGCGGTACATTAATTGCAGGTGCTTATACACCCGCATCTTCTCCAACAACCCCTATTGCAGGCACTATCGGTGTTTTCGTAGGCTGCCAATATACTAATCCAAGTACATTGCAACCTATTCAATCCCAATATTGGCCCGCAAGTACTGTTGCTAACGACGCAATTGCTTATGTAATTGACGATCCACGCACAGTATTTAAAGTTGCAGTAGGTTCACAAGCTCAATCATTGTCTAACACCTCTGGTGCTTTAGGCTATATGAACCCAGCTTTTATCGGCACTAACGTTTACCCATTGTCAGGCGCAGGCGGTTCTACCACTACTGGTAATTCCCTCTTGTCCGTTTCTGGCGGTGTTGTAAGCAACGGTTCTGGTAACACCCGTGTAACAGCAGCAGCTCCTTTGCGTGTAGTTAGTGTTGTTCCTGATACTGTGTACGCTGTCACTCAAACTGCTTCTACCTCTGGTTCAAGCACGACATTGACACTTACTGCAGCTAACAGTGCAATCCAAGCTGGTATGCAAATTAGTTCGCCAAGTGGTACTGGTGGATATAGTGGTAACTACATCACAGTAACAAACGTAAACAGCACAACCGTAACTTTAAGTTCGGCTGTAACTATTGCGTCTGGTACTCAAGTTACTTTCCTCGGCTATCCTGAAGTATTGGTAACATGGAACGGAAATTTCCATAGCTACAACAATACTACTGGTGTTTAATTAGGAGCTTATAAATGGCTATTTCACGCGCACAACTACTAAAAGAGCTCCTCCCAGGCTTGAACGCTTTGTTCGGTTTGGAGTATGCTCGCTACGGTGAAGAACATAAAGAGATCTATGAAACTGAGACCTCTGAGCGTTCATTCGAAGAAGAGACCAAGCTTTCTGGCTTCTCTGCTGCACCAGTCAAGAACGAAGGCCAAGCCATCGCTTATGACAATGCACAAGAAGCATGGACTGCTCGATACAACCATGAGACCATCGCTCTCGGCTTCTCCCTAACGGAAGAGGCAATCGAGGACAACTTGTATGACAGCTTATCGGCTCGTTATACCAAGGCTTTGGCTCGTGCTATGGCGTATACCAAACAAGTTAAAGCTGCTGCCGTTATCAATAACGGTTTCAACCAAACTTATGTTGGTGGCGACGGTGCTCCTTTGTTCTCCACAGCTCATAACCTAGTGTCTGGTGGTACCAACAGCAACACTCCATCTACCGCTGCTGACTTGAATGAAACTTCGTTGGAAAACGCAGTTATTCAAATCGCTGCTTGGACTGATGAACGTGATCTGTTGATTGCTGCTAAACCTAAGAAATTGATCGTTCCACCTGCATTGCAGTTCGTTGCAACTCGTTTGTTAGAAACCGAACTCCGTGTTGGTACAACTGATAACGACATCAACGCTATCAAGAACAACGGTTCAATTCCTGAAGGTTACACAATTAACCACTTCTTGACCGACTCGAACGGCTGGTATTTAACTACCGATGTTCCAAACGGCATGAAGCATTTCGTTCGTGTGCCACTCCAGAACTCTATGGACGGCGACTTCGACACCGGTAACGTACGTTACAAGTCTCGTGAGCGTTATTCATTCGGCTGGTCTGACCCACTCGGAATGTACGGTTCCCCAGGAGCCTAATAAAGAGGGGACTTCGGTCCCCTTTTTTTGTTTGCATTTATTAGTATTTGTTGTAAGATGTTTAAAACCGGGAAAAACCGGCTTATTAGACTGCCCCGGCAGACGCATACAAGACTAATAGGCTCTAACTCTGTATGGAGAATATTATGGGATTTGCTTCACATCTAGGCCCTTGGCTACTTGGCACTGTTAAAAACACCACTGGCACCACTGCTGGTTCAATCCGCAATATGGGTGCAACCGTTGTTTCACAAGCTGCCCCTGTTGCATTTGGCACACTGACTGGTACAGCATTTGTGCTTCCAGCTGGCTCTTTGGTAACTAGTGTTACTGTAGTTACTACAACTGTATTTAGCGCTGCAACTACTTGCAAACTTAGCATTGGCGGTACTGATTTCACCACCAACGGCACAGTTACTAACGTAGGTTCTGTAGCTTTAGCTGCTAACGCAACCACCCCCGGTGGCTGGTTAAACGTAGGTTCCACCGATGCAATCGTTACTTATACATTGGCTGGCACAAGTTTGACTACTGGCGCTGCAACTATTGTTATTAGCTACGTAGTTTTGGCTTCTGACGGCTCTGCTAACCCAAGTCAAGTGTAATTAATCTGATGGACTAGGGAAAACCCTAGTCCTCTTTAAAATTTAAGGAGATTAATTATGATGCAAACTGACGTTAAAAGCGTTCATACTGGTGGCGCTCAAACTAATCAAGCGCTTATTAGTGGCAGAGTACGTATTAAATCTGTAGTTATTACTGGTGGCGCCGCTGCTGGTATGGCTAAATTTTTAGACGCTTCTGGGGGTAATGTTTTAATAGAACTAGATACTGGTTCAAACTCTAACATGACCAACGTAATTCTCCCCGGAGAAGGTGTTCTATTTCCTAATGGTGTTTGGTATACCGCCGTAGCAACTGCTCCCCTTGGGATTACGGTGTTTTATGGCTAAGTCTCCTGCGTGGACTCGTAAGGAAGGCAAGAACCCTAGTGGTGGTTTAAACGCTAAGGGGCGCGCCTCCTATAACGCCGCTAACCCTGGCAAGCCAGGTCTAAAAAGACCTCAGCCAGAGGGTGGCTCTCGTCGCGATTCATTTTGTGCCCGTATGAAGGGTATGAAAAAGAAACTTACCTCAGCTAAAACTGCTAATGACCCAGACTCACGGATTAATAAATCTTTACGTGCTTGGAACTGCAAAGAAGGCGGTTCTGTTCGTGGCGGCGGCTGCGAAGTTCGTGGCAAGACTAAAGGCAAGATGGCATGAGCGACAGTGTTTATTTATGGTTTTGGAACCTAGGGCTATCAGTAATTATGGGCATCGTAGGATTTTGGGCTAAAGAAAAAGCTGCTGAACTTCAGCGGATTAG
>JACCEB010335684.1_pt1 | contig 12655 bp, 17 predicted proteins | sample 7454761 | NCBI WGS metagenome assembly JACCEB01 (sample SAMN15323454, study PRJNA562643) | freshwater metagenome | isolation source: river surface water | place: USA:Blue River Watershed | collected 2017-08-18 | reverse complement strand
TCAGGGATTGGGATGACTATGAGTGCTCTTCGAGGTGAGATGATGAACTCAAACTTACCAGAAGAGGAAGTTGTCGAAATTTCCATGGATGAAAATAATCAGAACAATAAACTGATTATGGGTCCCGCTTGGCTTTTACTTGGGCTTTATTTTTTTAACTTGGCCTGGAAAGAAAATCGACTTCTAAGAGAACTTAGAAAACACGGAAAAACGACGCGAGCAACAGTGACCTATGTCGGTATAGAAAATAAAAAAGCAAAATATAAGCAACAAACTTATGAGATTAAGGCGGAATTTTTCGAACCATTTTCAGGTAAAAAGATCATCGCCTCTGCACAAAATTTTTTGAGACATCCAAAAAAATCCGGATTTATCGCTGAAGATAATACCGTAGAGGTTCTATACGATCCTAAAGATTTTAACCGATGTCTCATTAATCCCAAACAGTCCCGAAGCTCTTAACATTTGATTGTCTCTACCTTGATTTCACCATCCTTAAACACTAGACGAGCAAGATGAGTTAGTTTTCTTTTTCCATCAGCTTCACGACTTTGAAAAAGAATATGCCCAAAGCCTTTTGTGATTGAAGATCTTATGTCTTCTAGAGTCATCCATGGAGCATGAGCTGAAATTTTGTATTCGAGACGTTTAAGGGCATCAAACACATCCTCTCCAGCTAATGACATCATTCCCTGATGGCCATCACGAAGAAGCTCAAGGAAAGGAAGAATTTCAGCTCCGTTAGCTGCTGAGAGAGCGAGACAATCTCCACGGGACCGTGAGGCAACTTGGACCAACTGAACAAGTTCTTGGGCCTCATTACGAGGAGCAACGAGTCTCACGGTATGAGGTCGATTGATGATGAGCTCTCTGTATTGTTCGATGGTGACGAGATGAAAATTTTCAGGGAGACAATCGATAACAGTATTGAATAGTGTTGTTTTTCCGGAGCCAGCATTCCCAGCAATAATCATCGATTCATTATTTTTCGCAGCTTGACGAATATACTCGGCTTGGGCCTTCGACATCACTTCCCACTCAACCATTTGCTCCAAAGAAATATTTTCTTTTGGCATTTTCCAAATTCTTAAAAAAGGGCCCTCTGGGGCGAGAGGTGGCATGACAACTCCCACTAAAATATTATTTGGAAGTAATACCTCTGCCGATAGTGCTTTGGGGTCAGAAGAGTGTTTCATGATTTGTTGGGCAAGTTTTATGAGATCGATTTGTTTAAATTTGGGCCCTTTCTGAACACCTTTTCTAGTAGCAAACAAACTATCATCACTACGGTCGACAATCATTTCGATCACATCTTTATTATCTATTAATTTTTTTAATGGACCCCAAGAGATGGTTGCTTTCATAAATGACCCCTTTATTTGATGTCATTCATTATATAACAAAATCTAAAATTTGATCCCTAGGCCATGGCCTAGGGAAGAAGCTTTTCTCTGTGAGCATAGCTCACGGCCTCGGTTCTTGTGGAGGTATTGGTCTTTCGAAAAATGTTCTGGAGGTGAAACTGGACTGTTTTAGAACTGATTCCTATGGCCGAAGCAATCTCAGGATTCGTAAAGCCATTTGAAACGTGCTGGAGGATTTCAAATTCTCTTGCTGTGAAAAGCGAATTTGGCGAGGAAGACAGTGTTAATTTTTTTAACTCTCGTGCAACGTCTTTTGCCACCCATACGGCACCTTCTGAATGGGTACGCTCAAGGCGTTTAGCGAGGGATAAAATCTCTTGGATCAAAAAATCATTCATATATTAAAATTTAGTTCTTCTCATTTCAAATTACCACAATCCTTATACCTAGAATCTAAACTTTGATTACATATGTTTCTAAACTGATTAAGGAGAAAAACTGATCCGCATATAGAAGAGCGAAATAAAATTTATCTCACAATTTAAAATGATCACCTTTGATCATTTTTCGTTTTATCGACTTAAAGTCGAATAATTCAAAATACTCTTCCAGAAACTTAAAGTATTCATCAAGACTTAATTTTATTTTTGATGTCATTAATAACTTCCCATTGATTGAACAAATCTGCGTAAGATTTAATCCTCTCCCAATCCATAGATTCAACTGTTTCAATTAAAAACTGAATATCGGCTTTGTCCTGCAACTCTCTCGATGAATCATTCATGTAGGCCTGAATTTTTAATCCTATCAGGTCTTCACTTTTAACAACCTTAATCCCTTCAGGACCGTCGGTGCTCGCCTCCGCTAGAATTTTTTGCGAGATGGGTCGTCTCGCCAGAAGAATATCCACATAGCCAATCCCAGAAAACTGAAGGACTTCCTGAGACTCATGAGCGAGATTAAAACCATTGCCTAAAAAAAGAGATTTAATTTTTTCCTTATGCTCTTCATGAACAAGTAGATCTAGGTCTACTGTGGAGCGAGTAGATCCATAGCACGCCAACGCAAGTCCCCCTATGAGGGCATGAGGGATACTATGCTGGGCAAGAAGTGTATGGGCAAGCTTAAGCGTTGCTCGTAGGTTCATCATGAGATTAGTTTAGCCTATCAAATATAAATGTCATGATTTTTTAAATGGTGCCCAGGACTGGAGCCGAGAAAAGAGGTCATCAGATCAAGAGTGTTTTCAGCTAATTAGCCATTAATTACAGTCACTTAAATCAATTTCGAGTCTTCGCCTACAATCGTCCGTTTTCATCTTTTTTTGTCTGTTTTGAGGGAAAGTAGCGCCAAAATAGCGCCAAGATTTACTTTAAAATCAAATGAAGATTCAAGGCTAAGAATCGATCAACCCTTCCTTCAAGCTGGTTGTTTAATTCGAGGCCGCACAAATTCTACCCATCAAGCAAGAGGGCCAGAATTCTCCGGCCCTCACTATTTTTTTATCTTAATAAGCAAAAATTGAATCGATCTCTAGTGGCTTAGAGTGCGCCCTTGTGGGCAGACGCTGTTTTGCAGTATTTTGACGCGTTGATACAGAGCTTTCGGGAAAGGTTGTCGGCTCTCCAGGGCTCAGTCCAAATAAATAGCCTTGCGCACAACCAGTGGCGCCTGAAGTCGAATTATAGGGAAATAGGATCTTGTGCATAAACAACTCGTCTGAATTCTGGTGTCAGATCCTCACCATAATAACTGTTCATTTCTTCAATGAATTCTTCTGTCGTAAGAGTCTTTAGTTTTTTAGTCCCCACTAGATGACGGAGGAAAGGTACAAGACCACCCTTTCCCGATAATTTTCCATGAAGATATTCGACGAATGCTTCTCCCTGACTATATCCTCCCTCATGATGATGTCTAGTATAGATTGGTTGGGCCGCAAGAACGCGGGCGTCTTCATCTTTGAAAGAGTCTCTGCTCTTATAGCCATTCTCAGCCCAATTCGTAAGGGCTTCATCGATCCATCCCGCATTCCCGTTGGCCGGCAAATAACCTCGGCCAAAATATGAATGAATTAATTCATGCCGAACTGCTTTGACACCCGTAATAGCTGCTCCACAGTGCTCCATCCCTGAGTCTTCTCCCTCCACTTTCATCAAGAAAGAATTATGAGGATAAGCACCGAAGTTTTTTTCTAGCTCTTCCATCGTCGCAATAGCTATTTGCATAGCTTCCTTTAGCATACGGGCGGAGGTTTCAGAATCAATCACGTCTCCATTCGGCCAAGATTTTTCTTGGTAAGCAATAATGGGAATTTTGCGTCCATTCTTCGAGCGGTACTCGAAGGTAAGTTCTCGAACCTGATTAGAATCTACGAGATGAAAAAAAAGGCTTGATGATGTATAACTATCTGGAAAACTCACTGAGAACTTTTTACTGTTTACTTTACCAACTTGACCATTAGAATAAATTTGATGAGGTTCAGATTTTCCTTTGAGTTGAATATTAAGGGTCATTGGGACCTGATCATATTCAAGGTTTGAAGGAAGATAAAGTTCGAGGTAGCCACGGTCTTCTGAGTCACTCATTGAGAATTTATTATTAACCGTCCTCTTGCCAAATTTAATGTTATTAATTCCTAAATATTCCTGGTCCATCGGCAATTCCACCTGAAGACGATAAGATCCTGCAGGTAGCTGAGACTGAACTACGCGAACTTGAGTTTCCTTGCCTGGGGTTTCAACAAGCTTTTGTCTTACTCTATTTCCATTGATAGTCACTTTTGTTGGGTTTGCAATGCTATCAAAAATAGGCATCCCATCTTCAGGGAGGTCTAATTGAATGTCGGCAATGACCCTGACTTGCTTCTTTTCAAGATCATATTCGATATCATAGGTGGCATTTTTAAAATCTACGAACACTGCTTTTCCCGAATCTGTTTGGAACGAAGGTGGGCGATAAGAATTATCAGCCCAGGATAAAGTAGTCATAAAACTTAGAAAAATTAAAAAAAGCTGCATGAAGTATTTTTCGGCAAAATAATGCGATTGCTAAACGGACTAAGCCCGTCTGGCTTATCCTGAAATTCTGGCCAATGTTTCTAACCTGCTTGTTGTTTACTAATGCTTCGCTAATTAAGACAAGAAATGAGCCAGCAGCACACTCGAAATTTCAAGCACTTAACAGAAGATGAATTTTGCATCTTTCTGATGTATAATCGTTGTATTAGAGAGGTGCTTTATGGGTAAAGCAAGGACAGTACGTTTTGAAGATGAAATTGATCCAGCCGTTGATCGTTTTATGGAAAAGAACGACATTAACTTCAATAAACTTGTGAACCTTGCAGTGAAAGAATTCATAAGCAAGCCCCATACCATAGAATTACAACCAGTCGATGAAGCCGAATGGGATAAGATGATGAAGAAATCTTATAAAAAGTATAAGAAAACTTTGGATGAACTTGCTAAATGAAGATCATCATCCCAAGTGTTGATTCCATCATCCGTACCAATAAGTTTTGTAGTGAAATGAACGGGCAACTTTCATCTTTTTTTGCCTGTTTTCGGGGAATTTAGCGCCAAATTAGCGCCAAGCTTTCACTTTGAAATATGAGTTACCGAAGAGCAATCATTGACTAATACATAGTATTATGTAATACTATGTATTATGATAAGGACTTTTAAAATCCATTCAAGAAGCCATTATGGAGAATCCAATTATTGGAGACACTATCGCAGGCACTGGAGGGTTGAAAAATTTCGAATGCCTGACGCTTCACGAGTTAAAGGGAAGCGAGGCGGACTTAGAGTCATATATTTGGATTTACCGGATAAAGAAACCACTTACCTACTTTTCATATATGGAAAAGATGAAGCCGATGATTTAACTGCTACCGAAAAGAAAATTTTTAAAGAATTGGTTAGCAGGATCAAGGGAGAGAACAAATGAAAAAGAAACGTATTGCGGATGAATTATTGCAAAGCCTTGAAGAAGCTGTTGCCATGGAAAAAGGCGAACTTAAAGGTCGCGAGACAACTCGAAAACTTTCAAGACCCGCGCCTAAATGGTCCAAGAAAGAAATTAAAAAGCTTCGTGAAGAAGTCTTTCATATGAGCCAACCACTATTCGCCTCACTTCTTAACGTAAAGCCAGCAACAATCCGTGCCTGGGAACAAGGGCACAGAACCCCTGATGGAGCAGCAGCAAGACTTCTAGAAGTTCTTTCTAGAGAAACTCATATTGCGGATGATTTAGCCTCATAAAACAAGTCTTAACGTTTACCTCGCTCCAGAGCATCTAGTGCAAGCTTCAAATGCTGTACGTTTTGGCGCCAAAATAAAAAATAGCGCCAAGAATCGCTAGTAATAATGGATTAAATTAAAATTACTTAAACCATTCGTTGTTAATAAATTCTTTATTAAAGTGAGCAAGACTGGCTTGCTCACTAATTATTCGTTTTAAAATTTAATGCCTGGACGTCAAACTAGTGTTATTCGATCAAGACTTTGAACCCTGGATAAGTCAATCGAACTTCGGCAGCTACTTTTTGGATAATCTCATCTTGATCTGTTACCTGCACTGGTATTTTTGGGTCTGAATGAGCATTTAAACTCCTTTTAGTTATTTGGCAGATCTTATTGTCGCGATCGAATGAAATTGCACCCCATACACTCAAATTCGGTGTCTTATAAATAAAGGAATCTCTGTGTTCCAAGAATTCGATTGAGTAACCTTTGCTCCCAAAGCGCTCTGAGTTGGTATGACTTGGTTTCGCTTTTGACATAATCCAATTCTATCCTTAAATATGGCATTGTTCAAAAACAAATGTTAAATATTCGCCCTTTGGGCGGTTTTTCTTCGTTTTTAATTTCGTTACCTTGATCATTGAGTGTTAAAGCGAGCTTTTTAACTCAATGATCACTTTTTCTTTGTTCATCAAATCGCCAGTCACATCAATGACTAGATGTTATTGAACACTCTACACTTCATAAATCGACTATTAATAGGTGCTTGTTGACCTGCTGATACTTCAAAATACACACGAGACTTAAAATAGAAAGGTCTTATTGTATTTGAACCATCCGTAAGTTGTTCTTTTGATAATTCTATAGTTAGTCGTGATCCATTTCGATCAGTATGATTAACTAAATTACCACTTTCTTTATTGATACTCACATCTGATAAGTGTCGAAAGACCGTACCCATTTCAAAAGAAGCGATCACCGCATTTTCAGAAACATCCCCTTTGTCGTTAGATATGATTCTTACGATCCCAGAATTAGGATTGTCTATACCATCACATTCAATCAGTTTTGCAGCATAAGAGGATGCAGCGGATAAAGCTAAAATAGCGATCAGAAACTTCTTCATACATACCTCAATCATTTGATTAATGGTTTCGAACCATCTGTTGTTTAGAAATATTTCGTTTATCATCGCAGAAAATGGAGCAATGAGAATACGAACTGAAAATCTTGCAGTGGCATGTATAAATATTGGACAGACAGCCACTACAAATATTCTTTCAAAAAGTTAGGTGCTTCATTTAAAGAAGATCTAGAACATAAAGTTGAAGAATATCTTGAGGCTAACGGGGTTAAATTCTCTCAGCTCGTAAATATGGCCGTTGCAAAATTTATTTCTGAACCTCAAACAATTCACCTTGCTCCTGTTAATACGAAAGCCTTTGCTGTGCAGGCAAAAAAAGCGTTTAAAAAGCATAAAGATACGATGGATAAACTCAAATGAGATTAGTCGTTCAGCCAACTATCGAAGCCGTTATAAAATAACTCTGTCCGCAAGTGCACCACTCTTATAAGACTCTGCCATTTCGTTTAGGTCCACTAAATCAACTTTGAAGGGCAAACGACTCTCCTCAATCTCCTCTCTCAAATGAGTGATAAATCCCTTCGGAAATTGAGTACTATCTTTCCTCTCATACATAATATCCACATCAGAAAATGGTTTGTGATTCCCTCTTGCCCGAGATCCAAAAATCCAAACAGTCGCATCATGACTCTTTAAAGGAGATACCACTATCTGATTAAGAATTTGAAATTGATCTTCAGTAAGTCCGAACTTCATTTGGATTTTAATTTTGCTTCGAGTTTTTTGCCCTCTGGTAGGAACAACTGCGCGGAAGCAAATACTTTTTCAGCTAGTACTTGATCGTAAGTATGCGACGAAAGATTTCGATTTTCTAAAAAATCAAACCAGAGATCCACGTTCTCAATAAAACTATTTTCTGCCATTTCACGTAAAACTTGCTTAGGGGCTGAAGTTTGTGTGCCCATAACTTTCTTAGATGTTTTCCATGCAAGCTCGACACAAAATTCAAAACGCTGAATGGTCGCATCTCGAACGATGTCAGTTTTGGGAAGAGCGAGAGCTTCCTCTAAGGACAATAAAGCTTTGGAATATTCTTCAATTGAAACGGCCATAAAATGATTGTCGCAGAATTTTAGGATAAAATGAAATGAAAATGGTGCCCAGGACTGGACTTGAACCAGCATGCCTCGCAGCGCTACCACCTCAAGGTAGTGTGTCTGCCATTCCACCACCTGGGCACGGAATATGGAAAAAGCGAGCTTTTAAGTTAATGGAATTCCTATAAGTTTGTCCACAGAATTTTAGTTCGGAAGTAAATCGTCTAACTCTCCCATGTAGAACTTCATCCTGTTAAGTCTCTGCTTCAGAGACTTCAGTTGCTCGTCAAGAATGTACATGGACTGATCGGGAAAATGGTTTTCGGTCACCACATTTTTGGTTACGGTTTTTTTAGATTCAATAACTTCTTCCTGACCCAGTTCTTGTACTAACTCCGAGATTGGGTCCATAGTCGCTTCGATTTTTTCTATCGATTTAAAGAGCGAAACAACATTTAGATTATCAACGTTCATCTGCACATTCCTTTTTGGCCATGGCCTACTCATTGCGACACACCCCCATTAAACTTGATAACTGGAAAAGTTGGGATGAAAACAGGTTAGGATTGTAAACCTTTCAAAAGCTGTCAAAAATCAAATCGCTTGGGGTTCAGACAACTGGGTTAAAACTACCCGGATCGCGGGGAGGTTCAAAATTGTTTAAAATAAACGTATGAGTAACCCTAACTGCTCGCAATGTCGTCATTTTTACATCACATGGAACCCTAAAACACCTAATGGGTGCCGTCGTTTTGGGATTGAATCCAAGGATAAGCCTTCAAATATTGTCGCCATGGCAGGACTTGGAGATTGTCAGGGGTTTGAAGCTAAGAAACGTCAGGAAGCTGAAAAAAAAGGTCTAGATCTTAACCGTAAAGACCTCTGGTAGACCCTTTCCAAGGGTGTGATAGTCTGGCGAGATTTCGCTAATGATCCCTCCCCCAATGCATTCCTCCCCGTCATAAAAAACAATTGATTGTCTAGGAGTCATGGCCCTTTCTGGTTGATCAAAAACGACCTTCACCATTTGATCCATCACTGTGACAGTACAATGTCTTTCTGGCTGACGGTAGCGTACCTTCGCTTTGCATTTAAAAGTTCCCGTGGGTGCGGGTTTAAGCCAATTAAGCTCAACTGCCGTTAACCCATCAGCATAAAGGGCCGGATGATCTTGACCTTGAGCTAGGATGACTTCATTTTTATCGAAGTCTTTCGCTACCACAAACCACGCATCTCCAGGCCCACCTATCCCCATCCCCTTTCTTTGCCCGAGGGTATAGAAACAAGTCCCATCATGTTGACCTAAAATTTTTCCTTGAAGATCAACAAAGTTACCTTTTGATTTTTCGATGTACTGTGAAAGAAAGTCTTTAAAGTTTCTTTCTCCTATAAAGCAAATTCCAGTGGAGTCTTTTTTCGCTGACGTTGCTAAATCAAATTTTGTAGCAAGTTCTCTTACTTTGGGTTTTGGAAGATGCCCGATGGGGAAGAGGACATCTTTAAAAACACCTCTTTCTACCGCGTAAAGAAAATAGGTCTGATCTTTATTTTGATCAACGGCTTTAAGAAGCTTTCCATCTTTAACTTGGCAGTAGTGGCCAGTTGCTAAGAAATCAGCACCTAAGAGTTTTGCTCTTTGGTAAAAGACCTTGAATTTAATCTCGCGGTTACAAAGAATATCTGGATTTGGGGTGAATCCTTTTCGGTAGTCATTTAAAAATTCGGTAAAAACCCCTTCCCAATACTCTTTCACAAAATTTACTGAGTAATACGGAATATCGAGTTTCTCACAGACTTTTATCACGTCCTGATAATCCAGATCAGCAGAGCAGCTTCCATCAGGATTTGTTTCGTCCCAATTCTTCATGAATAGCCCAATCACTCTGTAACCCTGAAGTTTTACGAGAAGGGCAACAACAGATGAATCCACTCCCCCAGACATACCAACGACCACGGTTTTTTCACCATTTTTTTGGTACTCTTCGGAGGTCAGATAAACCCCATACTCTTTTAATAACTCAGGTTGAAAACTTAAATCCATGGCCCCCTTATAGCGGATTTCTTGGCCTTTTCCAAGGGAGCGGGAGATTTTACTTAGTTAAATCAAGAAGGGTCCCAATAACTGCTCCTCCAATATACTGATAAGAATGCCAGAGGGTCTCGTGATTAAGGGTCTCAGGGGTATCTTCCGCCGTTTGATAAAATTTGGGATTAAAGTCATCCTCCCAGTTTTGAGAGAAAGTGACGGCCTTAAGTCCCTCTTCCCAGAACCTAAAATTATCAGAGTTCTCAAAGCCATTAGGTTTTATTTCAAAACTCACTTTTTGGGTCATTTTTCCGCCAAGACTCGTGAGCTTACTAGCGAATCGAAGCTCATCATCATGGTTACGAAGATAAAGGGCCATATTGCCGTTTTTTTTAGTCTTATCAAAAAAGCTCGTGTCCTGCCCCAACATCTCTAAATTCACAACACCAATAATTTCCTTACCAGATTTCTTTAATTCCTTGGCATAAAGCTCTGATCCATGAAAACCAATTCCCTGCCAATCAAGGAAACAAATTTGAACACTGTAATTTAAATCAATCTCTGAAAGAATTTTAATGAGTCCTAGCGCCACTGCAACACCAGAAGCATTATAATTGGCCCCCGGCATGAGAGCGTTTTCTTTTACAAGAAGTGACTCTTTATCATGTGAAATTGTGTCGTAATGAGCTGTAACGACGAGAACTCTATTTGAATTTATGCCAGATTTTTCCCAAATAATATTTTGCACATGACTAGATTTCTTACTTTCCGCTAAGTTTTTCATGTATTGAGTAAAATTCGACCATTTTTTAAAATCAGGGTGATTGGGAGGTAATTTCCCAGAAATTTTTTGATCGAAATCTTTCTGATAAAACGATTTCACCAATTCGATCTCTGGAGGCGTAGACTGAATAATAAGCTTTCCAGAATTTTTGGGATCTAGCTTTAGGACTGTTGAACGGATAAAATCTTCTGCTTTTTGATGCCCAGGCAGACCCACCATCCGGGAAGGTGCAGAAACCTTCACCAGTGAGTTCACCCATTCGACAATATTTTTTGAACTCACTTTTTGAAGTTCAGATTTTAACGTTGAATATGAGCCAGGTGCTCGGGAATAAACGTTTGATGAAAAATTAAAAATCCAGAAGAGGATGAGAAGTCTCTTCACTTTGTTCTCCTTCTTTAACCAGATCAGCTAAATGAAATTTTATTTCGCCAGATAAAAGAACTTTTGCGTTCTTACCTTTTTTCTTAAAAAGAGTCGCCATTTGATTTGGAACAACTTTTACTTTTTCAGACAGCTCAACCACAACTGTGGAGAGAGATCGAGGGAAAATGATACAATCGATAGTCATCCCATTAGAAATTTTAATCGCCGCTTTTTGAGGTTCTATAAATGAGGACTCATTTGAGAACTGACAATTAACTAAGACAATCTTATCTCTAAAAAGGACAGACTCATCAATAAGAACGATATTTTTTTCAGAAAAAAAATACTCTCCCATCACTTTGGAAGAATCCATTTGTTGCTCTTTATGAGAAAGAGGCTCTCCGATCTGATGATGATGAACTCCATCATGCTTAAGAAGAGAGTGCTTGACTCCATACTCCAGAACGTCGCCCTCCTTAATGAGACTTTTTGCGACACACTTTTCAAGTATAAGGTCGACCTCTTTTGATGAGCGAAGACATTTATTGAATTTTATTTCTGAGTCAATAGATTGAATCCCAAAATTCTCGGCAAGTTTAATCACCTCTTTGGAAGAAATATCTGCCAGAGGCAAAAGAAGAGATGAAAGTATGTCTTGCGGCAATCTAGAAAGTAAGTGAGATTGATCAAAAACCTCATCGCCTGAGGAATGAACGACGACAGAGTGCTCTACTCCCGCCTGAAAAATTTTACCATAATGCCCAGTCGCTAAAAAAGTTGCATTTAGATCACGTCTCTTTTCAAAAAGAATCCGCATCCGTAAATCATGGCAATTAAAACAGTGATTTGAAGAAAGACCTAAAATTTTATCGGACATCCATTTTTCAATCACCTCTTCGCGAAATTCATCTTTGACTTCAACAATATGGTGAGAGATGCCAAGTTTAAGACAAAACTCTTTTAGAAAATTTACTTTATCTTGATTTAGGTGACATGATAGGTAGTGTTTTTTCTCAGAGGGTAATGTGTCCCATGAAGTTAAAACAGTAACGGCAATAAGATCATATTTTTGGATTTTCAATAGATAAGCTGAAACCAGGGATTCGATACTTCCAGATAGCCCAAGCAAGACCCTGTCTTTCCGATCTTTATTGTCAGACAAATAAGTTCCTTCAAGTTTCTTTATGTTATCCATGCCTCAATTATAAATGAGAAAAACTAAGGTTCCAACCTATTCAGCCGATAATTCAAATGATGAAAAATGAAACTCCCTTTGGCCTATACCTCATAAAAAAACAATCAGAAGAACATATCGTTTTAAAGGACCTCCTACAATTCCTTAAAACTGTTTCACCTTCAGCAGCATTAAGCTTTTCCTATATTGAGGCCAAGACCTCACTTCACCCTCATTTATCTCTTTGGGAAAACCTTCAAATTGAGGCAGGCCCAGGCCATTGGAAGGATTTTCATTCATCTCTTAATGTTGAGCAACGTGCTTTAGTAAATTTATTAAAAGATCCAAATAAAAAATGTGGGCAGGCTGAAGTATGGGAAAATTTTCTCATCAGTTTTTTAAAAGGACTCATAGGCCCTTCAAAAAACTTATTGGTCGATATGAATGAGGCCCTCATTTCTCCATTCCTCATTCAAAGTTTCAAAAGAAATATTCTGTTGTCTGGAAACACGAAAGCGG
>JACCEB010686043.1_pt1 | contig 12656 bp, 17 predicted proteins | sample 7454761 | NCBI WGS metagenome assembly JACCEB01 (sample SAMN15323454, study PRJNA562643) | freshwater metagenome | isolation source: river surface water | place: USA:Blue River Watershed | collected 2017-08-18 | reverse complement strand
GAGGGCCACAGGGACGCTGCAAGGCAGTGGCGTTCGTGTCGTCAGGCCGACCGGGTGGTGCCGAGGCCAGGAAGACGGACCGAAAGGGGTGACGAGAAAACTCGACTGGTATCCGCCGGGGGCGTGGGAGGACGGGAGTCCATACCACGCCCCCGGGTTGGGAGGTCCAGCGAAGCGGGTGCCGCAGACTGTTCCGGGAGGAGCGGTGTGTGGTGTCAGTTGCATGAAGGCCGGGCACCGGACGTGTGGCCGGAGGTTGCGGAAGCGCCGGAGGCGCTACCTCTATTACTGCGAAGCAGCCATAGGGGAATGCAGCAACGAGGAGGAGAGGCCCCTCGAGCAAGAGCGGGGCCGACCGAAGCGTTGCCGCAATCCGACAAGGTTTTGCAGAGAAGGTGAGAGGTTTTTGCCGGTCCTGCCTGCAGGCGACCGGGAAAACAGGTTTCTCCCGAGTACCCCTTCCGGGGCGTACGAAGAGGCAGAAGGATTTCAGGGCTTTAGGAGGATTGCGCCTTTCCCAAGCAACCTCCACCCATGCTCCCACCATAACCCCGTGTGGAGGTTGTTGCCGTGGCTGAATACCAACACGCATGTGTCTCAGTCGCCGGGTTCATCCAGCAGCTTGCCGTTTCGTACGTGGCCAAGGGGTACTGGTTCTACGTGTGTGGCGTCGTTCCGGAGAGGAAGGACCCCGCGAAGACCGACCGCAAAATCATGGCGCAGTACGGGGTGGGCATCTCGAAGTGGGCCCGAGCGAGGAAGAAGAAGGCCGGACAGGCCAATCTCCATTATCTCCGCCATGAGCGGTTCTGGGTGGTCATCGCCACCCCTGGGGAAAGCCCGTTCTTCGCTGCCGAGGGGCAGGGAGTTCGGGACATCCGCGAGACCCCCCTGTGCTACCACGGCTACTCGGTGAGCAGTCGTCGGGGCAGGGGAGGGGGCAGGCGTCATGCCTCGGTCCGAATCGAGCGGCGGCAGTATCTGGAGCTGAAGGCGTACTTCGAGGAGGTGGCTCCTCGTTGGACGGTCGAGCGGTTGGCCCGGGAGTTGGCCAATCTGCCGTTCGAGCGGTACGCGCCGGTACGGAACCAGATGTTCACGATTTGGCGGGCCATCAACCGACGACGGAAGTTCGCCGGGTTGGAGCCCGTGCCACGAGAGGTTCTGCCGTGGCGAAGGCGGCCGGTGAGGCCGTTCGAGTCAGGACCAACGAGTAGTGAGGAGAAGGCGTCATGAGCGCGAAGCGACAGAAGAAGCAGATGGGTCCGACCGAGTTGTTGCTTTTGGAGTCAGGGGAGGGGAGCGTCCCCGGTCCAGGGGGAAGCCCGGGGCCATCGGACTGGCTGAAAGCCAAACATTCCACCGGCGGTCAGCGCCATGCGTGGCTGGCGGAAAGGTCCAACCGAACACGCCCCAATGAGGCGAGTTGCGGAATCGAGACCGAATCCCCTTGGGCGACCAAGGCAGCCGTCGACGAGACCCCACCGTGGGAGGAACCGGCTCAGACGCCTCCCCAGAAGACCGAGGCATTCCTGCGGTCGGAGACGGCTGAGAGGTTGGGGGTCCGACACCTGCACGAGGTGGTCCGTTCGCTCGATGAGTGCTTCTTCAGCCCGACACCCGACTACCCCAAGGTTGGGGTCCTGTGTCAGCGGATTTTGTGCGCGGCTGCCGAGGTCGTGGTCCGGGTGTACCCGAAGGAGTTGAGTGGTGTGGACCCCAGCACCCCGAGCGTGGCCATCCACGTCCTGGACTCGTTCTTCGCCTCACGCCTGGGGGAGAACTTGGACGAACCCGGCCGGAAACTGACCCGGACGGCGCTGGTGCTCTCCCACGACCAGGTTCAACTGGGGACTCCGGGTTGCCGCCAGGCGGCCGTCTGCATGGAATCGATCCGGTTCATTGTTTCCAGCCTATTGGTCCTTTTGTGACGCGCTCTGAAGTACCCGTTAGGACGCCTGACTGGAGGTGTCGATGGCAAAAGGGTGTCCATCTGGCGCGCACGGACATCGCGGCAAGGTGTACGAGACGAGCTAGCGCCCACAGCGGCGTCCATGGCCAGCTTGGCAGCCGTCCACAATTTGTTGGTGTTGCTCTACTGCTGGGTGGCGATCGTCGATGAAGACGAGGAGGGTGCCACTGCACCGACGGGCCGCTCTGGCCCCAATCCGACGCAGAAGTGAGTGCGAATCGGTGGCGTTGAATCTCTTGCACATGAGCCCTCCTTTCAGCAAGTTTGTGGGCCGTATCTGATGCACGAGTCTCCTAATCCGGAACAGGTGGTCTTCCGCATCCTTCCGGAGGATGGTGGGCATGAGGTGCCTATTGCCCTGCTGTTGCAAGGCCTCCAAGGCCTCCAGCAGTTAATCCACTTCAGCGCCCTTTCGGTTGAAGGAGGGACGGTTCGGCAACGAGTTCGCATTTCTGCCGACATTCAACAGCGGTACACGCTCCATTGCCGCCCGCCCGAAAAGGGCAGCTTTCAAATTGCCGGGCGTGTTGGCGAGCTTCAGAAGACTCTCCTGAATACTGGAGACGTGCGGCGCGTGATGGCCGTAGTGCACGATTTTTCCCATGCGGTCCTGTCGGCAGAACAGTCGACCTTGGTGAGTTTGGTTCCGGATAGTCGAATCCGTGTTCGGATGCTGGATTGTCTACGGACTATGACTCCATCCCCTGGTTCGGGTTATGTCGTGGAGTTCAAGAACTGTGTGGGGGATCCAGTGCGGCTTGATGAGGCGTTTGCTCAGCGCATTGAAAAGTTTCTTGCACCGCCGGAGCTGCGTCGTCGTGAGCGAACGATCACTGGTGAGCTTCGAGGCATCGCTTTTGCGGAACGTAGACTTACCGTGCTCTATTCTCCTAAGGGTCGTACGCTAGAGTGCCTCTATGATGAGACTTTGGAGCCCATGTTGTTCGAGAACCGACGCGACTTGATTCAAGTCACCGGCCAAGTTGAAGACGCCGAGGACGGTCATCCCCGCAAGATTGTCGAAGTGACCCGCATAGAGGAGCTTGATTTGTCGCCCTTTGTCATCACTGAAATATCTTCCGGCGCTCCGCTCGCTCAGCCTCTTCGCCTTTCTCCATTCCTCAGCGAGGACCAACAGAGCATTCAGTTAAGTCACGAAGATTTGGACATTGATGTATTTGCGGCTACCCGGACCGAGCTACTCAAAGAGCTACGTGGCCAACTTGACATGCTCTGGACGGAGTATGCCCTGGAAAATGACAAAAATCTGTCTGCACCAGCTCAGGCGCTAAAGAAGCGCTTGGTGGCGCTCGTCAAACCAGACCAATTGAAATGACTCGCGACAAGTCGGAGGTTGAAGCAGCGTTGCAGCGAAAAGGGTTCAAGTCGACTCATCCTGGGGCGGACCACAATTGGTTTGTGTACGTTTCGGCCGACGGTAAAAAGGCTATCAAAGCTCGTACGAAAACCAGTCACGGCCGCAGCATTGATTTGGACGATCACTTGCTAAGTCAAATGGCCCGGCAGGTTAGCCTAACCAAGAAACAGTTTGTCGATCTGGTTGATTGCCCACTGACTCGCGAGGCTTACGAAGACATTTTGAAGAGGGCTGGAAACCTCTGACTGAGATTGGAGGAGTCTCGCGGGTCGGGCCGAAGCCCTAGCTGAAGTAGCCCAGCTCCCGCAGGGAGCGGTGGTTTTCGCGGCCGACAATGACGTGGTCGAGCACCTCAATCTTGAGCACCTGTCCTGCGCGTATGAGGTCGCGGGTGACGCGGATGTCCGCCTCCGATGGATTCGAGTCCCCAGAGGGGTGATTGTGCATGAGGATGACGCTGTGCGCTGAGGCGATGACTGCGGCGCGGAAGGTTTCCCGGGGGTGGATGAGCACCTGGTCCATGAGGCCGGTGGAGACCAGAACGTGGCCCTTGATCTTGCGACGGACGTTGAGGAGCAGTACCATGAAGCATTCCACCTCGGGGTTGAAGTACGGGTTGGAGCGGACGTGTGTGTTCCAGTAGCTGGCAGCTTGGGCTGGGCAGGTGCATTCCTTCAATTCGCTCGGCAGTGGGCATTCCCGGAGGGAGGTGAGGCCCCATTCCTGAGGCTGCTTCTTGCTGCGGAACTTCTTGGCCCCCATGCGGGAAGCCTCGTCGATGGCCTGCATCATCGGTGTGGTGTGAATCGTCTCGGTCATGTGTTTCTTGCATTTCGAAGGAGCGGGAGTGCTCTCTTCGCAGGCACGGGGAGAGCACGACTGCTCCGGCAAGAAACACGGGTCCGCCGTCCTGACGGACGGGGTCCTGGAGCACGGGCAGGCACGAGTGACAGGTTCACCTGGCGCGAGGCCTGCGCAGAGGGAGCCCGGGAGGAAGGCAGAAGGCGGAGACCAGAGACTCAACGCACCGATGGAATGGGAGTCGACGTGGAGGAGCGTGGGCGGGGTGAAATGAGCAGAGCAGGGGATGGGATGATACGGTCCGGGAAGGGCTTCCTTGTGTTGTTGAAGTAAGCGCGGAAGGTTTTCCATGGACCTCCCCGGACGGTTTGGTTCGGCACATGGTGGTGCCCTCGGTGAAGCGTCGAAGTAGAGGGCTGGTTCGGTCTCTGTGAGCATGGTTTCCTCTGAAATGGGTGAAGGGTTGTTCATGGGCACAATCCTTCAAAAGCCGTGGAAACCTTCAGAGCCGTCCGCGGGGGAAGCCGGTGCTTTTTCAGACACTCAGGCTCACCGTTGGGGTGGGCTCGGAACCTTGGATGACCTGCTCAGCCAGACCCCAGAGGGCCTTGTTGAGCGTCACCTTCGAATCAATGCCCCGGAGGGCACGCACGGTACGGAGTCGACCATTTCGGTCCCTCCGTCCGTCGGAAGCTCCACCGCGAATCAGGTGTTCCTGAACGCGGTTGAGAATGGTCCAGAGGTCGGAAGACGAATCTTCCGCCCGCCGGGCCTGAAGTAGGGAGCCGGGGTCAACCGGTGCATCCTCCTCGAAACGGACCGCCAAGGCGGCCCGAGCAAAGGCGAGCTGCTCGCCCCAGCTCATCGAACGCATCCGGAAGTCCTGGATGCGCCGACTGACCTGCGGCATGAACTCAATCACCCGCAAGCTGGCCCGGACGACCTCGACCGGGTCGAGGCCGGAGTGCCGGAAGCGCAACGCCTCGAAACCCGCTTCCGAAACCACCAGTCCGTTGGAACAGATCCGGCGGTGGATGCCTGCGTGGAGTTGGTAGGCGCAGCCCGCGTCGTGGGAGTTGAGGAGCACCAGCTCCACGTTCCACTCGTCGAGGGTCTGCATCTGCTCCACCTGGCGGAAGCGGATGAGGTGCTTCTGGAAGCCCAGACGCTCCACCTTGCGGGGGCGCTGTTCTTCCACCTGCACCGGGGCCCAGTTGGCCTCCTGAAGTCCCGCCACGATTTCCGAGGTGGGGACGAAGGTGTACCTGGGGCTCAGTCCTGGAGCGGCCGCCTCAGCGAAAACGCTGGGGGCGGACTGACGCAGGACCTCGGTGCTCAAGGCGCTGGCCTTGAAGTTGGTAATGCTCATTTTGAACTCTCTCGCTGTCTGTGGCGGGCCTACGGCAGGGATTCCCCGGCCGTGCGCTGCATTGTTCTCCCCCTCACCGGCGCTGAAGCCGCCGTTGTTTTCGGGAGGGGGAGTTTTCCGGGAGGAGCGGGCCAAAGCGGCCTGCATGGAACGACCCGGGAAAACCTGAAGGGGAGCGAGCGAGAGTCTCCGTTGAGACCCCAACAGGAGGGATTCTACCCGGGTTCGGAAACGCTAAGCAAACGGGCCACCCTCAAGGGGACCAGGCTTCAGGGAGGGCACCCCGGAGGACGGGGGCCAATTCCGGGCTAAGTCCCCAGATAATCAGGGCGGAAGGGAAGGGGGCAGGCTGGGAACCGTCGCCGAAGCTCAACCTCCCCTTGAGGAAGAAGATGGAGGCCTTCCCAGCGATGTCGTTGTGCCACCACCCCGTATCGGTTCGGGCAGGAACCAGGGGAATGACGGTCTTGGAATTGCCTAGCTCGAACTCGGTGCGGGCCTTGGCCGTCCAGAAACGGAGTTCTCGGCCGTAGGGCGGGTTCAGGAAGACCGTCCCCGACCACGGCAGGGAAAGCCCATCATCGGTGGCCGTGAAGTAGGTCCGTGCCTTCACACGGGCCAGACGCCTGTCCTTGGTTGCGGAGCAGGGGTCGAGGTCGAATCGACCGAAGACCGAGTGGAGCCGGTCGAGGAGCCACCCTGGCGTCGCCCACGCCTCGTGGGCCGAGGAGTTGCCTGCGTGTTTGTAGAAGGAGGGTTTTTCACCGGCGGACGTCAGGACTGGCCCGGCTCCGAGTACGGTCAGGATGGCGTTCAGGGAAGCGAGTCGCCCGGTGTTCCGGACTTCGAGCGCGACGACGGTCGGGTGGGTCAACCCCGACATGGTGGCCAACGAGCGTTGGGAGAGCTTTTGGCGTTTCCGGAGAATGGCGACCTGCCGACCGATGGAATCCCCAGGGGGGAGATTCCGACCTCGAAGCGTCCACCCGAGGGCATCGAGGGCCTTGGTCCAGGTTGTGAGGTTTCCGAGGCCACGTTCGAGCTTTCGGATGGCAGGAAGCGAGACGCCCGCGGTGGTCGCCACCGAGGCTTGGGTGAGACGGGTCCGTTTGCGGAGTTTTCGGAACTCCACCCCGAGACTATTTTGGAACTGTTTCTTTACCAAAGGACGGTGGGACACCTTCAGAAAAGGAAACGTATCTTTATCAGTTCTGCACGGGAAATCGGCCAACTGTCAGCGTGAGCAGAGGGAGGCCACCTCCATACGAACCGCCTCAAGCCGGGCAAGGAGCTGGTCCAAGTCTGTTGCCTTCGCCAAGTACAGGCTGTGTCCTGACGAGGACAACATGCCATCGGTCTCAACGGTTGGGCCGTATTTCAGGCCGAGGAGTCCAAGCAGCGCCTTGCTTGCTGAATCATCCTCAGGGTCGAAGCCTGAGACCGCTTTGAGGGCGCTCCGGTACTTCGTTTGAATCGGCCGCGGAGGTTTGCGGCCATGCGTGTCACGGAAATCGGAGCAGGCCGCTGACAGGCGGCACCAAGCATCCGAAAACCTGTCGAAGCGGTCTGACCAAATCACCTCTCCATCCGAATACATCCCGAAGTAGTGCTGGCAGGTTTCGCAGGCCCCGGGGTTGTTCGGTTTCTCACAGACCGGGCAGGGTTCCGAGCCTTCGTCATTCATGGGAATGGTATGGGGCGCACGCTACTCGCCGGAGGCGAGAAGAGCCTCCCTAGCCAACACCAAGAGGGTGGAAGACTCCTTTGGCGTTCGGGCCTGGGAGAGGATGTCATCGAGTACGTTTCGACTCTGTATGGGTTCCAGAGAAGCAATCCGGGCCAGTTCCCGGCCCCAACGGGTGGCGACGATCTCCTCGGTGGTCTCGATGTATTCGGCGAAGGGTTCGACCTCCTGAAGAGCGTTGGCTAGGTCGACCAAGGTTTCTCCGGCGGACTCCAGTGCTTCGTCCTGGGCCTCCTCATCCTCAGCCATCTCATGGGCATCACAGGACTCGTCCAAGTCGGCGGCCGTCTCGGTGAGCTGGTTGATAACGTCTTCGAAGTCTTCGATGGCATCCACCCCTTGGTTTTTCGGCGCGAGGGAATCGGCGAAGTCCGAGACTCGTCCATGAAGGGCCCGCAGGGCAGGGATGGTCTTGTCGCCGATGGGGGAGTTTCCAAGGCGTACGATGTCGGAAACGATGGAATGGATAACAGCGGGCATGGTGTCCACAATACTACTCAGTTTCGTGGTCCAATGATAGTCGGTGAAAACAAGCAGAACGTTCGCTACTGGACACATGGAAATTGGAAACCCACAGCAAAAATCGTGTCCCTTTGGCATGCCAAATCGAACCGCGCTACCAAATAATTTTTCTTGCTACCGGCAGCTTCTTTTGCATCATGACCGAAGATCCCCATCATTTTTTGAATCAGATGATTCAGCCATTCCGCGCATCAGCTTTTCGTGGCTTTTTGGCAGCAACAGCATTGGCGTTGCTTTTTTGCCAGATTGTACTGGAGGGAGCGGACGCCTCGAGTGTTCTAGTAGAGTGCTTGAGAAATTCGAGAAAAGGGGACGGATGCTACCGCTCGCAGAACGACTTCAACTACCGCAAGTCTCGGGTGTGTTTTCGGATGAACGGGGGCGTTCAAGAGCGTTTGGTACAGGACGTGACGGAGATGCGGAGCTATCTAACTCTCAGAACTGGACGTTGGATATTGGATGACCAGAGTAGGGTTGCCTTGCATCTCAACTACACCGATCCGTTCGATTTGTCGTTTCAGGAATCTGCTACTCTGATTGGAGTGGCAGGTGTGGATGTTAAGGAAGCCACACTGGGAGAAGATATTGCGGGTGCTGATCTACACATTGTAATGCGACTAAACGCTGAGGCAGTGGCTAAGCTGAAGGAAATTAAAGCACCAGAGCTTCGTAAGGCGCGACTCTCCAGCAAGGAAATTGATGAATGGATTTCAAAAGAGGTGGCTGTGGAAAGACACTTTTTCATTAACAAAGAGAGCAGGCTTTTAATAGCAATTCGCTCCTTCAACCACAAAGGGCAGGCGCTGGCCTCAGAGTTGTTTACTTCCTACGAGACTTTACCGAGCGACAGTGGTTTGTTGTTTGTTGTTCCGAAAAGCTACGCCGTTACAGTCCTAACATCTCCAGAGGATTACAGAGTTTGGACACAAAAGCAATTATTTAAGAAAAAAGACGAGTTTTTCAAGAATTTCGAGAAGGTAATTACCAACTCGCCTGCTCGTTCCAAGTAATATTTTGAAGATACTTGGTATTATTAAAGAAGTTGGTTCACGACTATAGTATAATAAAATATGTTCAAAAATCAGTTTGGTGTCAATGTTCATAAAGCTGTAATGGTCGGAGCTATCGCAATGGCCGTGACGGGGTGTTCAACTACAAGTTCCAGCTCCGGAATGACAAGTTACGAAACTAAAATGCTTACCGAATGTGAAAGATACTTGGGCGTCGGCGGTACTGTGACTCGTGCATTTTGCGATTGCTTCAAACGCAGCATGAATAGTCAGATAGATAATTCATTAACGACTAGTTCTGAAAAGGCGGCCCTGCGTCAGAATGTCGATGATGTATATAACCGCTGCGTCGCTAGCACTGCATCCTACGCAGACTTTGCGAGCCAGAATCGTCCGGCCTAAAATGTGACATGATAAAAGTGTCGTGTTAGTAATAAAATCTCGTATTCCAATTATTGGACATATTCAATTGGCGGCTGCCTATGCGGCCGCCTCTATTGGTCTTTTTTACATCCTTGGTGAAACAATAAAAAACATACAATCCAGTAACCTTGGTCGGATTAAACAAATAGTCGAACTGCACCAGTTTTTGAACATATTAGCGTCTAATCATGCGCCATTAGTTTTAGACATTAGGCCAAGAGCTAATTATAATTCCGGACATATTTTCAATGCCATCCACATTGATGAACGCTCGGCTGTGCTTCCGAGGCGTGGGAGCGTTGTGGTCTATGGACAAAACTCAAGAGAATTCCTTGACAGTTGGGTAGACACTCTGAAACGCGAGGCCCCAGAGGTTTCAGTCTTCGAGTACCGCGCTGGCTGGGAAGAGTGGGTAAGTTGCGGGTTGGATCGTTTGGCTCACACTGGCTTTGTGAAATGACTCGGAAGAATCAGACAGTGTATTCCATGACAACTGCTCATGCTGTTAAATCTACAAAACCGAGAAACCGTTCGGGTTCGCTTTCTATTCTAGAAGATTCGGTAGACTGCTTAGCTGCGTATGATGGGCGGTTTTTTAGCAAATGCCTTTGGTTAGGATTTCGTAGAGCCGTCATCGGTTTCATTTTTGGTTTTGCTGGATTTTCAAAAATCGCGGCGATCGAGCGATTTTATCCGCAGGTTCAACCGTTGTTTCGTAGCGAGACTGTAGCTATGGCCACAACCCTGCTTATTCCGTCGTTTGAATTGGTCCTCGCTGCTGGTGCTTTCGTTGGCGGTCAAGGTGTCTTTTTAGCAGTCAGGCAGCAGGCGACGCTCTTGGCTTTCGTATTCTTGGGCTATCACGGTCTTGGTATAATTCGTCCGCAACCTCGTGGGTGCGGCTGTTTCGGTGGCACGTTTTTCTCCGAAAGTGAGACGGCAGTCGCCGTCTGCAGTTGCCTAGCAATTTGTTTGGCTAGTTTCGATCGGTCTTGGTTCCGGTTTAGAGGTTGGTCCATGGGCTCCGATGGTTCGTGACGATTGCCAATTATGAGAAATAAACCCTAAGTGACAGCAAAACAAAAGTGCGGAAGCTATCAGAAAATTGCCACCTTTTATCTTGGATGGAATCTTATGAATCAGAATGCATATCGGTTTTCAAGATACGCCTCGATTCGGATGGCGACTGGGTTCACAGTGGTCGAGCTTTTGGTTACCATTGTGGTAATCGGGATTCTTACATCTCTCATTTTCCCTGCAGTAAATCGCGCTAAACGGTCATCAAAAATTGCCGGCTGCGCCAATAACCTGAAGCAAATTATTGCAGGTGCGATGATGTATGCGGAGGATGACAAAGATGGGCGTTTTGGGCCATACGTGCCAGGGTTTTTCCCAAACTATACTCACTCACACGTGTGGCGAATTCTGAACTCGCCTCCTAGCTTGTTCTTGTGCCCAGCGAGTGCAAATGTCGTAAGTGGACCTGAGCGGAAAAATCCTGACGGAACACGCTATTATGATTTCATGGAATATCCCGCTTCATCTCGCCTCGCTACAACTGGAAACAGCTACGACGTGTTCCCGTTTTTCGGGGATTTGGACAAGTATTGGCAGGGGAATACCGATTTCAAAAAGAACGCAAATCGTGTGGAAAAGACTCTATCTTCAACGACGACACATGTACATCGCAATTCGGCACTAGGGCTCAAGGGCCGAGCCGTCGGACCGTCTGAGATTTGGCTATATTCGGACGCGGACAGCACGCCACTGACTACCGCGTTTTATCCCGACTCCTACAATAATCATGGAACGGCGGGTGCCAACGTGGCATTTGTTGATGGACATGTGGTTTTTGTGAAGCGTGCTGATTACGTGCTGGCGTATGAGATTTCAGAAGACAATAACCGCGACCGAGAGCATCCATAAAACAAAATATTATGGCGCACACTGAGAAACGTATCGCAATTGTACCATATCACAAGTACATCGAACCCATGGTGATGGATTCATTGAGGGGATTGGCTGCTTTGGGCTATACGATTCGCGAATCAGGGAATGTCTCTGATGTTGCCAGGCAGCGAGGTATTCTTGCCAGTCAAGCACTGCACGAAGGGTACGAGCGGATTCTGTGGGTCGATTCAGACGTTATTTTCGATCCGGAAGATGCGTTGCGCATGGAATCTCACGGCAAGGAAATCGTAGGAGGTGTGTGCGCGCTCCGCTCTGCGACGCGTTTCAACTGCATCTTTGAAAGCAACCAAATAGAAGTAGTCTTCGGAGAAGGTGGAGGACTATTAAAAGTGGTGAGCGTAGGTACGGGTTTTCTTTCAACGCATCGGTCAGTGTATGAGGGCATCATCAAGGCAGGCTTAGTTACGGAATGTCACGGTGACGAGGGCCATGCTGTTTATCCGTTCTTTGGGCATCAGTGTTCGACAATTGGTAACCGAAAGGATGTCCTGTATTTAGGCGAGGACTTTTCTTTTTGTCTGCGGGCTAAGCATGCAGGTTTTTCTATTTATGTGGACACCACGGTCAGGCTAGGGCACCTAGGACTACATCCATTCTCATGGGAAGATGTAATCACTCCGGTTCAGAGATACTCGACTTGTGTAGCGAAGATTAGGCAGGAAGGTGATTCTTGATTGAACGAGTCAATCACGGAACTTTCCCATGGTTCTAAATAATATTTTATTATTTCGAAATAGGGTTCATCAAATGCGGATGATGCACGCTTAGCTTAGACAAGATTAAATATTATTTAATGCAGTAATATCAGTATGACACCCTAAACGTTGGCGAATCTTCAGGTCGACTCTGGCGCTTGTCGTAAAGACGGGTGGTCGAGATGTCGGAATGCCCAAGCCACTCCTGCACCTTCGCGATGTCGGCTCCGTTTTCGAGCGCGTTCGTTGCTGCGGTTGCTCTGAGCGAGTGCGGCCCGAAGGCATCGATACTGATGCCGATCGCTTTCGCGTAGTGCATGACGACGTTTCGATAGACCGAATCGCTCGTGAGGGCCTTCTCGACTTTCCCGTCGGGCCTGCGAATCGGTCGGAAGAGAGCACCTTTCGCGTCGCTACCGTGCCCGGAAGCGTCGAGGTAGTCCTGGAGAAGCGCGAGTGCCTTGGGATGCACGGGCGGGTAGCGGAGCTTCCCGCGCTTGCCGTGTACGGTGAACGTCATGATGCCGCGCCGTTGCGTGAAGTGCTCAACCTTGAGCGCACACAACTCGGCGCGTCGAAGCCCGTGGTAGAGGAGGACGGCTAGAATGGCGCGGTCCCGCTTACCTTTGAGCGTTTCGGGGTCCGGGGCGTTTAGAAGCTGTCGCGCTTGCTCGTCAGAGATGGCGGGCGTTTTCCCTTCATTCGCTCCTTCCGTTGGCCTCTCGACGCCATGCACGGGGTTGATGACGATGGCGTTCTCTTTGCAGAGGT
>JACCEB010602314.1_pt1 | contig 12657 bp, 8 predicted proteins | sample 7454761 | NCBI WGS metagenome assembly JACCEB01 (sample SAMN15323454, study PRJNA562643) | freshwater metagenome | isolation source: river surface water | place: USA:Blue River Watershed | collected 2017-08-18 | reverse complement strand
GCCCACCTCGACCACGGACTCCGCCCCATCTCCGAACGGGAAGCCGATCAAGCCGCCCTTCGCGCCCTCTGCACGCCGCGCAAAATTCCGCTCATCACCCGCTCCGTCGATGTCGCCCACAGCGCAAGCCGGCACCACGAATCCTTGGAAACCGCCGGACGCCGTGAGCGACTCCGATTCCTCAGCGAAACCGCTCTCGAATGTGGCGCATCCCACATCGCGCTCGCCCACCACGCGGACGACCAAGCCGAGACGCTTCTCTTCCGACTCCTCCGAGGAGCCGGTGCGCGCGGCCTCGCCGCCATGCGTCCCGTGACCCACTTCGCCCTCGGCGGCAACGCCTTCCAAATCCTCCGTCCACTCCTTCATCTCCGAAAAGACGACCTCACTGAAATCGTTCGCCGCGAAAACCTTCCGTTTCACGAGGATTCCTCCAACGCCTCCACCGACTTCGCTCGCAACCGCATCCGGAACACCCTCCTGCCCGCCCTCCGCGACGTGCTTCAGCGCGACCCCGTGCTCCCCATTGCCCGTTCCGCCGAACTGCTCGCCGAAGACGACGACTTCCTCCAATCCCTCGCCGCGCATCTCAATCCCGAACAACCCGAACTGCCCGCGAAACCCTTGGCCGACCTCGCCACCCCCGTGCTCGGACGCGTCATCCAACGCTGGCTCGAATGGCACCGTGTGCCCGATCTCTCACAAGACCACATCCGAAACGTCGCGCGCCTCGCCACACAAACCCATCCCGCCAAAGTCAACCTCCCCGGAAACCAAGTCGCCCGGCGCAACAACGGACGCCTCTTCCTCGAACCCCTTCCCCAACCCGCCTGACACCGCCCCCTATGCCGCACCCCGCCCTGCTCATCACCCTCGGCGCCATCCCCGTCGTGCTCCTCATCGGCTCGCTGCTCGGACGCATCCGCGTCGGCGGCCACCGCATCAACGAGGCGCCGGGGTTCCGCTTCACCCTTCTCTCGCTCTCCGTCTGGCTCCCGTTGGAAACCTACACCCGCATCATCGTCGACCTGATCCAACGCGCCCGCCAGCACCGCATCGACGAGTTCAGATCCATCGTTGGAAACGCCGACGAACCCCTCCCGCATTTCCAGCCGCTACCCCACTTCCCCGAACCCGTCCTCAAAGCAGCCCTCGCAGCCACCATCATCGCCGCCAGTTTCGTCGCAATGCCGCTCGTGCGCCGCTCCCTCTGGGAAGGCTGGTTGTCGTCCACAAAAGAAGTGAAGCCGCCCAAGTTCCTCGTCGACCTCACCAACGCCATCCTCCTCATTTTTGCGGTACTCGGCGTCATGCAAGGCATCTATCGCGTCGATCTCACCCAGGCCATCGTCGGCTCCACCGTCCTCGTCGGCGTCCTCGGCTTCGCACTTCAAGACCTCCTCGGCAACGTCATCGCGGGAGTCGCCCTTCAACTCAGCAAACCCTTCGCAAAAGGCGACTGGCTCCTGTTTAAGGACGAACGCCTCGAAGTCCTCGACATCAACTGGCGCTCCACCCGATGCCGAACCGTCGATGATCTCGTGCTCGACATTCCAAACCGCACGGTCGCCTCCGAAACCCTCATCAACCTGACCGCTCAACGCCGTGCGCACGGGATCCGAATTCCCCTCGTCATCCCCGCAACCTTCCCGCCCGAGACGGTAAAAAAGACCGTCCTGCAAGCCCTTGCCGACGCGCCTGGCGTTCTCCAAGAACCCAGCCCAAAGGTCTACCTCGTCGACCCAAACCACCCGAACGCCGCCTACGAAGCCCGCATCTGGATCGACAGCGAAGAGCACCTTCCCGACACCCTCGACGGCGTCCGTACCCGAATCTGGCACGCCCTCCGAAAAGCAGGGCTCACCCCAACCCCACCCTCCGCGCACTGACTCTCCCATGAATCCCGCCAGCCGCTGCTGGGCCGAAATCTCCAGTTCCGCCCTCCGCCACAACTTCGCCTTCCTCCGAAGCCGCCTCCCGCACTCGGTCCGCATCATGGCGGTCGTAAAAGCCGACGCGTACGGACACTCCGCGCACATCGTCGTTCCCTGTCTCTCAGAGGAAGCCGACGCATTCGGCGTCGCCAATCTCGCCGAGGCCCGTGCGATCGCCCACCTCGCAAACGAACGCCCCCTCTTCATCCTCAGCCCCGCCCTTCCCCACGAACGCGAAACCATCGCACGCCATCGCTTCATCCCGTTCGTCTCGAGCCTCGAGGAGGCCCGCGACTACGCCTCCTTCGGCTCCGCAGACGTTCCCGTCGAAATCCACCTCACCATCGACACCGGTATGGGACGCATCGGCATCCCAGCCCACCAAGCGCGCGAGGTCCTCGGCGACATCGCCAGACTCCCCGGTCTCGTCATCACCGGCATCAACTCCCACTTCCCCTCCGCCGACGAAGATCCCGCCTTCACGCATGAACAAATCCGGCGCTGGGACGACCTCGTTGCTTTCGCAAAACCGCTCTTTCCCGCACTCCGAACCATCCACATTGCCAACAGCGCAGGGGCGCTCGCCTTCCCGCACGGCAGTTGCAACCTCGTCCGTGCCGGACTCGCCCTGTACGGCGCATCCCCCCTGCCCGAGTTCCAGCAGGCCCTCCGCCCCGTGCTGAACTGGAAAACCCGCGTCAGCCTCGTTCGCGAACTTCCAGCAGGCCACGGCATCTCCTACGGGAGCACCTTCGTCACCCCCGCCCCAATGCGAGTTGCAACCCTCGCCGCAGGATACGCCGACGGCTACCACCGCCGCCTCAGCAACCAGAACGCGTCCGTCATCATCCGCGAAACCCGCTGCCCCATCCTCGGCCGCATCACCATGGATCAAATCATGGCCGACGTCAGCCACCTGCCGGAAACCGTCCCCGGCGACGAAGCACTCCTCATGGGCGAATCATCCCCCGCCCTCTCCATCCCCGCCTCCGAACTCGCCCAAAAAGCCCGCACCATCCCCTGGGAAATCTTCACCTCCATCGCCAAACGCACCGACCGCCTCGCCACACCTTAAGGAGTGAAATAACCACTTGCAAAGTGGTGCAATGCGAACAACGCTCGCCACGAATCAAATGAAACGAACGTTACTAGCTCTTGTTGCCTGCATCGCTTGGGTCCAATCCGTTTGGAGCGGATACGAAGGACAGTGGACTGTCAAAACCCTCGCAGGGTCATGGGACGAATCCGGATACGCCGACGGAACCCGATCGAGCGCGCGCTTCGGATTCATCGGCGGAATCGTGACCGATGCGTCCGGCAACGTTTTTGTGGCCGACACGACCAACCACCGCATCCGAAAGGTGACGTCCACAGGGGTTGTCACCACCTTCGCGGGATCGACCCGTGGCTCCAAAGAAGGAACCGGCGCCGCAGCCCAGTTCTCGTTCCCTGAACAAATCGCCATCGACAAATCCGGAAATCTCTACGTCTCGGAAACCACCGGTTACGCCAACGAATCCCCCACCTACCGTATCCGGAAAATCACCAGCACGGGAGCAACCTCCACTTTGAAGACCGGCTCGGGAGTTATCCAATCCATGGCGGTGTACGGCACCACGACACTAAACCTCGCCTACTCACTCAGAGAAAACTACGACGATGCCAGAGTTTGGCGCTTGGCGACTACCGGAGGAACTCCTTCCGCCCTTACTCGCGATGGCGAGACACTCTACTCGAACCAACTCGCTTCGAACTCCTCAGGTCATCTGTTTGTTGCCAGTCAATACGATCCTCAAGTGTGGCGACTGGCAGCGGAGAACTGGACAAATATCGATTTGCAAACCACATCACAAGGGGGGCCCAACCTAGGCGCGCTCGCATCGAACAGGACGGGGGACGAGCTGTTTTTTCCGTCATCTGTGGAAGTAGATATCTCCGAGGGGCTATTCCGATTCACCGAGAGCGCAAACTCATCAAGTCAGGTCTTGGATAACCGAAATCCGTACTACGACGAACTCACGGAAAGAACTCGTGAGGGCCGTGCTCTGCAATCGCTATCAAACGGCGGATACATTGATTCAGTCGCAATCTCCCAGACTGGGATTGTCTACTTCACTGAGAGGACGAGGACCTACTCAGATGCTCACGAAGGAATGATTTGGAAAACGAGCTACTTCTGGAATGCCATCTCAAAAAATCTCATTACGGATCTGTCCGATTTGACCGGAGAAGCTCCAATCCCAGGAACGGAGGACACCAACCCAATCTACTGGGGCCCTTGGGACCTCTCACAAAACAGCGCAATCAGGCAACTCATCCCCATCGAGTACACTGTCAACTACCCCGATTCCATCAGCCTATCGACGGGTCAATCCATTGACCCGCTGAACGTCGAAACGAACTCGGAGCCACCCCCCAAGTTCCAATGGTATCGGTCCGGGATGAAAATATCTGGAGCCACGAGCAAGGAGCACACCCCCGGAACCGCAGGGGTCTACAACCTAGAAATCACCTACGGCACCGGAACCGATTCCGCCGTTGTGGTGACACCTCCCTGCGTAATCACCGCAGTAGACGCGGCCACCACCCAATCGCGCGGCCTCCTTCAAAATGTGAGCGAATCAAACTGGGCTTCCGTCATGAACCAAGTGGTCGCCAACACAAAAACCAGCGCCGCGAAAGGCGGAGACTCAGCCTTCTTGAACGGCATGGCCGGCGCAACCCTCGCGCTCAGGGACCTCGAGACATCCGGCCTGCTCGCTAAGCTCGGCTTCACCGGAAACCCCAACCCCCTCGCATGGACAGTCACACACTCCGGAGAACTTCCCGACGGCGTCCTCTCCGCTGATGCACGAGCCTTTCTCATCGCCAAGGTCTACCCTCGCCTCCTCGAGGCAGACACCCAACTCGGTCGCGTCACAGACAAAAACTTCGTCACGCCATTCCCAAGTTCAAACACCTTCCAAGCGGAGGGCATCTATGCCGACTTCGGCGACATCCAACTCATGCGCGCCCTCCTCAAAGGCGGTATGTGGGCCATCAAGTGGCTAGAAGGCATGAACACGGACTTCGCAGTGGATGATCTCAGAAACGCCTACGCCGGGGGCAAACTCTCCCTCGAGTGGATCCTCGCGAAATACCCGCTCCTCCTGGGAACGGGCACCTCAAGCGCCGTTGCAGCATCCATCGGACACCTCAAAGCAGCGCTCGATTGCTACTTCACTTGGTCTGATTTTGTCAAAGGTCCAACCTCCACAGCCCAAGGAAGGATGCAGTCTCTTGAATCCAACGGCACCAACCCCTTCCTTTTCAGTCTCGCTCCCGAAGACCTTGCTGATGAATCGCGAGTCCGAGCAGAACTAAAAAACACCCGAACAGCTCTGGATAGCAAAGGCAACCAGTCAATCCCGCTGGTGTTCAAAGACTCGGACGAAGAGCCACTGTTCGGACTGCTTGGGGCAAAAGCCGGCTCATACTCCCTAAACACGAATCCGCTCGCCCTGCTCTCACGGCCAACGGGTTGGCGGTCCGAATTCGTGTCGCTCGCCTTCACAAAAAACCTCGCGAAAAACGGCACCCTCACCAGCACATCGAACGCCGCGAACAAAACGCTCAAGTCCATCCTCCCAGACCTCTCCAACGCAGATTTCCTCAAAATCGCAACTGGACTGACCGACTCTGAGCCGTTCCTCAACGAAAAATGGAACACACGCTGGGACACTGAACCGCCCACCGTAACAATGAACCCCATCGGTACAGGCGGGAAAGCCTCTCCAAACGAAGATGGGACCATCGCCGTCTCAGGAACCATCCGCGACGGAAGCACCGTCACCTCCGTTTTCGTGAAGAGAAAGTCCGATGACGGACGCGAGGAAGTCGTCGATGGAGTCATCACGGAGCAACCCGGATCCCTCGACCGCAACCGCATCTACACTTGGCAAGCTTGGGTTCCGCTCAGCGCCGGAAAAAACGTCATTACCGCTTCCGCCGTAGACTCCTGGGGACAAACCACTGACAAACCCGCCTCTCAAACCATCCAAGCGGAAATCAAGTACGCAGTAACCATCGATCAAGAGGGCGAAGGCGTCGTCACCTCCACTGCATCGGGACCAACCGTCGCAGGTGGAACAACCATCGACATCAAGGTCACTCCAGCCAAAAACTGGGTCTTCCGCCATTTCGAAATCTACATGGATGGCGAAGAACTGGACCGCGTCACCGCTACGTCCCTCAAACTCAAAGTCGCCGGAGAAACCCGCATCGTGCCAATCTTCGAACCAGACCCCTTCCGCTTCATGACCGGCCCCGTAACCCTCACGCGTCGAGTGTTCGAAGTTGACAGTGCCGATATGAATAACTTCGACATCCCCCTCTCGATTCTCACTGTCACCGTCAACAAAACCGGCTCGATCTCTGGTAAGTTGCGTGTCGGTCGCCAACTATACCCCTTCACCACCCGCTTCAATGCAGATAACACGACCGAACTTTCGTTTCGACCTCAGCTCCCGCTGAAATCTCGAGACAGTGCCGGAATGACGAAAAGAATGAGCTCTCTGAGCGTTCGCCTCGCTCTCAGAACCGAAGCAGACACAACGGTAGTCCTATTTTCTCACGAAAGCCCTTATTCTAGTTCTCCTGGAGGAAACAACGCACTTCTCAATCTCGGTGAACTTCGCCCAGTGCCCCTCAGCTCCAACATGGTTTTCAACGGCTCCGTGACGGACAGCGCATCCGATTACGACGACTTCATCCACCTCCGAATCAGCACTTTGGGAATCTCCTCCTGCACCGGAATTCTCGGAAACGGCGAGCGCTACTCGGCTTCGGCACCCGTGTTTTACGGTGAAACGAATGATTCCATGGGACCTGATGATTCCATAAATGGTGCCACATCCAAAATCCGAGCCACGCTCCAACCAGTCACAACCAATAAGTACACGGTGATGGCCTCCGAGGTGATTTTCTATCCCCCATCCTACGATTCCGGCCCAGACGAATCCCTCCTCTGGCGTGCTCGAACCACCTTCGAAGGAGAGCGCTGGGCAAGCAATAACCGATGGCCAGTCGATGCATCAGGAAAATCGTACGCACCAGACTCAACCTCAAGCTCAGACAGCGATTGGAAGTACCTGAACTCGGACTCATCCATGCAGGCGTGGATTCCCCAGTTCCTCCCCGCAACAGAATATTCGTTCGGCGCGTTCAGCCCCGAATCAAGTTTCGCCTCCGTCAGTGCGAGACCCTTTACGAACCTCAACGGCGGCGAGGAATCTTACCGGGTCGGCTACCTAAAATGGATTTCCAGTTCTATCCTGCTCGACTTGGACAGAATGATGGAAAGAGGACAAGACTACCCAGAAATGATTATCTCCGGCACAAGCCGAATGACATTCACTGTGAACCGGTCCACGGGCCTCTTTTCCGCGAAAGCCGGCTGGCGGCAAGACAACGACCAAACGAACACACGCACGCTCATCGCGCCAAAGACGTTCACGGGAGTCCTCGTGGCCCCCAGCATGAACGGACCGAGCGACCAGTGGGGTATCGGAAAAAGCAGTGATGGTTCCACCCTCAGCGTCTCTTGGGACGACGCACCGTGACCCGCCTCACCCTCGTTGTATTTACCCTCCTCTCCTCTGCCGCATACCCCTCAGGACCTGCGGCAAAGGGCGTTAGATTCAACTGCGGGACACCGGGGCAACCAAGTGCCTCCGTTCACGTCGGGCAACTATCGACGAAACCCTCAAAACAGGCCTTTATCCGAGTCGCCACCCTACCCACCGTCGCCGCCTCAGGCGTCGAGATTCGAGTGAAAAATCCCGACGCAAACTTTCTGGCGGATTTCAGCGAATACATCGCCTCACTCACAAAAAGCCAAAACTTCGAACTTCAAAACGTATCCATTCACGTCGGAGACGAAAAATCGCCTCGCATCACCGCCCAATCCATCACCGTTTCCAAACAAAAATGGGACCTCCGGCAAATCCGAATCTCCCCACCCCATGATGTCCCGCGCTCCTTCCCTAGCGCCTCCATCAACGCCTCCGTCTCACCCACCAAACTCGCGTTGCCAAATAACCCCGCCCTTCTCATCCAGGACATCCTCACAACCTCGCCACAGAGCCCTCGCTGAGAAACGCAAAATCAAAGACGCGAAAGCCGAACATCTACCGCGCGTCCTTTTTCTTCACCCCTTGTCCGGGTGGCTTGCCTCCACTGGGGCTCAGTCGCTTAAACCAATCCGGCCCCTCCGCCTCCACCGCGCCAATCTGCTTCAATAAAAGCCCCCTCATCCGCTCCAAATCCGCAGGACGCGTCTCCGCCAAATCATTCGCCTCTTTCGGATCCGCCGCCAAGTCATACAGCTCAAACGATTTCCGATCTCCATCCACAAGGATTTTCAAATCGTCCACCCGCATCGCCACCTTCGCGTTCGGCGCCATATCCAACCGCCAAAACAATGGCTGAGGACGCTCCACACGCTTCGCCTTCCCCGTAAAAAGACCCGACACGTCGACCCCATCCAAAACCCGTCCCCCCAACGGACTCGCATCAGCCCCCGTCACCGCCAATACCGTCGGCAATAAGTCGCTCCCTATCACCGGCACATCCACCGTCGTTCCCGCATCCACTTTGCCCGGCCAACGCACCATTCCAGGCACCCGAATCCCACCCTCATGCATGTCCCGCTTGCGCCCCCGTAACCCGCCCGACGAACCACGCCCCGGCGACTTCACCCCGTCCCCCTCCGGCCCGTTGTCCGACGTGAAAAACACCAACGTGTCATCCCGCAACCGCATCTCGTCCAACACCCCCATCAACCGCCCAAACGCCGCGTCCATCTGCGTCACATTCGCGTGATGCTCCTTCTGCACCTCGTCCTCAATCCCCGGATACAGCGCCTTGTACCGAGGATCCGACTTGATCGGGTAATGCGGCTCATGCGTCCAAACCGTGAGGAAAAACGGTTTCGCCGGATCCCGCTTCTCCTTCAACCAACGCACCGCCTCGTCCACCACCAATAACGCCGAATACCCCTCCAACTTCCCTACCGGCGTCCCGTTCCGAACAAAGTTCTCCGGATTCGCATGCGTCGGCGCCGCATTGTTTTGCGTCGCCATCCACCAATCATACCCGTGGTCTCCCGGTTGCGGTTGCTCCGCATCGTTGAACTTCCCGTTCAAATGCCACTTCCCGCTGTGACACGTCGCATACCCCGCCCGTTTCAATAAAGCCGGCAACGTCACCTCGCTCCTCCGCAAATGCACCTCCGACCCCTCCGCAATCCACGTGTAAACCCCGTTCCGATAGGGCGTCCGCCCCGTTAGCAGCGCCGAACGCGACGGACTGCACACCGCGCTCGCCGCATAACACTGCGTCAACCGCGCCCCCTGCTTCGCAAACGCATCCAAGTTCGGCGTCTGAATCAACGGATGCCCAAAACACCCCAAATCCCCGTACCCCAAATCATCCGCCAAAAACACCACCACATTCGGCGGCCCACCCCACACAGCCCCCATCAAAGCCAGCGCCCCACACAAAGAAAAAATCACACGCTTCAACATACGAAAAAGTCCTCCTGAACAAACACCCGTCCAAGTGTCAGATATCCCCGCAAACTCGATGCGGCAAAACCCAAAAGAGCCCTACTCCGATACCCCCCACCAAACGCCGAACCGTCATCAAACTCTTGAGTTGCAAGCTCCTCGGGGCCAGTTGCGTAGGAATAAAGCCCCGATGCCCCTAAACAGCTGTCGTTACTCAAAAACCCATCCCAACCGTACCCCCGAAGGGCTCGTCCTTAGTTCAGACGGAACCAAACCACCACGCCTCGCATCCCCTACGGCACCAGAAAGGTCCCGCCAGTCTTCGGGTCTCTTGCTTCAGCGCCCGGAGGCAAATCAGAAACATCCAACATCTCCCCAGGAACAAACGGGTTCCAAACAACCCCAGGCTTTCCAGGAACCTTTTTGGCGTAAACCGGCGACTTTTTCGGCGCAGTTGTCGTCTTTCCGGAGTCCGTCTTTCCAGACCCCTCCGTCTTGTTGCCGCCAGCATCCGCCGATGGCTTGTTCGCCTGACTCTGCAACCTCCGCTGCGCCTCATCCAACCAAGAAGGATTCTGGTACTCCGTCCGCCCCCCTGCCGGTGCCCCACTCGATCCAGCAGATCCAACAGGAGCCGAGGACCCCGCACTTCCCGCACCCAGACTTCCCGGCAAAGCCGTCGATCCGCTCCCATCAGGATCCGGAGCAATCGTAAGACCACTGTTGTCCACGGGCGGCAAAAGATCGTCATTCACCGCACTCTCAGGTGGCCTAAATCCCACTCTCCGATCCGGACGATCATCGCCACCATCCTGACACCCAACCAAGCCCATCGCCAAAACGGACGACACCAAAGGGTTCACCCAAAACTTCTTCATCACTTGAATCTTATAAAAGGGTCCTCAATGTCCCGAACCATCCGACAGGCGGACGGATTCCTCACGCCATGCTCTCCAACTGCTCGATGATCGCGTTCTTCGACTGAACACCCACCTTCTGGGCGACCACCTGCCCATTCTTGATGAACACCAGAAGCGGAATCGAAGTCACCCGAAACTTCGCCGCCAAATCCGCCTCCTCGTCCACGTTGACCTTGCAAACCTTGGCAGCCCCTGCCTTCAAGGTCGCAATCTCATCCACTACCGGACCCAGCATCCGGCACGGCCCGCACCAAGGAGCCCAAAAGTCAATCAGGACAGGCTGTCCCGAGTTCGCCACTGATTCGAAGTTAGCCGATGTGAGTTCGATAACGTTTGCGTTTGCCATAAATAAACTGATTGAAAACTTACGATAGTTGCAACTCCCCGTCTCAACTACTGATTCTCAGGAGCAGAGGAGGGCTTGACGGGAGCGTCCGCACCCGAAGCGGGCGCCGGCGCGGGTGCCTCCGGAGCTGGAGCTGGAGCCGGTGCGGGAGCCGAATCACCATCCGCCGCTGGCTGTGGGGCGGGTTTTTCCGCCGCCGCATCGGCCTTCGGCGCCGAGTCAGGCTCCGTGTCGGCTGGGACGGGTGCCCCTGGTTTCACCTTCGACGGTTTGCGAAAAACCACCTCCTCCGGCGGCTTCGGAACCGAGGAGTACACCATGAAAACACTCCCAAACGAGAGCAACGCAACCACCATCGCCGCAACACTCAGCATCATCGATCCCCCACCCGACGTTTCAACGTCATCCGAAGCGCCTCCACCAGAAACTCCAAAGTCCGCAGGCGGAAGGGGAGCCACCGCCTTTTTGCCCGCTGAAGCGGCAACAGGTGGCGCCGCCGCAACGGGTAGCCCAGCCATCGGCGCAGGAGCGGCCGCAGGAGGCAACGCAACCGCAGGAGCCGGAACCCCAACGGGAGCCGGTGCGGGAAGCGATCCCATAGGCGCAGTTGCCGGTGCAGGCGCAATCGGCGAACCAGCTTTTCTTCCCGGACTTATCGGTGCCGTCGGAATCGGCTTCCCACCCACCGGCGGTGCCGCAGCCATCGGGGGCGCTGGAGAAATCGGAATCGTCGCGGCCGCTGGCCTCGCAGGGAGCCCTCCAGGCGCCGCAATCGGTGCCGCAGCCGGAATCACAGGCGAAGCCGGCGCAACGGGCGCAACCGGAGCACCAACGGCCGCCTGAGGCAATAGAGGCTGAGTCGAAATCGGTTTGGATGGCGCTCCCGAACCCGGCACCAACGGCACAGAAGGAGAAGCCGCCGCCGGCCTCGCTCCCGCCAATGGTACCGACGGAGGTGACGGGGGCTTCAACCCTCCCGCAACCGGAACCGTTGGACGTGACACATTCGGAGGAGGAGGAATCGGCCCCGTCACACCTCCAACCTTCGGCGGTGCAGGAATCGCCGGAGCCCCCAACACTGGTGCTGGAGCAACCGGTGCCGCAACCGGTGCCATCGGCGGAACCATCGGGGCCGCTGGCGCAACAGGAGCAGGAGCAGGAAACGTTACCGAAGCTCCTGCGCCCGCCGGTTCACCCTGCGTCGGAGCCGCAGACGGAATCCCCATGCTAGGCGCAATCGGCGCCGCAGGTGCCAATACAGGAACCGTTGGACGTCCCACAACCGGCGCAGGGGTCAACCCCACCGAGGATTGCGGAATCGCCACGCCGCCCGCCGGCGCCTGAACGCCCGACCCAGGCGCCAATGCAGAGGTGTTCGTCCCAACGAGACGAACAGTCGCCTGCTTCGCCGGAACCGCTTCCGCAGGAACAACCTGCGCAACCGTCAGCCGGACCGTCTCCCGTTTCGCCGAAATCACCGACGGCTTAGGAGGCAATGTGATTCGAATCGTCTGGGAGCTCGCGCCAGAGCTAGCACCGGAACCAGAATCGGGGGAAGGGGGAACCGTTTCGGACATGTGAGAACTTAATCACTTCAGATGGACGGGTTCAAGAGGAAGGGACGCGTCCGTCCCCCATTCGTCAGCAACCAAAATCAGGGAGCCGGGGCATCCTTCACACAGCGAAATCCTGTATGCTGTAACCCTGTGTCAGGAGAGGTCTTCTGACGGGCCGACGGACGATACCCCCGACAGTACATGTCGCTACACAAAAACGACCCCCCCCGCCCCACCCGCTTCTCCACCCCAGGCTCAGCCGGATCAAAGCTCTTCTCCGGACCCTGAGGATTATCGCGCGGACTCACCGCATAGTAGTCCGCTGTATACCAGTCATAAACCCATTCCTATACG
>JACCEB010559762.1_pt1 | contig 12660 bp, 8 predicted proteins | sample 7454761 | NCBI WGS metagenome assembly JACCEB01 (sample SAMN15323454, study PRJNA562643) | freshwater metagenome | isolation source: river surface water | place: USA:Blue River Watershed | collected 2017-08-18 | reverse complement strand
ATTCCGTGACCACCACTCAAAATAATTGCATTATTATTACGTTGATTAAATTTAACAAGCCATTCTTCCATTTTCGCAATTGATTGTTTATTTCCAACAATTTCTGCTAAATTATTTGGTTTCCATTTATTAATCCATAAATTATTATTTGAATTCATTATATATGGTATAAATAAATCTTTAAAAAATATAAATTTCAACATTTTTTGAAATATTTTTTAACAAAAATATATATAAAAAATTTTACTTTAATTTTTTTTCTAAATCGTTATATATATGTCTCGCAGAACTTCAGTTAGATCAGGCAATGTTGTCGACCAAGAAGTCGCTAACCTTATGAGCCTTCAAAATAAGGCACAATATACAAATGCTTTACTAAGCTTACGCCAACGCTACAAGGATGAAGACCTTGTAAAGAAGATCGAAGATGTCTTTGCTCTTCGTCACTCTGCTATTGTCAAGTCGGCTAAGAAATTCGCCGATGCAGTCAAGGCAAAGTATGCAAACCAAAACGTTCCTTTTCACCAACTTCTTATGAAGGCTCGTGCTCACGCAAAGAAGCACCGTCTTTCTGAAGAAGAATTCAGTGAATTCCAACGTATTTATGAACAAGAACTTGCTGGTGGTAACTCTGCCGAAGTTCTTATCCCAGTTACCAACCTTATGAAGGTTCTTGGTAATGTTAACCAAGGTTCGGATAGCTACTTTAACGTTGATAGCAATGATATGCGCAACCTCCAAGAAATCCTCAAGCTCCACGATGCAAGCAAGCAACTCCACGCCCAAGTTTTACTTCAAGCACTCCAATATATGGATAGTGCTAATCCACGAATACCTCCTCACGTCCGTGCCGCTCAATATGTTCCGCAACTCCAATCTCCAACTGATTATGTCCACCCAGTTGTTGCTGCGTTATTCGTACCTCAATTCAAGACTGTTGATGAACACTTCCTTTATAGTAATATGGCTGGTATCGTCAAGGCTCGCTACAATCGCCAACCCCTCCGCACTCGTGCTGACTATGAGTTATTCTATAACCTCGTTACTGATCCCAATGATGTTGTTTGTGATACCAACTCCCCTGTTGGTGATCTCCTTAACCGTTGCAATCTCCAAACTCAACTTTGGAACTCTGTTTTACACCTCCGCAACGGTCAATGCTTTAACCCCAGCCTCCGTGAATTTATGAGCTCTGTTGATGTTTGCCGTCTTAACAAATTCGACAATCCTGACTTTGTTTATGGTCGCCACGATGGTACTGTTATTAAACGCTTATTCTCCGCTTTCTCTTTCCGCCCAACTGTCGTATCCACTCTCCCAATTGGTCAACTCTTCTCCTACAATCCTTATTTCCAAAACCTTCGCCCACTTGTTACATCTATTCCTATGATAAACGTTCGTCTTCTTCAAACAGTGAATGCACCTGGTCAGCCTAAAGTTCCCAGCCTTACTCACAGTTTAAACCAAACCCAAAAATTCATTGAAGGAAATATGTTTATCGATCGCGCTACTAGTGTTATGTTTTCTCGTGAAATTATTGTATTCTTTGTTGATCGTCGTTCGTTCAGCTACACTCTTAACACCACACCTGTTAATGTATTACGTTTACCATCGTCTGTCAGTGGATTCGAAATTGTAAATAATAAACTAATTCAAATACCCGCACGAATTGAATTGAACGATAAGACCACATTTGGTCTTGCAAGTGCTGTTGTCGTTGATACTTTATCCGGTAAAAATATTGACTCAAGTAACCCAAATGCACTTCACGTTATTAGCTCGTCTGCCATCATAACTGAACCAGGTGCAACTGGTCTATCATTTCACCATTACAAGCCAGCAAGTGTAACTAAAAGTACGGATAAAAGAATATTTGTAGATAATGTACAACAACCAATGAAATTACTCGCTGAACAAGGTATTATCTATATTTATAAGAATGCAGCATATGAACCAAGCACCCCTTATTTTAAAATTTAAAATGTCTTAATTGTGTCTGTCGCAATTTGAAAAGGTTTTTGGATTTTCGCGGATTCGCCATGAATAGCAACGCTCACAATTACTCCCTATCTCAAAAACTTACTGACCTAAATTTAATAAAAATAATTAGTGTTAATTATTTTTATTATGGAATTGGTCTGTTATTAACTGATACCGGGAATATTTGTGTCTGTCGCCATTCGAAAAAGGTTTTCGAATGTTAAATTAAAATACGTACGTATTTTAATTTAATCTTCATAATGAAGAAATCCCTTTGGGATTTGACCAGAAGAGAGCCCGTATATTCAAAAATGGTAAGACCATTTTTGAATAGCGATGCTCACATTTACTATAACTTTGATATTTTATAAAACATCACGTGAATTATCAAAATCAAACATCTTCGCAAATGGCATTAAATTACCTGTTCGTCTATTATCAGGACGTGGTCGTTCCATTGGTATTATACTATTATAATCTCTGATATATCGTAAATAAGCAATTAATTCGCGTATTACAACAGGGAGCATTTGACGTATTACTTCTTTATTTAACATATTAACTTCTTCCTGTGCTGGATAGATATTTCTTATATTTTTAAAATATGTATGACGCATAATTACTGTAACCAAATGTTTTTTCTGATGTTCAATTTTTATTTTTTGCCCATAACGTTTTTCTGTTTCAACCATAACACTCTCAACAAGCATTTCATTAATTTTTTTTATATTATTATCACTAAAAAAGATTAATGATATATCATTTGGTTGAATATTTAATAGATTACCAACATATTCTAACTCACGATCAGTAGGTTTATATGTATTATATGATTGCATTATAATTAATATAGATAAAATTATTCTAAACACTTATTCTAAACAATATTTTTCTATAAGTGTTTCTTTTGTTAATTTATAATTTTTCTCTGAGTTTTGAATAATATTAAATGCATCTGGATGTTCAAATAATGAATGATTAAACACCTCTTTATTAATTAATGTATTATTTTCTAATAATAATATATTTTTCTTTTTACCACTATCGTTAATATAAATAGCCCATTTATATTCGTCGTAACGAGATTGATATACAACTAATTTGCCCTTTACTAATTTAGGCATAATATTTGTTGATAATGAATCTCGTTCTGTTTTTGTTAACAGAGTCCCAACACGGTTATGTATATATTTAGGGAAGCATTCCATTATAACTTTCTTAAAGTTTCTTTCTTTTTTCATTAAACGTTGGATTTTATCAATCAATGCAATGACAGGTGCTTCTGGTGGTAACATTCCAAATTCATTGGGAAATTCTCTTGTGAAATCATCAGATGAAAATACTTTAATACAATCATTTATTATAAGCGATCTAACATCAATCTTATCGCCAAATAAACGACCAATTATTTTACGATCATTAATGCCAATTGTTGGATCATCTGCATAACTACTGTCAATCATAACTAGATGACCATAATTTGGTACATACATTTCTAAGTCATTTATATTATATATCCAATGACCTAAATTAGATGCATCGGCGAATAAATCTTTAACATATACATTATTACCAATACAAAATGATCTTATATATATTTCTTTTTCATACATCACAGCCATTGCATATAATAATTGAAATAATACACTTTCCCACGCCTCAGTCGAATGCATACCAGTTGAAATCATATTACTAATCATTCCCATATTAACTTTCTCCATAACAGGACTAGCCCATTCGATTAAATTTGCGGTAGGTGCTTCAGTTAACATTAATAAACTAACACCGCTATCAGATGATGGTTTTTTATCATTATTAAATTTAACATATTGACCTTTATCTAATAAATTGCCAATTGTCAAATCTTGTTGGATAATATAATCTATTTTTTTATTATTTTGAATTGTTCTTGTTATCATATCATAATCAGCGTGAACAGTAATAATATTCTCAAGTTCTTTATAATTAATATTTGATATTCTATCTAATTTATATAATATACTTGTTATAAAATTAGGGCTTATCTTTTTATTTAATATTTCATTCTTAATAAAATTATAATATTTGACTTCGCGCCAAGGATCAAAATTATCATCTTTTATGCCGATTTCATTTAAATTTAATGCAGCATTATTAAGATTATATAAACGAATATTAACTGACATTGATTGCTTTGCTACTTCAATTGTTTGATTGTCTGTATTATAACGTATTGGATAAGCACCGCTATAAATTAAGAAATTAAGTGGTATTTTAGAATATGGATTTTTACCAAGTGCATATGGATTAAATCGTAAAATTCTTATATATTCCATAACGGATTTATTTCCAGCCTGCATGGTCATATCTTCACCATCTTTCTTATCGATCATTCTATTTCTTAACATATGAATAAGATGGGTGCGTTCATTAACACTTGTCATTGTATAGGCAAATGGATCGCCGCCAATTGAATCTTGATAAATATTATTCAATAAATTATTATATGCTGTTGGATTACCAAGATTAATGTTATATATTTTTTGTAATGGTATTTCATTTGGTTTTAATAAGGGTACACCATTAAATGGAAAATAATTTCCAACATCTGGTACAAAATTTGGTGGGTAAGTCATCTGATTGTCAATTGACACCCACGCAGGATTATTATATTTAGGATGAGTATGTGCAACACCTGGCATACCCATCGTAGCTGGTGGTTGATATAATTTCTGTTCTGCGATTAATGGATAATCTATAACATTCTTTTGTTCTTTTTGTTTATAATATTGATCGTCTTGACGTCTTTCTGGGGTAGTAGGACGTTCATCATAATATTTCCTATCTGTGTTATCATCTCTATGATATTGAGCTTTTGGAACATAAGGAGGCGATTGAGGTCTGTTATCGTCTCTATGATATTGAGCTTTTGGAACATAAGGAGGCGATTGAGGTCTGTTATCGTCTCTATGATATTGAGCTTTTGGAACATAAGCAGGTGGTTGCCTTGGAACATAATTTGCATCATAGCTTGGTAATTCTTTTTTAGGAAATGGTCTTACAAATGCAGGATTTTTAATTATCCTCTGTTCTGCGATAATTTCTTTTTCTGGTGTTTGCTCTTTTTCTGGCGTTGGCTCTTTTTCGGGTTCTATTGGTAATGTATCATCTTTTGAAGGAGCATTATTTTTCTTTGGTCCTTTCGGCGTAATTTCTTTAGATGGTTTTGGTTTTATCGTATTACCTTCTTTTTCCATACGATATACTCTTCTTGCATCATTTGTCATATTTGGATCATTAACTATACGTTTCTCACCAGGAGGACGATAAAATTTTGCACCACCAATCATTTCTTCATCTACACTATGTGTTTTTTTAGATTTTTTTTTACCAGTATAATATTCATCATTTGTCATCATATTATATTTATCTTGGGAAATATTTTTATTAAACTGTTTAAAATATTTATCTTTTAATAAATCGTGAACATCATATTTATATTCTTTTAATAATTTTAATAGTTCGTCATCAATTGTTGTATATTTAGCGACACAATGAATAAAAGTCTTTAAATCTCGTTCTTTATTTTTTCCACGTCCATACATTGATGGGATATCACTATTAATAAAATTAGTGATTTTAATATCAAATGGTATATCTGATTTTTTAATATAAATAAATATACTTGTCTCATCTAATGTACCATGTGTAAACCCCTTATATTGTGAATTAATTGTATCCAAAGTAATTAATACTTGATATATTAAGATTTTAATATCAAAATATTCGGATTCAATAAATTCTTTTAATGTCATACTCTTAAAAAAACACTCACGAACTCTGACTGAAAATTTATTTGATATTTTCAAATTATCAAGAAGGTCTTTAAAATATTCATCTAATTGAAATGATTTTAATATATTTTCTATATCTTTGAATTCAATATCGATATTAACAACTGGAAGGGCAACGTGTTTAAGTTTTTTTGATAAAACCATCGGACTTAATAGATAAGAAAATAATGCATCATTATTGTTCATACTGTCAAGCATATTAATATCATCCGTTTTATCATATGGTTTAATATAATATAATAATGAATAACTATCCGAATATCTTTTAATAATTAATGTATTTGTCTCCGTATCAAAGTGAATCTTTTTAAATTGTCCTGTTAGTAGTTCTTTTTTTAGCTCGTCATTTTCTTGATATTTAATTATATCTAATGATATATCATTTTCATTTATCTTATCCATAACAATATCCCCCTTAAATGATTTAGAATAAATAAAATCATATAACATATTCATTCTGGTATTTATATCATTATTTATATTTGTCATTATATAATTAGGTTATATAATTTTATTTATAACAATATTTTTATAATACAAATCAATTAATTTAATAACATAAGCCTCCAAATGAATAATATGACGCGTCCCTTGACATATTCTGTTCTCAAATTTTGAAGTCTCACAAACTACCATATATATAAATTTACTATCAGTTATTTTTTTCTTAATTTCGATCATAATACTTTTGATAACTGTATGAAAATCAATATTTGTAATAAATAATTGATATAGCATATTCCGTGCATTTTCTATAATATCATATAATCCATTTTTATTATATTGCTGTATATCAATAATCATATCAACTAACATTTCAATAACTTTATTCCACATTCCATCTAAGTGAATATTGTATGAAATTAATTCAAGCATTCCAACCGCTTTATTGATATTATTTTTGGAATATGATATAATATCTATTATATTTTTACCAGTTAATTTAATTTTTTCTTTATTTGCAACATTCATAATAGTCGATATTATCATCATATCTGTTGGTGCCGGAATTCGTATCATCATACACCTGCTTTTTAATGGTTCATGAACTTTTGATAATTGATTTGAAATAAAAATAAATTTACATGTATTCGCATATTTCTCCATTGTTCTCCTTAATGAAGCTTGTGCATAATATGATAAATTATCAATAAGGTTAATAACAACGATTTTATATAATCTTTTATATTTCAATACCTGAATAATTTCGCTCTTGGCATAATCTTCTATGATTTCTTGGATAAGATATTTATCAAATCCATTATTATTCGGTTCAATCATAATATGATGTTGTGACTGTTTTATCATAACTTTTGTTTTACTATTTCCATAACCATTTATCGTATATTCAGTTTCTTGAAGTTGTGTGCTTTTTTTTGTAAAGATTTTTTCAAGTAGAATATCGACTATAAATTCTTTGCCACTACCTTCTGGTCCATAAAAAAGCAAATGAGGTAAATTTGCATATTTCCATTCACCATGTTCCATTTTATCAATTATACTTTTAAATTCATCTAGTGGTTTATTTATAACCATATCAATATTATCATATATATTATTATGAGTGTTGAGACTACATAGCAATTTATTTATAATATCATATGATGGCATTAGTGCATCAGTTTTATATTTGTCTATTAGTAACATTATAATAATATCTTATTTATTGTTTATATTCTATTATTATCAATTTTTATTAAAATCCTATCATTTACGATTAACTTTATTAAACAAGAATCACCGGTGATTCTTGTTTAATAAAAATTGATATTTTTATGTCCTAATGACATTAATTATTATATTAATGACTCATATCAAGTGTATCGGTAATAGCTATATCGGGGTGGCAGCTCGTTTTAATGTCCCCCAAGAATATACCAGCTGGAAAAAGCAATTTCCAACATATAGTCCAGTTAATTATAACGATCCATCCTTCCTCTCAGCCAAGCCCCCAGTTTGGGCTGATAGTATGGATGTAAAGACGGTTGATTTTAGTAAGCGTCTTGTTTATGGCACAATTACGATGAAGGATGGTCTTCCACTTAATCCAGTTGGACGAACCGGTGTAACTGGTCGTGGTGTGCTCGGCAAGTGGGGACCAAATTCCGCTGGAGATCCGCTTTTTACCAAGTGGAAACGAGATAGCAAGGGAGATATTGTTAGGGTGAATGGAAGACCTGTAATGATGTTTGTTGCGATTGAGAGGACAGATGGAGGTGATGGTGGAAATGCTCGTTTCGCACTTCCCGGTGGGATGGTGGATTATGGTGAATCAGTTTCCCAAACTATTCTCCGAGAATTTAATGAGGAGGCACTTGGTGGTCTCCAAACAGATGAAATTAAAAATATTACAGCTCAACTAACAAGAATGATGAATGAAACCGGCAAGATTATTTATCGTGGTTATGTCGATGATAGGCGCAATACAGATAACGCTTGGATGGTTACAACATGTATGCACGTTCACGATGATTCTGGAAGTGTATTTGACAAGTTCCCCCTTAAGGGTGGAGATGATGCAAAACAAGCATTCTGGATGGAGTATCATCCAGGTATGAATGATTTTACACTCTATGCCAGTCATGCAGATTGGGTAAAGAGCGCATATGAATCTCTAGTTGATGATACACATACACCATATCAATCATGGTGGGATCGTATCCGCAATATGTTTAATAATTACATTACGTGCCGATTCACATAAAAATTGATTTATTTATACTTAATTAATAAATCTTATTTATTGTATTAAAATGCATGATGCTAAACAAACAAATAAAGCCAGGGAATATTGTGAAAAATTATTGGAATGGTAATATGAACAAAGGGTTTGATATATCAATTATTAAAGAAAAAAAAATTGATATTATAAATGGTTGCAAGATAAATTCAAATAATAATGCCAAAGAAACTTAAATACTCCAAGAAGATTGAAGAAGAAACAAGTGCTTTTATATCTCTTATTGCTACTTATTGTAGTAAGATTAATAAGGAGTATCTTAAAAACATGAATACTATAATTGAGGATATCGCAATTGGAGAGAATCTCGATCCAGAAATGCTAAAGAATAAATATCTCAATAAAAAGAATATTAAAAATGAAAAATCGAACGATACTGATGTGATTCTTGACAAAATAGAATTCGAAGGTAAATTCTATTTTGTAGAGCCAGATGGTGAACGTACTGTGTATAGCGAAGATAGTAAAATAGTAGGTAAAATGGTAAATAATAAGATCGAAATTTCATCATAAAATTAGTGAAATTCTATGATAATAAAATTAATAACTTTAAAATCATCTTATTATCTAATTCAGGTAATATTTCTTTAACCTTACTTTTAATAGTGTCAATATCTTCTTTATGTTCATTTATTATATCGAGTAATTTCTTTGTTTCAGTGTATCCACCAATTAAATATTCTCTGTTATTAATAAAATATAATTGTGGGAATGTATCAATAATTTCTGTTTTATATTTATGTTTTGTCGTTTCATTAACCTTGATTAATTTATATTTAATTTGTTTAATTTTTAATAATTCAGCTAGTGCCTTAGACCAAGGACAATTTTCTAAAATAATAGCTTTCAAGGAATATTTTTCCGAAGATTTTTTCGAAGATTTTTTCGAAGATTTTTTCATATTATTAATATAAAGAAAAAATCTATTTTCTTCTAATAATAAAAGATATGGGTGATTATTTACCATCCGCCGTAATGCAGTTATATATAAATAACAATGAAAACGAATTTTTTACGGATCAACCTGAAATTACATTTTTTAAGAAAACATACGTAAATCAAGATGTATTTATTAAAGACGAGATTGTATTAAAAGATATCCCAGTTAATTGGGATGATTCGTATTATCTAAAAATCCCAAGGGATGTGCACATGCTAGGTAAAGTATGGGTAAATATAACTATCCCATATTTTCAAATAATAAAAAATTCATCAATTAAAGATACAGTGACAACAAATAATGCGAATTTAAATGAATTATTATATGATAACCATAATACTTATCTTATTAATTATAATAATTTATGGTATCTTATTCCTGATATATTTCTAAAATTACCAAATCTGATGTATACAACAATGCAATTACATTTTTATCAAATAAAAGATTATTTTATTCCTCTTACTGGAGTGAATCTTAATAATGACACATACATAATTTTATTTTCATTTAATCTTAATAATTATTATGGAAGCGATATAATTCCATTAATGTTAAATATGGCACCAGCATATGATAAAGTTATATTGGATACTATTATGAATAGTAATGAAAGGTATAAAAAAAATATGTTAACACAAAATTCATTTGATTATTATTTAACAAAAAAAGTTGAAAATATTTTAATAGATAATTATCAAAATATTAAAAAATATGATCAGACGATTGATAGTGAATTATTCAATATAATGTCAACGGAATTTAATGTATTATATAACAATAGAGATATACCAGATAGTGATATTGCAAAAACACAAACATATATTGATAGTAATATAAATTTAACAGATAGTGCAATGGTTATTAAAGAAAATACGATTATTGATAATTCATTAGTATTAAAATTAATGATTTCAATGATGAATCCAAGTAATATTAATACATATCAATTCTATAAAAAATATGCTGTTTTTAAAATAGATTCATTTTATAACTTTAGTATAATTGATTCAAATCTTGTAACCGGTACTATTATTTCAAGCTTCCCAACATATACAGTTAATCTAGCAAGTCTAAATTTGCCTTTTACTCTTAATACTGCCATGATATTTAAGACTGATGATAATCGCAATATTATATTTACAGAACCGAATATATTTACGATTGAATCTAGCGAAACAACAACAACATTAACTAAGATAAACATAATTGTAAATACAAAGAATGATACATACAATACTGTTAATATATCTGCTCAATTTAGTGATACAAATAAAAACAATCAATGGAGTGAAAATTTATTAAATTATATGGAACAATTAAATTATAATGAATCATTTAATAACTATCTATTTAGTGATTTTATTAAAAATTATAATTTAAAAGAAAATATTATTATAAATAATTTTTTGACATTAAATGAAACAAATGAAGATATAACAAATTTATGGATTGAACTAAAAACAATTGAATATCAGTTTAATAAAACAGAAGTTGAAATATTATTTGATGGGTTTGATTTTATTGGTTGGAAGGATATAATTGCGAATCAGTATAAATATGTTTTAAATATAGAAACAGATCCTCAGGATTTTTCAAATATATATTCTGTAATTATGAATAAATTTGTTGATATTATTAAAAATAAATATTTCAGAGATGAGGGGTTTATTAGATTATTTTATAATAAGATTAATTCACTTATTTATATGAAACATATTTCGATTGATATTACGCCTTCATTAGTTAACTATAATGGTTTATTATTTTATTATAATATTGATTTATCATATTATATAACAAAAGATAAGATTAGACAACAATTAATAGAACTTTTTAATATGAATTCTTTTATTGCTTTTATCCCAGAAGTATTAACACCTTTAAGTTTAGGTGATACATCAATAAATGATTTTCAGACAAATCCAACTAATAACAACAGTGATTTTTTTAATGAATTAATGTTTGTAAATAATTATCTTTATACAAACCAAAATACGACCACTCAGACATTTTTTACTGTTAGTGGAACATATATAAATTTAAGTAAATCGGTGTGTAATTATTTATTTTATCGGACTAACTTAGTTGAATTAATCTTTACTATAAATGAAGTTGTTTATCCAGTATTATCTTATAGTATTGAAGAAGAATTTGTTAAAATGGACATTGGCGTAAATTTAGAAATCGGTGATGCATATTTATATTTTAAAGAAATTATCAAACAATCAATTCCATATGTTTTAATAAATGATATTGGAGATATAAATGATTTCGTAAAAATACCAATTTTTGATAAAGAATCTAGTTCAGATATGATGATAAATTATAATACAGTTAACACCGTTTTTATCAGCAATTATTTTACTACAAATACATACGAAAGTTTTGATTATTATAAATATTATTTTATTTATATCATTGATGGAAAAAGTACCGTTATTAAAGGTGAATATACAGGTTATAATGGTGTATTCCAATCATCTTTACCGACTGATTATAAATCATATGATAAAATTGAATTATCAATATTTAAATTACCAGTTATAAATGTGGTTATGCAATCAACTGATTTTTATGAGCCAATTGAATCATCCTATCCATATGTAAGATTAAAGAAAGCATCGACTATTTATTCTGACTTGTCTAATTATCCACCTGGGAGTCTACCAGGTGAAGGCTATAACTATTTTACGAATAATAATACATTTAGTACGGTAAATTTTCCTTTTAATAAATCTCCAATGATAATTTCAGAAGATACTTCTTCTGAATATATTGAATTTTATATTTATACAGATACACAATTTACAACATTAGATATTTCGACATTAAATTTCACTATTTATAAAAATACAACATTGCCGAATTTTTTTAATTATAGCTCTTATAATAGTAGTGAAATTTCATGTCTAATGGATTATTATTTGCAAAAGCCAATGATAGTTAAAATGAACAGTTCTAATGAAAATGCATATACAATTATGAATATTCCATCTATGTTAAAAAGTTATATAAATAATACAACTGCAAATGGATTATCAATATATATAAATAAAAATTTGATTTATAATATATTTGATATATCAAATAATGGGATGTTACGAAATACTGCTATTAATACTAATTATTCAACATTTTATAATGTATCTACATTAGTTGATAGT
>JACCEB011062270.1_pt1 | contig 12666 bp, 16 predicted proteins | sample 7454761 | NCBI WGS metagenome assembly JACCEB01 (sample SAMN15323454, study PRJNA562643) | freshwater metagenome | isolation source: river surface water | place: USA:Blue River Watershed | collected 2017-08-18 | reverse complement strand
CTGCCACATAAGCAGACTTTTGTATTGAAGCCACCAAACCATGGACTGAGGCAATATTAATGATCCGCCCCCAATTGCGTTGTTTCATGCCAGGGAGAGCTAAACGCGTTGCGTGAAACGCTGAACTTAGATTAATCGCAATTACTGCATCCCAGCGTTCTACCGGAAAATCCTCTAGATTAGCAACATGCTGAATACCGGCATTATTTACCAAAACATCAATCGAGCCAAAGCGCTTCTCAGTCGCCATGATCATTTGAGCAATCTCATCGGGCTTACTCATATCGGCACCGTGATAATCCACCTGGACTCCGTAGGCCTTCACCTCGGCAATAGCAGAATCTTTATCTCCAAAACCATTCATCATCACATTGGCGCCCTGCGCCGCCATCGCTTTTGCCATGGCTAAACCAATTCCGCTAGTTGAGCCTGTTACAAGTGCTGTTTTTCCTTTTAAGATCATCTTCCAATCCTTCAATTACTGACTAAAACTAACATCATATTCTTATAGGCCTATCAACCTTCCCAATTCTTGCCAAAAAGACTTTGGTATCTCCATGAGTAACCAGGTAAAGGTGATGTAGCGCAATAGTTTTCCGATTGCCATATAAATCATGCATTGAAACCAATGAAACCGTAACCAACCGGCCACCAGGCATAAAGGATCACCAATGGCTGGTAGCCAAGATAGTAATAACATGGGTGGTCCCCGCTTTTCAAGCCAAACCTGAGCGCGAGAATGGGTCTCTCCTTTAAAGGATTCATAGGCATTACGTGCCAATAGACCCAAGCTCCAATTAATCATTCCTCCAAGCGTGTTGCCAGCCGTTGCTACAGCAATTGCTAACCAATAGTCATCCGGCTTTAAGCTAACGTAGGCAAATAAGACTGGCTCAGAGCCCATCGGAATTAATGTGGCCGAAACTGCAGCAACAATAAATACCGCAGGTAATCCCACGGCTGGCATTCCAAACCAATCCAAAAGAATTTGAATCATTGCTTCCATTAAAGTATGACGCCAGCCTCTTTTAAGGCCTTGATTTGATCTGTACTCAAACCAATTGACTGTAGGACTTTCTCAGTATGCTCGCCCAATGTGGGCGCACGGTATCGAACTTGACCGGGATTACTAGATAATTTTGGAATGATTCCAGGCATCTCTACCTTTAGTCCATCTGCACTTTCAATTGTTTCAATTACACCGCGCGCGCGATAATGCGGATCCTCTGCAATGTCTTTAGCCGTATAAATTCGTCCTGCTGGTACTGCAATTGATTGCAAAGCATTCAAGACCTGATCGATGGATTGTGTTTGCGTCCACTGTCCAATAATGTGATCAATCTCTTCGGCACGTTTTGCCCGCCCATCGTTTCTGGCTAAATCGGGATCATTAGCTAGATCTACTCGCCCAATAAATTCCATTAGACGCTTAAAGAGTGAATCGCCATTCGCAGCAATCAAAACGTATTGGCCATCTGCGCAAGGGTAGGCATTCGATGGGGCAATCCCTGGTAATGCTCCTCCAGCAGGTTGACGCACCGCTCCAAATACATGATATTCCGGTAATAGGCTCTCTGTCAGGTTAAATACCGCCTCATATAGGGCTACATCAATCATCTGTCCTTTGCCACCTCTAGCATCACGCTCGTAGAGCGCTAGCAATATCCCAAGAGCGCCGTGTAAACCAGCAATCGTATCGCCCAAGGACAAACCTGCGCGTGCTGGCACATCGCCCGGGTGCCCGGTGAGATAACGTAAGCCCGCTGTTGCCTCGGCAATTGCCGCAAAACCAGGCTCATCCCGTCGTGGTCCATCTTGACCATATCCAGAAACACGCAACATGATCAACTTGGGATTGAGTTGATGCAACTCATCCCAACCCATCCCCCACTTCTCCATGGTTCCGGGTCGAAAGTTCTCGATCAGAATATCGGCCTCTTTTGCCAGACGGCGAACAATGTCTTGCCCTTCCTTCATTCGCAGGTCAATGCAGATCGATTGTTTATTACGAGATTGGGCTTGCCACCATACCGAGGTACCCTCATGTAGCATGCGCCACTTTCGTAAAGGATCACCATCTTGAGGGGATTCCACCTTAATAATCTCCGCCCCAAAATCGGCTAAGGTCTTAGCAGCAAAGGGTCCAGCGATTAGCTGCCCAAGCTCTAAAACCCGAATTCCGGAAAGAATTTGATGCATTGCAATTTACCCATTAAGCAAATAAGTATCTAGCTTAAACTATTGGATTCTGATTGGTTTCTTTAAGGATTTACCATGAAAAATTGGATTGTGGCACTGAGTCTGCTGAGTTTCTTGCAGACCAGTTTTGCCTGTACTGCCGTGAATATTAAAGCCGTCGATGGAACCGTGATTGCAGGAAGGACCATGGAATGGGCTTTTGATATGAGGTGGACTATCAATAGCATCCCTCAGGGCACACGCTTAAAAGTTGGAGCGCCTGATGCTCTGAAATTACCCCCAATTCAATTTATTACTAAGTATGCAGTGCTTGGCATCTCCCCTGGAATCATTCCAGGCAACCCTGCTCTCCTTGAAGGACAAAACAGTGCTGGTCTAGGCATGAGTGGCAACTTCTTACCTGGTTTTACTGAATACCAAACGGTGACTGCCAAAGATTTGGACTATGTATCCATTTTAGATTTTGGGGCACTCGCCCTTGGTATGTTTGCCAATATTGCTGAACTCAAAAAAGAATTGCCCCGCTATAAAGTTTGGTACGACGCCAGCTTGCCATCGGGGCCCACGCCGCCATGGTTGCATTTTGTCTTTACCGATCGCACTGGGGCAAGCATCATTGTAGAGTTTGTAAAGGGTCAAATGCGCATTCATGACAATGTGGCTAATGTCTTAACCAATGCACCAACCTATGACTGGCATATTACCAATGCGCGAAACTATCTTTCCCTTAGTAATATCGCGCCAAACTCTGTAACTGTAAGTGGTCAAAATGTTACTGAGCTTGGGCAAGGCGGCGGTCTCATTGGCTTACCAGCCGATTACACCCCGCCCTCGCGCTTCATCCGTGCAGCCTATCTACGCCAACTCTCCACCCCTGCTAATAACCGTACTGATGGAGTGCAGCTCGTTGGTCACATATTAAATAACGTAGACATCCCCATTGGCGTTGCCGCCAGTAAGGACGGCAACAAGGTAGTTTCCGATTTCACACAGTGGGTTGCCATTAAAGATCTGAGTAATCAGCAATGGCACATCTCAAACTATTTAAATCGTACCAATTACGTCACAATTGATCTCAAAAAGATCTTTGAGGCTGGCAAATCGGGATCTTGGCTGATCGATCAGTTGCCTTACCAAGCTATCGACATTACCAATAAATTAACAAACTAAGTTTTTCTATGAATCACCCTATACCAAAGCCCGATCAATACCAAGAGATGCGTGAGGCATTGCGTGATTTATGTTCCCGCTACGACTCTGCATATTGGCAACAAGTTGATCATGAGCGCGGCTATCCCGAAGCGTTTGTAAAAGCCATGACAGAGGCTGGCTGGCTAGCGGCCTTGATCCCAGAACAATATGGCGGCTCTGGGCTGGGTCTCGCAGAGGCCTCTGTAATCATGGAAGAGATTAATCTCTCAGGTGGTAATGCAGGCTCGTGCCATGGTCAGATGTACAACATGGGCACCTTGCTGCGCCACGGTTCTGATACGCAGAAGAAACTATATCTGCCCAAGATTGCCTCTGGTGAGCTTCGTCTACAAAGTATGGCGGTCACTGAGCCCACTACAGGTACAGATACAACGAAACTAAAAACAACTGCTGTTAAAAAGGGGGATCGTTATGTCATTAACGGTCAGAAGGTATGGATCTCGCGCATTCAGCATTCCGATTTGATGATTTTGCTGGCTCGCACTACTCCGCTTGCAGAGGTCAAGAAAAAATCAGAGGGGATGTCGATTTTTATTGTTGATCTTCATCAGGCAATAGGTAAGGGAATGGAAGTTCGGCCAATTGCCAACATGGTTAACCATGAAACTAATGAAGTCTTCTTTGATAATCTTGAGATCCCCGCCGAGAATTTAATCGGTGCTGAAGGTCAAGGCTTTAAATACATTCTGGATGGTCTCAATGCCGAACGTACTTTGATTGCAGCCGAGTGCATTGGGGATGCCTATTGGTTTATTGATCGTGCCAGACGCTATGCCAATGATCGAGTAGTCTTTGATCGCCCAATTGGGATGAACCAAGGAATTCAGTTTCCGATTGCTGATAGCTATATTGAGACCGAAGCAGCAAATCTTATGCGCTATAAGGCATGTGAGCTCTTTGATCGCAATGAGGCCTGCGGCGCTGAGTCCAATATGGCAAAGTATTTGGCAGCCAAAGCTTCGTGGGAAGCTGCCAATGTCTGCATGCAAACTCATGGGGGCTTTGGCTTTGCGTGTGAATATGATGTGGAGCGTAAGTTTAGGGAAACGCGCCTCTATCAAGTGGCGCCAATCTCGACCAATCTTATTTACTCCTATGTCGCCGAGCATTTGCTTGGATTACCCCGTTCGTTCTAGCTCGAGTCTCCTTAAGCATGCGTCCATTAGATGGCATCACAATCATCGCTCTTGAGCATGTTATTGCTGCCCCCTTTGCAACGCGCCAATTAGCAGATCTAGGCGCTCGCGTTATCAAGATTGAACGTCCAGGTGGCGGTGACTTTGCACGTAATTATGATGAACGTGCTCAGGGGATGTCATCCCACTTTACCTGGGTCAATCGCTCCAAAGAAAGTTTGACCCTCGATCTTAAACAAGATGCTGCGCTTTCCATCCTAAAGAAATTATTAGAAACAGCCGATGTCTTTGTTCAAAATCTTGCACCAGGAGCAGCAGCGCGGATGGGTCTTAGCCCAGAGGCTCTTCAAGCAATCAACCCAAAACTCATTTACTGTAATTTGTCAGGCTACGGTGAGGATGGTCCCTATCGAGACAAAAAAGCTTATGACCTCTTAATCCAAAGTGAAGCGGGTTTGCTATCGATTACTGGTACCCCTGAAGCACCCAGTAAGGTGGGAATTTCAATTGCTGATATTGCTGCTGGTATGTATACCTATACCAATATCCTGGCTGCACTCTTACAGCGTCAAAAAAGTAGCAAGGGCTCAGTGATTGATATCTCTATGCTTGAAGCCCTTGGCGAATGGATGGGCTACCCAATGTACTACAGCATGGATGGCGCCTCTCCCCCACCTCGAACGGGTGCTGCGCATGCCACCATCTTCCCCTATGGCCCCTACCAAGCCGGTGATGGCAAAACGGTCATGCTCGGTTTGCAAAATGAGCGTGAATGGGCTCTATTTTGTGAGAAGGTATTAAATCAGCCCGAGCTTGCAAATGATCCGCGCTTTGATAAGAACTTTAAGCGTAATGAAAACCGCATTGAACTTGGCCAGATTATTTTGAAGATCTTTAGTGCAATGACTAGCGAACAAGTGATTGCTAAATTGGATGAGGCACAAATTGCGAATGCCTCCCTAAATGATATGCATCAGTTTTGGGCTCACCCCCAATTAAAAGCGCGGGGTCGCTGGGCATCCGTTGACTCACCCAAGGGGCAAATTTCTGCACTACTTCCACCAGGAGTGAATAACTCCTATCAATACCGGATGGACAAGATCCCAAGTGTTGGGGAGCACACAGTAAAAATTCTTCAAGAACTACGTCTGACGGATTCTGAAATCAAGGCACTGCGTGATCAAGATGCGATTTAAAGTAATGGCGAAGCCAAGTGTGCCGTATTCTCCAAAAGAGTCCGCCACTTTGGCCTGCGCTCCCAGATTTTTGGGTTGATTTGTTCAGATAGCTTTAAGTAGCTTGAGACCAATCTATTAAGCTCAGTACAGAAGTGCTCGTCATATACAATCAGACTAATTTCAAAGTTGAGACGCAGGCTACGTTGATCAAAGTTGACTGATCCAAAAATAGCGATTCGCCGATCAATTAGTAAGCTCTTAGTATGCAACAACCCTCCTTTAAACTCCGCAATTTCTACCCCAGCACTTAATAAACTACTGTAGAAACTACGACTACTCCACGCTACTAGGGTTGAATCATTTAATTTAGGAACAATGAGCTTCACCTTGACACCGCGATGAGCAGCAGCCATTAGGGCCTGAACTAAGCCCTCGTCAGGCACGAAGTATGGGGTTGTAATAATGAGCTCCTCTCGGGCGTCTAATACTGCAGAAAGTAAGACTTGATACAAAATGTCATCACGGTTAACGGGTCCGGATGAGAACTCTTGTGCCAAAGTAGTGCCAGCTAATTTCTTAGTAAGGCTCCCATGATCATTAAAGTGGACAACTCTTGGGTTATCAACACTCCAGTCATATAAAAAGGTAAGCTCAAACTGAGATACCACTGGACCTTGGATTCTGACCATCGCATCCACCCACTCGCCCACTCCTGAATCTTGCTTGAATGTTCTGGGATCAACGAGGTTCATACTACCGGTCCATGCCGTCTCTCCATCGATCACAAATATCTTGCGGTGCAGGCGTAAATCAGCACGCCGAAACTGAAAACGGCCAAATTGGATTGGTAAGGCCTCAGTGACCTCAATCTCGGCATCTTGAAAACGCCTGGGCCATGAGGACTTAAACCACTTGGAACTTCCTAAGGAATCTAGTAACACTCTGCATTTGACACCCCGCTTGGCTGCCGCAATTAGAGCCTCACCCACTCGATCGGCATCTCCACCAAGAGCCCAAATATAGAACTCGAGATGCAATGATGTTTTAGCACGATTAATCTCATCGATAAAATGCTGGAGGATCTCCAATGAATTAGTAAATAGCTCAATACGGTTACCAGCGGTCACCGGTGCACCATTTTTAGCTTGGGCCAATAAACTAATTGCATGGGCATCCTGCTTTAATAAAGCACGATCAGGCTCATGCAGTTGACGCATAAGCTCACTAATCTTGGCGTACTCTTTTTCCATGCGGATAATTTTGCTGGTTAGAGCTCTTCCGACCGGTCGCTCACCGATTGTTAAATAGAGCAATAAGCCGATCACTGGAAAGGTAACAATAATGAGAAGCCATGAAATTGCCACTCCAACTGGACGACGAATCCAAATAATGCGCAGAAAAAATAAAAGGGCAACAATGACATGCAGAACGACAAACCACGGGATGGGATAGCCAAATAACGTGCCGGTAAATAAGTGCAGCATCTTAGTGTCCTAACTCCGCATACAGGGCAAGATGATCCGATAGCTTAGACCATTCGGTGAGAACTTTGCCTTTTTGAATAGATAAACCACGCACATAGATGCGATCCATTGGGAGTACTGGCTTAATACTAGGAAAAGTCCTGGCAGGAGCGCCATAGAGACTCTCAAAAACGTCTTGGAAACCAGCTTGGCGCATTGGCGCACCAATTGAATTTCGCCAATCATTGAAGTCTCCAGCAACAATAGTTGGGCTATTTTCTGAGAGACGTTCAATATGATGCAAAATAGTCTCTAATTGCCGCTCACGCCCTCTCTGCAATAAAGCAAGGTGCACACAAAAGCAATGGATGGTCTTTAGGCCCTTTAGCTCAATTGTGCTGTGAAGAAGGCCGCGACGCTCAAAACGATACTCAGATATATCGTAGTTAATTCCTTTATGTAGTGGAAATTTCGACAAAATAGCATTGCCATGATGGCCATGTCGATATTCAGCATTCTTTCCATAATGCCAATCGGGGTAAAAGCCATCAGCTAAAAAATGAGCAATCTCATGCGTGGGCCAACTTGCAAAGCGTCGTTGACGTCGGTGGTTTTCCTGTTGCAACTCCTGTATAAAAATTAGATCAGCCTGCTGTGCACGTAATTGTTGGCGCAAGCGATACACTGTGGAATCCAGTTTTAAAGGGGATACCCCTTTATGCATATTGAGGGTAATAACGCGTAATGAAGACATTCGTTCAATCCAACCCTTGTTGGCGACGAATGCGTGCATGATAAATCTCTGCTTGTACAATTTCTTCGCATTGCATACATTTATTGCAAATCGATGCCTCTTCACGTAACTCTTCAATCGAGTTGATTTCATGATTTGCTAAATACTCACGCAAATCTTCATCCCATATTTGATTGCATAAACAGATGACGTCCGCCATAATCGCACCACTTTTTAATTCAGTTAATTTCTTTTTGCAATAACTCGATTGCTTCAGATATCGTTGTAACTACCTTCAAATGGGATAAATGTTGGTCAATCAGAAAGCCCTGACTACGAACCTCATTAGCAAACGCGAGTAAACCGTCATAAAACCCATCGAGATTGACGAGGATGATTGGTTTGGTATACGCCTTAATATGATTACCGGTCCAAACCTCAAACAACTCTTCAAAGGTGCCAATGCCCCCGGGAAGCACAACAAATGCGTCAGAGAGTTCAATCATCATCTCCTTACGCTGTACCATGCTATGTACGACATGTAGTTCAGTAATACCCTGTATAACGGGTTCAGCCTCTGTCAAAAAACCCGGAATGATGCCGATGACCTTTCCTTGACAAGAAAGCGCACCCTGCGCCACCTCACCCATTAGCCCCCGCCCCCCACCACCAAAGACGAGCCGCCAAGCATGGCTAGCAATTTCGCAACCGAGCTCTTGCGCTGCAGAAGCCCAATTAGGGTTCTGGCCAGACCTTGAGCCACAAAAGACACATACAGTGAATTCCATCTATAGATTGTGCCACTGTCGTCCGGCATTGCTTTGATTGCCTTGTTAGAATCACTAAACCATGATGAGTCAAACGATCTAACTGCCATGTACTCCGCTTTTGTCGATGCATTTTCTTTATTAGCTCAGTTTGACTCGACGATCATTCGGATTGTCCTAACCTCGCTTCAGGTTAGCCTGACCGCCCTCATTTTGGGCACCCTGGTAGGCTTACCCCTTGGAGCATGGCTGGCCACCGAAGAATTTACGGGTAAGAAGATCGCTATTGTGATCCTAAACAGCCTAATGGGCGTTCCGACAGTAATTGTGGGGGTCTTGGTCTATCTGGTCCTCTCACGTAGCGGCCCATTTGGTGAATGGGGCTGGCTTTTTACAATCAAAGGAATGATTGTTGCTCAGTTTTTTATTACGACACCCCTAATTGCTGCTTTGAGTCGTCAAATCCTCGAAGACTCTTGGAAGATCCATCGAGAGACCTTTATGGCACTCCGCTTACCGCCTTTTGCAAGACTCAAATGGCTGATTTGGGATTGTCGGTTTTCTCTAACCATTGCTATCCTCGCTGGCTTTGCAAGAGCTATTTCAGAGGTGGGCGCAGTGATGATTGTGGGTGGCAATATCGATCGCGTTACTCGCACGATGACCACAGCAATTGCTTTAGAGACTAGCAAAGGTGATCTCGCGCTTGCCCTATCACTTGGTATTGTCTTACTGGGTATCGTCATAGTGGCAAATATTTTCATATTTATGGTGCGCCAAATGGCAGAACGTCGCTATGGATAATTTACTCAGTCTTCAAAACATCAAGATTGTTTCTAATGAACGGGCAATCTTGGATATAAAGTCCATTGAAATCCTGATGCAAGGAGTCATTGCCATCATTGGCCCTAATGGAGCGGGCAAGACCACTCTACTGCGCTTAATCCATGGGTTGATTGAGGTGAATGAGGGATCGTGTGTCAGTCCCTTTACAAACAATGAGAGTGCCTTGGTGCTGCATTACACTCCAATGCTCAAAGCAAGCGTGCGGGAGCATTTGACGCTATTGCGAGATATAAATTTACCGGTGAGTGATGCAGAAGTAGATCAAGCCCTAGCGAGTGTAGGATTAGGTCACCTAGCCAATAATCCTGCCCAAAAACTATCGGCGGGTGAACGGCAAAAATTATGCTTTGCTCGTGCACGTCTGCAAAGACCAAAATTAGTACTGCTTGATGAACCCACTGCTAATCTAGATCCTAATGCGAGTGATGATGTTGAACAAATGATTTTGCAGCTGGCTGGGGAAGGAAAAGTAGTTTTATTTGCCTCGCACAATATGGCTCAGGTTCAACGCCTAGCTAATCAGGTGATCTTTATGCAAGACGGTCAAATCCTAGAAATGGGATCCCAAGAACAGTTCTTTAAAAACCCTCAAACCAAAGAGGGATCGGAGTTCCTTGCCCGCGAATTTATTGCACAATAAGTAAATATTGTTATTAGGAGGCCATATGCGCTTGATCAGCACAAGCTTTAAAAATGGAGATGTAATCCCCGGAGAATTTGCCTTTTGTATACCTAACGATCGTGGGCATGTTTGCTTAGGTGCAAATCACAATCCTCATCTACTTTGGGAAGATGTTCCGGCCGGCACCCAATCCTTTGCAATCATTTGTCATGATCCAGATGTGCCCTCCAAACCCGACGATGTGAATCAAGAAGGCAAAACCGTTCCGGCCTCCTTACCCCGAATTGATTTCTTTCATTGGGTTCTTGTTGATATTCCCAAGGATGTTCGTGAGATCCCAGCAGGTAAGCTTTCTGCTGAGGTCACTCCCAGAGGCAAGGCGGGTCCACATACACCCATTGGTGGTGCCCATGGCATTAATGACTATACCGCCTGGTTTTCAGGGGATGCAGAGATGAAGGGGAATTACTTTGGTTACGACGGTCCCTGCCCGCCTTGGAATGACAGTATTTGGCATCACTACATATTTACAGTTTACGCCCTAGATACCCCGTCGCTTGCCTTAGGTGGCACATTTGATGGCAAGACAGCCTTAGCGGCCCTACAACGGCATATATTGGGAAGTGCTCAGATTACTGGGCGTTATACCCTCAACCCAGAGCTCGGCTAAAAAAAATCCCCAAGTCTTGCTTGGGGAATCTTGGTTTTAGCTGGCTGGCTTATTTCTTGGCAGGTGCGGCTGGAGCAGCAGCTGTAGTTGGTGCCACAAATGGGGGCGGTGCTTTACATGGAGCTGGCTCAGGTGTTCCAGCAACCCGATACTTCATGGCTACTGCATTTATCGATTGGCAAAGTTGGAAGTTAGCAACCGCATTGCCGTAGGCAGTTTTGGCTTTTGCTAACTCAGCAGCTTCTGCTTGCTGAGGCGTTGGGGGAGGTAAGGCAGCTAGAGAAACAGATGTTCCTAAAGCGCATACCGCACTAACCAATAAGCGTTTCATATTGCTTAACCCTTTCCTAATTTGTTATACCAGCGCTGATGATGCTCTTTGGCCCAAGTCTCGTCACAATTTCCCGTGCGCATCCCATCCAGTGAGCCCTGCATGCCGATTGAACCAATATACATGTGGCCAAGCGCCATTGCTACCATCAAAATGGAGCCAACGTTATGAACAATATTAGCGATTTGCATCGTGCCACGGAAGTACTCAATTTGAATAAACGGCACAATCATATTAAGCACCCAGCCCGAAGCGGAAACAATGGAGCCAAGAATTACTAGGAGAACCCAGAACAACATCTTTTCGCCAGGATTAAAGAAATTAGCTGGAATATGCTTTCCCGTAAGCAAACCACCCAAACCCTTAACCCATTCCCAGTCACCCTGCTCTGGAAGATTACGTCTCACAAACAAAATGAAGAAAACAAGAATGCTGACCGTAAACGCAGGTCCAACAAAGTTATGAATGTTTTTACAGGCTAATAAAAATGGTCCGTAGAGTCCTGGGCCCATGAGAGGTAATAAGAAATACTTACCCCACAAAATCAAAATTCCTGTAATTGCAAGAGCAACAAAAGTAAAGGCCATAGTCCAATGGGTAATGCGCTCTAACAAGGTAAAACGCTGAATCTTTCGACCTGACATTGGCTCATGTAACTTAATTGAACCCTTCAGAATAAATACTGCAACAATCGCACAGAAAACAAAGGTAAGAAGCCAGGCGCCGTAGACTGTAATTACACCATTACGAATTAAGCGCCACTCTTGACCTGTTTTTTGAATCAGCACACCATTTTCAGCACCGGGAATTGATGTGTAATTAATAGTCTCACTGTTAACTGTTCTCCAAATTGGCGCATTGTTACCAGGCTGATTTTTTCCGGCCTCAATCGCTGCTTGTGAAGTGGCATTGGGTGCACGCCCCACATCCATGATATTGACCGACTCAACCTTTTGTGGGGTTGGGGATTGAGCGCCTTGCTGAGCAAAACTAACACCTGCTAGAGCAAGGCCCAAGGTCAACAATAAAGTACGAGCAAACGAGCTCAATGATAAGTTCATGCGGTTATCCTAAATCTGTGGTTCGTTTTAATTCTTATTTGATCCGACTGTACTCAGATTGAGACTGATTACGTTTAGTGATTTCTGCACTCCAACTGGCTTGATCACCTGGTTTCCAGCCCTTAGCCATAAAGCCGTTATCAGCACCCATGTACGGAGCAACATCAGGACGCTTAGAGGCACTCATACCAGACTCGTTGCAGCCCACCAATAGTGAGGCTGCAACAAGGGAACCCACGAGGGCTAATCTCATGACTTACCTCCAGCAGGTTTAGCAGCTGGGGCAGGAGCGCTTGGCTTACCGTATGCAGTAGCCCAACCAAAGACATCGGCACCTGCATTCTTACCAGCAGCCATCCGTTTAACGACGCGGGTACGGAATACGTCAGCAATCACATCACCATCACCGCCGATGAGTGCTTTTGTTGAACAAAGCTCTGCGCACAAT
>JACCEB011647889.1_pt1 | contig 12667 bp, 10 predicted proteins | sample 7454761 | NCBI WGS metagenome assembly JACCEB01 (sample SAMN15323454, study PRJNA562643) | freshwater metagenome | isolation source: river surface water | place: USA:Blue River Watershed | collected 2017-08-18 | reverse complement strand
TTGAACAAGATTGTTAATAAAATAAAATAAGTTAAATTTTAATATATATATATATATATATGTTTGAAGATCATTATTTAGAATGGAGAAAAAGCAGATTTAATGGAATCAAAAAATATATTGATTTAAGTTTTTTCCAAAATAAAACATTATATGAAGTAGGTTGTGGATATGGAGATAATGGATTATTATTTAAAAATATTGGATGTGATGTGACATGTTCAGATGCACGTAAAGAGCATATTGAAAATGCTAAAATTAAAAATCCGCAACTTAAATTTGAATTATTTGATTGTGATAATGATTTAATGACAAAAAAATATGATATAGTATTGCATTGGGGTGTATTGTATCATTTGAATAATATAAATAAACATCTTAAAAATATATGTGAAAATTGTGATTATTTGTTATTAGAAACAGAGGTATGTAATAATGATCATGATAGTAATAAAGTTATAAAAGTTAATGAAAATGGATATGATCAAGCATTTAATAAAATTGGTTCAAGACCAAGTGAAAAATATGTAGAAAAAATATTGGATGAAAATAATTTTAATTATATTATGATAAAAGACCCAATTATAAATTCTGGTTATCATATTTATGATTGGGAGTCACAAAATAATGATACTTGGCACAATGGATTAAGAAGATATTGGATATGTTGGAATAAAAATGTTTCTAATTTTAATTTTAATAAATGAATATTTAGGTAATATAAAATTATTATATTATAATAATTTTGATCAAAAAAAATAAATATCTCTATGGAACAGACTTGGTATGTAAGAATTTAGATTTTTATATTACAAATAATTATTATATAATAATAATTATTAGGATTTTTATATAATGATGAAATTAAAAAATGTTTGAAAAAAATAGTATCAGATATATTGTGTTTACTCTATAAAACTAAATAATTTTTGTATAAAGAAGAATGGAAAATTTTTATCAATTAATTCATCTTCGTTAACTGTACCAAACCAAATAGCTACAAAAAATGGAAAATAATATATAGAATTTTGAAAATCTTTTTCATAATCTTCTTTACTATAATTTTGAACTCCATTTTCTTTCAATTTAATGTAATAATAGTCCTTAAACAGATTCTTATATTGATTAATAGTATTTATTTCAAAACTTTCAATCATAAAAAATACTAGGTCTTGTACACCTTTACCTTCACATATATATTGCCAATCAATAAAATATGGTTCATAACCATATTCATTTTGTTTATAAAACATATTAGCTGATTTAACATCACCATGACACAAGGTTAAGTTTTTATCACTTAAACTATCTTGGATTGATTGAAAATTATTTACTATCCATTCTGCTTTATCTATTTGTTCATTCGTTAATATATTAGACCATTTTGATTTAAATTTTGGCCAATTTTCTTTAATAAAATTATTCCATTTTGGATTAAACATTGAATCGTTATGTTTTTTTAATTCTTTAAAATTCTTTTTTAAATCTTTATTAAAAAATTTAGCATGTAATTCAGCTAGTCTTTCGATTATTTTTAATGATATATCTATTTTTTCATTATTTAAATTTAAATTAAGTTTATAGTCAAGATTAACTAAATTATTCATTAAAATCCCAATGTTATTAAAATTTTCATCTTTAACAAGACCATAAAAAATTGGGGTATTTACTGGAACATATTTAGATAATGATTCATAAAAATAATATTCCCTTTCATATAATCCTAGTTCATTTGCCATTTTGGATAAAAAAGTTTCATTTTTATTTTCTAATTTTAATACACAATCTAATATTTGATTATCTGTATGTATTTTTAATCCAATAACATCAGATATAAATCCACCTTTTAATTTGTTTTCATCAACTTCTATTTTATTAATTTTAATATTTAAAATTGATGATTTAATATAATTTATAATTTTATTAATGTCCATATTGTTATAATTAATAAATAAATTTATATCTAAATTTTTATAATTTTTAATTGAAAAATTTACTTCATTTTTAATTAATTCATCTCTACTATAAATTGTTTCTATACCGACTAAACATTTTGGAAATGTATTTTTAGCACTTTGTATTCCAGTTTTTGAATCTTCAAAAATAATTGTTTTTTTATTATTTGAATTATAATATTTAATAGCTTTAATATAAGGATCAGGATGTGGTTTAGGTCTAGTACATTCATTTCCAATGATAATATTGTCAATAAAATTATTTATAGATGTGTATTTTAATATTTCTTCAGCAACAAATCTATTGCAATTTGTTACTATACTCATTTTATAACCTAATTTTTTTATTAAATATAAAAAATCATAAACTCCATCAATAATTTTTATTTTATCTATATTTTTAATAAATAATTCATCTTTAATTTCTGAAATTGATTTCAATAATTCTAAATATTTACTTGGAATAAATGTTCTTAATACTGTTGAATCACTATTTCCTTGTATATAATTTTTAAATATATCTTCAGTTAATTGTATATTATATTTTTTTAATATTGTATCCCATACAATATAATATATATCGTCTGATAATATAAGTGTTCCATCTAAATCAAATAAAAAAATATATGTATTGTTAATATAATTATTTAACTGGACAGGTGTCCCTAAATTAAATACAAAATTGGGATCTAATTTTATTCCTTGAAAAATTTTACCTTTTTTAATCATTACATCAATTATACAAGATGTATAACATTCGTTATTGAATTTAATATCATTATCTATTACAAATTTTGCATATTCATTTAATTCATTAATATCTTCAAAACAATAGATTCCAGTATTTGCATTATCACTGATTTTAATTTTCTCTTTTATTTCTAATATTTTATTATCAGAATCTAATTTTATATATGAATAAATTGGATTAATTTCATTATTTAATATATAAAAAACTGCATTAGAATTAATGTTTCTATATAATTCTAAAATATTTTCAGTATAAAATGTATCACAATCTAATAATATACATTTTTTTAATTCTGACGAGTTTTTGATTATTTCAGTACCAATTAAAATAGTTTCAGCTGCACCTGATGTTTGTTTATTTAATTTGATAAAATTAATATTTTGATATTTATTCAAAATGATATTCTCAAAATTATCAAGATTATAGTATATAATAAATATTTTATCTTGGTTAGTGGGCTTAAGATTATCGAGTACATAAAATATCATTTCTTTTTCAAAAATTTTAATTAATGGTTTTGGATTTATATATCCATTATTTTTAAATCTTTCTCCTTTTCCACCTAATGGTATTATTATATTCATGAATATAATAATAATATTATTAAAAAAAAATTAAAAATAAACTTATATTATAGATTTTACTATAATACTTTTATGTAAAATAGACATAAAAATTATTAACACCTGTTAATGGATATTCTTTTTCCACTATGAATTTTTTATTTTCTATTATTTCATAATAATTTATACAATTCCATGCTATAAAACCATAACTACAATATGGTTTAATTACATTTTCTAAATATAATTTTTGTAAATCGTTACTTATTTCAGTAAATGCATAATTACTTATTAAAAAACTATTATTATGGTGTTTATTAATATCTAATATAGAATCATAAGTAGTTATATGTATTCCGTGAGCTGATAAATATTTTTTTTGTAATAAAGCGGGTTCATGTAAATCATAAATTGAATAAGAACTAATTATTATATCAAATAATTTTGATAATTTATAAATAAAAAAACATAATCCGCCATATCCTCCACCAATTTCAATAATATTTATGTTGTTAATAGAATTTTTTTTCATAAAATCCAATATTAAAAATGAATGTAAAATATATCTAAAATTTGATGGGGAACATAAGCAAAAACCATAATCATGTTTTATTGTTTTACCATACAAATCATTTTGTATTATTATTTCTTTAATATAATCAAAATTTTCCATATAAATTTTATTAAAATTTATATTAATTTCTTTAATATATTTCATTCCTAATTCAAAAGTCACGTGCTCCAAGATTTCTTGATAATATTTATTATTTTTAAAAAACCATTCTTCGGGTTTTAATAACAAGTTTTCTTGTATAGATTTTTGATAATTACTATAATCACACATTATATTTTTTATTATATTAATATCTTTAAATATTAATAATTATTATATCTTGAACTAAATCATTAATATTATAACTTGGACCACTAGGTCCAAACCATTTACTTGGCACCACTGTTTTTTTATTAGCATTAGTATTTAAATAATTTGCCCATAAACTAAAACTACTATTTGCTATTATATTATGATCACATTTAGCCATCATCCATAAACATAATTCATCATTAGACTCATCGTAATAAATTTTATTTGGCAAATTATTAAATATCTCTTGTTCTTTTACCCATTCCATATCATCTGAAAAAAACATGTATATATCATTTGGATTAAAATTCTTAAGTGCTTTAATATAATATTCTAATGGTAATACATTATGTACATTCGGATATTTAAAATAATCTGTTCTCCTAAAATGTAAAGAAATTATTTCTTTGTCTCCATATTTATTTTTTAATTCTTTTACAAAATTATTAATATTATCAATATATGGATTTACCAATGTATTAATAAAATCAATCCGGTATTTCCAAAAATATTTATAAGACTGAAAATATCCATGTATTTGATAATTAAAATTTTGATTTAAATTAATATGATTATATGTGTGTTCATGTTCACTATATTTGATAAAATTTTCAAATTCTTTCCCATCACTAATTTTATAATTTTTAAATATATCATATTCCCAAACTAATTTTCTTTTAGTATTGTTTGGATATGTATCTCTATTTGTTTCATAAATTATTATATCAAATCCATATTCTCTTGATAAACTATAAACATTAGCTAGCATAAACAATAAATTTCCTAATCCTCCTGCTGTATATGGTGAAATTATCATTTCAAATATATATTATAAATTAATTTATATTTTTATATTAAAAACTTTTTGTATCTTATAATTTATTAGTCTCTATGTATTCTAATAATTTTTTTTCTGTATCTTTTAACCAATCGACATAATCAGTATGACGGTTTTGTATGTTACTATAACCTTTTAATTGATATGCTATAAAAGGCACAATTGTTAAAGCTCGTAAATTATTGTGCCATAATATGTCAACCGGACATCTCCAAAATTCTGCATTTAAAAAGAAATCGTAACAAGTATAATTATATACTATAAAATGAGCTGTAGTACCACGTCTCATTTGATATAAATTTTCATTTTCACAACTCATTTTTTTTATTATATCACCTCCCTCACACATATTACACGCACCTAAAAATATATCCCATTCTCCACTATTATTTAAATAATCCATTATATTTTTTAATTTTGACATAAAATCTATTTCTGTATTTTTAATACAATCATCTTCCATAACAATAATATTTTTTAAACCTTTATCTTTAGCTATTTGTACACATTTTTTATGAGACAAGAAACATCCATGTTCTCCGTTAGGATTTTTAACTGCATCTACTCTAATTAAATTTAAATCTTTTCCAAATATATTAACAATAGAATCCCATCTATCTTTTCTTTCTTCTAAATTTATTACATAAACATCAAACATTTATATTTATAATTAATAAATAATATTTAATTTTTTAAGCGTGTTAAATATATAAAAAAATTTAAATAAAAGTATCTATTACATAAATATATGCTATATTTTTTCTCATTTTGTTGTCAAATAGGTAAAAATTCAAATGATCAATTATTAACATGTTTGTATTTTTTACTTAAAAGTTTAAATCATTATGTAAAAGATTATGAATTTATTTTATATACAAACTTTGATATACCAATTAATAATCCTAAATTAATAATTAGACCATATTATGATAATACAGTAGATAAATTATATGACAAAACTAAATATGGAGCTAATTGGTTAAATCTAAGTTTTAATAAAATAAATATTTATAAAGATTTGCATGATGAAAAAGGTATTGATTATATTTGGATTGATTTGGATACAATTATAACTAATAATTTATCTTATCTTCATAATTTGGATAATTTATTTGTTATACATGGTGGAAATTGTTTATATAAAAGTCATTGTGTTGTTAAAGATACTTTATATATACCAGAAAATCAATATATTCAAGGTGCAGTTTGGAAAATTAATATAAAAATTTATAATGACATTATGAAATTATCTGAAGAACTTAAACAAAAAAATTTAAAACCAGAATATGATTTACAAAGTTTATTTGCTTATTATTTTAATATAACGTTAAACAATGATTTGGATAGTAATGGTATTAATGTTTTAGGATTGAATTATCTTCCAAACAATTTAAGTGGATTAGGAATTTGGGATAATAATATTTATACTTCTAAACATACAAATATCGAAGGTATTAAAAATTTATATTACGAATCTGATATTTTAAAAACAAAATACTATCCTGACAAAGAAATTCATTTTGTAATGTTTACATTTAATTCACTATTTGAAAGTAATATAATTAATAGTCAGGAATTTAGAAATATTTTTTATTTTTTATTTAACAGCGAGATCAATTTTAAATGAAAAAATTTTAAAGTAATAAATATATCAACTTAATGTCTTCTAATTAACCAACATTAATAAAACTTTTTTTATATCTCATCAATTAATATATTATATTTTATCAAGTTTTACATGGTAAGTATAATTATACATAAAAATCGTTTTATCTAAAAGTGTCCTCGGTGTAAAAGTTAATTTCTATAAAATTGTCTAATTAAAAATTTAATTTATAGTTTAAGTATTTGTAAATAAAAAATATAAATAATAAAATATTTATATTTTTATATAAATGAATATTTGTGTTAATTATTATGGTCAACCAAGAGGTTATAAATACATAGAAGAAAATTTTAATAATAAAATAAATGATAATAAAAATAATTTTCATATTTTGTATACAACATGGAATACTGAGACAACAGAAAAATTTAATGAAATTTTTTCAAATCACAAAACATATGTTAGAAAAATAGATTATCCAGATAAAGAAGAATATAAAGATTTAATTGAAAAATATACTTTAGATCCAACTAATTCTTTTAAAGGAGGAAAAGAACATCTTTTAAATGTTTTATATATAAAATATTCATCATTAAAAACAATAGAAGAATATGAAAAAATAAATAAAATTAATTTTGACATGGTAATTTCATTAAGACCTGATATAAAAATATGTACAAATGATTTATTTTCTCATTATGATTATTTTATGACAAAAAATGATTATATATTTGGTGCATCTGGTCCACAATGGGATATATATAATGAAGGTTCTTGGCAAGGAATATGTATCATTTGTAATAGAGAAAACACTAATAAATGTTTATCTGATTTATTAGTAATAGAACATATAACACTTAAAAATACCAATATTATTCACCCAGAAACATCTCAATTTAAATTATTAAAATATTATAATTTAAAATATGAATATTTAAATTTTGAATTTATATGTCCTTCTAAATTAAAATAATTATATTTTTATAAAGTTATTATGTATTTACTAAATTTTTATTTTATAAAAAAATTATAAAATAAAAAAAAAGATTAATAATTTTCGTTTAATTAATATATTAATATTATAAATAATTATAATATAATGTCAATCAAAAACAATATAAAACAAATTATTATTTGGGGACATAAACTTCATTCTCATACTCATAGTTATATACATTATGGTTTTGAAAAAGCTTTTAAACATCTTGGATATCAAACATACTGGTTAGATAATTCTGATGATATTTCTCTAATAAATTTTGATAATTCTCTTTTTATTACAGAAGGACAAGTCGATATGAATATTCCAATTAATCATACTTCCTACTATCTATTACATAATTGCAATTTTGATAAATATAGATCACTTGATTCCAACAAAATATTAATATTACAAGTATTTACATTAGATGTACATAAACACAAAGCCATCCCAATTAATAATACTATCGGATGTTATCATCAATCTAATTGTATTTTTATTCCATGGGCTACTGATTTACTACCACATGAAATTGATAATAATATCAACAATTTGAATAATATTTTAAATTCAAATGAAAATCAAGTATATCTAGTTGGCATGCCTATTTATCCTTGGGATGAGGTTAAAAAATATTGTTTATCAAATGGTTTAAAATATAATCAAGTTGGTGGATTTTCTAAAAATAATGTTGATTCTGAAGAAAATATTCGTTTAATTCAAAATTCTAAGTTAGCTCCTGCAGTTCAAAATGAATGGCAAGTAACAAATGGTTATATCCCTTGTAGAATTTTTAAAAATATTTCTTATGGAAAAATGGGTTTAACCAATAATAAAACTGTGTTAGAATTATTTGATAATAAAATATTATATAGCGAAAATATACATACACTGATGAATTTAGGTTTAGAATTTGAAAATAAAGATTTAGAATATAAAAAATCTATATTGATTCCACTTATGGAAAATATTAAAAATAATCATACTTATTTAAATAGAATTGATTTGATATTTAGATATTTTGATTCTAATTTATAAATTAACTTTTTATATAATTAATAAATATTGCATTTGCTTCATTTATTCTTTTATCATCACTTTTTTCACCTTGAACTATATCTGAATAGCCTGGCTTTTGTTTAACAAGAAATGGCACAGAAATTATGGCTTTACATTTTCCATGCCATATTTCATCTATTGGGAATCTTTTATCACCTGATAAAAATAAATCATATACTCTTTGATTATAACAAATCATATGAGTTGCATATGCTTTTGTTGATTCCACAAATGTTTCATCCTCATAAACTATTTTTTTATCATAGGTAAATGGAATTGCACTAACAGTACCACCTAGATATATCTCCCAATCATCTGATGAATCTAAATATTTTTTAATCTTAAAAATTCGATCCACAAATTTTTCTTGATTTTCTATTGGAATACAATCATCTTCTATCACCATAATATTTTTTAAATTATTATTTTTGGCAAATTTTATACATTCGATATGAGATTTTAAACATCCAATCCATCCTTTTCTTTCTTTAATTGCATTAATTCTAGTTAAATTAAAATATTTACTATCATATGTTTTAATTATATTTTCCCATCGGTCTTTTCTTTCTTCCAAATTTATTACATATAAATCAATTTTACAATAACTCATTAAAATCAAATATATTAAAAATAATAAAATTAAACTTAACTAATTTATATTTTTAAGCTTAAAAATATATAATTTTATATTTTAGTAATATAATTATATAAAATAATGATAAGCATATTAATTCCAATTTATAATGGGATAGAATATATTGAAGATTCTGTAAATTCAGTATTAAAACAGACATTTAAGGATTGGGAAATTATTATTGGAATAAATGGTCATGATTTAAATTCTGAAGTATTCAAAATCGCTAGTAAATACACAGAATTATCTGAAAAAATTAAAGTATTTGATTTATTTCCAATAAAAGGTAAATCAAATGCCCTTAATAAAATGTTAGAATTTTCCAAATATGATTGGATTGCTATTTTAGATGTTGATGATATTTGGTATGAAAATAAATTAGAATCACAAATTGAACATTTTGAAAATTATGATGTAATAGGAACAAAATGTGTATATTTTGGTGACAAAACTGATTGTCCAAAAATACCTGTTGGTGATATATCAGATTTTAATTTTTTAAAAGTTAACCCTATTATTAATAGTAGTTCTATTATAAAAAAAAAATACTGTACATGGAATAAAAAATATGATGGTATAGAAGATTATGATTTGTGGTTAAATTTAAGATATAATCGTAATGCTAAATTTTATAATATTAATGATATACTAGTTAAACATCGTATTCATAAAACAAGTGCTTTTAATAACTTTAATAATGAAATGGTTAGTAAATTAGTTTCAAAATATAAACATATCATTGAATAAATTTGGAAATAAACTAGTTTGGAACAACAATATAATTATTATTTAGAATAAAATGATTAATATCAAAAATATTTCCTTGATTAAAATATGTTTTTTCAAACCATCTGGATGGAACATATATTTGTGTTGCTTTTGATAAATAACTTCCCCACATTGAAAATGTTGAATTGGTACATATCAATATTTCAAATTTACTCATTAATAATAACTCTAATTCTGAATTATTATTTAATAAATATTTATATTCCATATCCAAAAATTCATCTATTAAATTTTTTATAAATACATATGAACTAGAATTAATACCCATTTTATCTAATATATTAGAACTATGTGCAAAATCATCCGTAAATATAAAATACATACTATCAGAATTATTTATTTTGTTTATACAATTAGAATAGTATTTATCATCTAATATTGTGTAAAAATGAGAATTATGTATATAATCTGTACCTCTAATATGTAAACTAATTAATTTTTTATTTGGATACCTATTTAATATCTTTTCATAAATATTTAACACAATATTATCTATTTCAAAATCTAACAATTTAATTAAATCTCCAAAATATTCTTTAAAATAATTTACATTTTGAAAATATCCCTCAAATTCTAAATCGTCAGTTGGTTTTATATTTTCAATACTAAATGATTTTCTTTCATAAATCACTTCCTTAGCTTTAACTTTTGTTTTTGGAATATTATCTAACAAATGATAATTATATGAACTAGCTCTAATAGTATTACCAGAAACTTGTCTATCCTTTACAAATAATTCCATATCAAATTTTTTACTTAAAGCTAACCCAAATGCAACTTGATAAAGTAAATTTCCTAGTCCACCTAACATATTTATTATAATCTTTTTTTTAGTAAATAAATTTCTTACTTTATTATGATCTTTCAATAATGCAATAATTATTGGTTTACAATCTAATTTTTCATTGATACCCTCTGGATAACAATAATCCGGATTCAAAATCTTAAACATATGAGAATTATAAACATGATATCTATTTAAATGTGATTCGTCATGCCATACTGCTATTAAATCATTTGACTTATCAATATTAATATTTGATTGTATATGTTCAGCCATTTTAATAAAATAATGTGTTATACCTCCATTAAAACCACCTGCTATATATTTATTTATATATCTGGATTGTTCTATATATGCGGTTGATTTTGGATTAGTTTCGGGGCTTCCATTTTTGTTTTTTTTATAAAAACCTGGATGTAATGTTCCTACTAATGGTTGTTCTCTTGTTGGTAATACAGTCGAATCTACTTTATCCCATATATCCATATCAGCATCAAAATAATATATTACATCACATATTGTTTCAACCTTTGGATAAAAATTTAACAAATATTTATATCTATATAAAGTATCTAATGGAAATCCTTTCTTATGTATTGGATTGATATAAAATTCAACATTGTGTTTTGAATATATTTGAGTAGCTAATTCTACTTGGTCTGTTGATACCAAATATACTTTTTTATATTCGGTTAAAAAATTTTTTTCAACTACTCCAACTAATTTATCAATATACTGAATATAATTTCCTGTTGCCACATTAAAAATTCCAATTCTTTTAATATCTAAACTTTCTGATTTTTTAAAACCTCCATCCATTTTATCATTTGTTTTATTTTTATTACTTCCTATTTGATTTCCATGTAATCTATATGTAATTAAATTCTCGTCTATTATTGTTATTTTAACATCATTTGAGTTGATAGCTCTTTTCCATAAACTCATATCTTCAAATGGTTTATCATCTCGATACCTCAATAAATTGTTATTTAAATCATAACTTGACCAAAATTTTTTTCCAAAACATACCCCAGAATGATTTATCACATTATTATCTAAGTTTAATTGTTTTTTTATACTAAGTAAATCAATATAGTCAGTCCCAATAATTTTATTTAATGAGAAATCATATGGTTTAAAAGTTTTACCTATTGATTCTAAATTATCTGGTCTAACCTCTAAATAATTCCACATACTAGAACACATATCAAACCCAGAATTAATACATTTAATTTGTTTTTCAAATCTGTCTTCTCTATAATAATCATCTAAATTTGTATTAAATATTATATCATAATTTTTATGTTCAAAACCTAAATTTAATAAATATACCATTGCTTCAGTATGAGTATCCAATTTTTTATTTATAAAATAATGATTCGATTTTGGATTTATTTTTTCTTTAAATTTATCCAAAACAGAATATTTATCTCCACCATAATTTATTTCAAGTATATCATAGTTTTTATATGTTTGAGATAAAACTGATTTTACACATTTATCAATCCATTCTTCTTTATAAATATTTTTAATATTCTTATGAAAAAATATTACCGCACATTTATTATTATTTGATTTATCAATCAAATTAATATTTTCTACTTGATATTCCATTTGTTTTTCAACTACTATATTTTCTACAACTGTATTTTCTACAACTGTATTTTCTACAACTGTATTTTCAACTACTATATTTTCTACTGAACAGGTTATTATATTAGTTTGATTAGTAATAATATTTGATTTAACAGAATCAGATATATTATTGTTTGTTTCCTTATTTATTTTGTTATTTATTTCGCTATTAATAAAAATATTTATTTCATCATTCACTCGTTCTT
>JACCEB011017471.1_pt1 | contig 12676 bp, 21 predicted proteins | sample 7454761 | NCBI WGS metagenome assembly JACCEB01 (sample SAMN15323454, study PRJNA562643) | freshwater metagenome | isolation source: river surface water | place: USA:Blue River Watershed | collected 2017-08-18 | reverse complement strand
TGGTAGCACTGAGAATAGTTGTCACGCTAGGAAGGCTCTCGCCATCCGGTGTTAGGTATACACGCTTTCGTGTTACCGGATCGTTGATCTGTTGGCAGTTCTTATATTGGAACTTTTCAACAAATGGTGGTGGGGTAAATTGTATAGTCATATCGTGTATATATTACACGAAAGTTTTCGGAGTGTCAAGCCTGAGCGGCTAATTGTTGAGGTGCTGCAGAAGCTGCCATTTTATCTACAGCATCTTGACTGGTTTCACCGCTTTTTACTGGACTTTGTGCGTTATCGTCGCCTGGTTCTGCTGCACCCGGAACGTTTAATTCAATTCCATCGGCATTGAAGTTTTTTACCAAAGTTTGTATAGTTGGGGTAGAATCGTACATGGACTTGAATGTCTCATAATCGGCTGCAAATTCAAATCCGTTGTCAGCAGCGATTTTCTGCAATGAAGCCCAATTTAATTTGGCTGATTCTTTTTTAGAACTGGCTCTTCCGATGAAGTTCTTAAGAATCATTACAAATTTGTCTATGCCTGCATCAGCGGCAGAAAATTCAAAAAATCTCATCCTAGGTCTGCCAGTTGTTTTTGTAAATCGGTCAGTTCTTGTTGCTTTTGTTTAATAGCATCTTGCACTTGTTTTTTCTGTTCTTGCTGTTCTTTTGCTGCCATTGCGGCTTGTGCTGGATCTATACCTTGTAAAGTTTGTGCTGCTTGACCGGCTCCCTGAGCGACAGCATTTCCCGCTGATTTTACCGCGCTAACTGCTCCGGGTGCGGCGGCTTTGACTGCTGAGCCAACCCCTCTGGCCAATGCTGCTCCTCCTCTAAGTGCTGCACCGCCGAGAGCGGCTGCACCTCTAGCAGCTACACCGCCTGCTGCTGCTAGAGCTGGGAGTATTTCGTCCAGTTGGTTGTCGGTTTCTTTTAGATCAGAAAGTTTCATTATCCTGCCAATACTCTTAATAGGCTGTTGCTACGCTCAATGCTTTCACGTTGCTCGCGACCAGAAGCTTCTAGTCCGCCTGCTGCTGGTTCAGCTGCTGCGAATTCATCTTCACCGCCTTCTTCTGGAGGACCCATTTCGTCACCCATGTTCATCGCATCTGGTTCAGCCGCACCCATTTCGTCGCCGCCTTCTGCACCTGGTTCACCGCCAAGCATTTCTGCGCCTTGTTCTTCACCTGTTAGTGTACGAACACCTGTGGCCAACGTTTCACGTGTGGTCTTTAGATTTTCTAATGCCTGTTGGATGGCAGGAGCCACTGCAGAGATAAAGCTCTTAGCCTGCTCTTGTCCCATCTCATCGCGGATACTATCGCCTAACTGTAGAAGTGTGTCGTTTTCCATGCCAGATAGTTCTTCAATCCAACGGCTAACTCTGTCGACCATTGTTTTTGCTGTGACGATAGCACTGGCCTGTTGCACTTCGCCTTCTCTTAGTTTAGTCATACTTTCTCCTTGTATACTTTCTTTTGAGATAAGTTTTTGAACCTTATCATAACGTTTTTCTTCTTTGTCTTTGTCCGACTCGTCGCCGAACGTGGCTTTAGCTAAGTGCGCATCTCTAACATCACTTGGATTCTTTTTTCCTTTGATGAATCGCTTAACACCTTTGACAAAATCAGATGATTCGTCTTGTATTGTTTCATTCTTTTCTTTGTTGTGTTGCTTCCACGCTGTGGCGTAAGCAATACCTTTTTCTTTGTCTGTTAAATTACCATCTTTGGCATATCCTTTCTTGATATGCTTTACCATACGTTCTGCCTTGGCTCCCGGAGGCGCTTTTTCCTCGATACTTTCGTCGTAGCCAAAACTACCATAATCTTCATCTGATCCGTGACCTGCTGATGCTAGTGCGTAGGCATCATCGGTATCTCCGCCCTCGTCATCGCTGCCGCCATAATCAGCATCAATATTATCAACCATGCGTTCAATGATATCTTCGATATCGTCATCTGGATGTAATCTGTGCTCTCTAGAAATATCGCTGGCCATGTCCTGTAAATAGCTGCCAACTTCATCGCTTCTTCCCATGGCGTCATAGATCATGTCGTAGGCGTCATCACCTGATTTTGCGACCTTTTCTAAAAATTCTTCAACTTCTGGATTCATGCCCTCTTCAACTGCTGCGATACTGGGATCGGCGATAAATTCTTCACGCTCTGCGATTTCAGCATTGATAGCATCTAGCATGAACTGTGCTTGAGTAACAGCCTCATTTTCTAGATTTTCGTTAAATCCGCTTTGTCCGCGAGCTTGACTGAGCTGTGTACGCAACTTATTACGAGCATCTTCAAGTTTTGGAAGGTCAAAGCTGGCTAGATCTAGGCGCTTGCCGAATGTTTTTTCTAAAGATTCGTTAAGCCTTTGGGCTGATCTATTTGCTTTAAAAAGGTCTGTTGTTTTCATAAAATAAGGGTCCAGATTAGATACTATATTTATTCAATTCGTAATAAACTCTCTGCTTGATTTTTGGCTTGTATCATACGATCCCTGCTTTCTTGATACCTAGCCCAAAGCATATCAGCTCTGTCGTAGTCTCGATTACTTATAGATTTTTGATACTGCGCTCTCAACAGCTGGCTATCAGCATACCACTTGCCATATTCTTGATCTGCTTTAAACAGTTTGTCAACTGAGATGCTGTTGTTTCTTAAGGCTAATATGTTTGCCATTTTAATAGCGATAGAGTTTAAATGTATTTCGCTATATAACAATTTTGCATTTTTATAAAGATATTTTAGAGATCCTTCATTGACTATCAAAATTTCTCCTACTAGAATACCTTCCTTGGTTTTTATAGGAATGATATTTTTAGATAGCTCTTTTTTAACTATCTGTTCTAGTCGTTTAGAAAGTTGACTCATAAAAAAAGGACCTATGGTCCTTTATTTAATGTATGTAGTTAATGAGCTAAAATTATCCCATCTTCATCAAAATAGTTACTACTATTCCTAATACACCTGCAATAACCGTTCCGGCGGTACCAATGATAACCTTAGTCATAGACTTTTGTCCGTCTACGATATCTTCGTGTATCGTTTCCACTTTCTTTTCAAGATGTGAAAGTCGTGTGTCAAGTTGGAGGTAGCGCAAGGCGCACAGGTCCACGTGAGCTTCAAGACTGTTTTTTTCTAAACTTGTTGTTCTGTCTAAATCAGACATAATATGGTATTCTCCAAAATAAAAATTGGATGCCTTGTACTATGCCTGATATGAGCCTATATGCTTTTATTTATCTTTTGACAAAACTTCTAAGACCACAGATTTCATTTCTTTAACATCTTTAACTACACCTGCTACGTTGTCTTTGGTTTCGTCCCAGTGTCTTACTAGATTTCTCATGGTAAACATAGCCCACCACCACCAGATAACTGCCACCGTAAACATTATGATTTCTCCAGCGATCATAGCGATACTGAATAGAGATCCGTCGAAGAAACGCCATACGAAAAACGTGCCTGCTAGAGCCGATATAGGGAGTACGGCCGCTGCCCACGCCCAGAGCCTGATTTGATTAAGAGTTTTATTTTTGAAGTTCATTTTATATTTGCCTCATTAGACAAATATTTAATCATGAACTATGAGAAATTTAACTACGAGATAATGTATATCCAAACATTGGTATTTTTACCAGCAGTTTGGAATACCGGAGGATTGAAGTCTACATTATTTTCTAGTAGATCGACTATAGGAACACCGTGCAGGTCATCTTTGAGTAATCCGACCGGATCATTATCTTTGAGAAACACATCATCTCTTTCAGCTTCAAATTCCCAGATCCAATGGTTGGCTTTTCCGGACAAGGGGGAAGGCAACGATCCTGTATTTTTCTTAGGATCGTAATTCCATTCTATATTGGAACGCAGACCGATAGCCTGTGTCAACGAATTGAAATTAGACTGCTGTCCAATTTTAGTAGGATCGGTGTCTGCCCTCGACGGTTGAGCTCTGGTAATATCTACTAACGTGATGATTTTGTATCTTGCCATAATGTGCTATTATTTATGGCCAATAAAAAACCCCGGAATAAATCCGGGGTCCACTTCCCATCCCTAGGAAATTAAACTGCTAGGCTAAATGTAGCAACGATAGAAACAGTAATGTCTGTACCGTAGTCACCAGATGAAGTACCTAGTGTACCTGTACCGTTCAATAGAACGTATGCTGGGTCTGTACCTAAAGTAGCTGCGTTGAAACCAACAACGTTGAATGCGTCGTTTGTTGAACCAACGTCTGTACCGTTACAGATTTTCTTTAGAACTGCTACTAATTCTGCTTCAGTAGCTGAACCTGTACCTTTTGCGATAGAAGCAACGATAAGGTTACCACTTAAGCCTTGTGTGTTAACTAATTGCTCGTAATTGTCAACTGCTGTTGCAACTCCTGAACCAGAGTTGTTATAGGTTTGATAAACTGATGTAATGTCTGCCATGATATTTTCTCCTTAAATCAATAGTCCCGCTCCGGGACTGGCATTATTATTTATATTTTGGAGGAAAAATCAGGTGTTTTGAGCTGTTAATCTGCCCTAAATGGAGTCCAACGATCTCTAGGAACAAACTTAGTATCGCCTACAACATAACCTTCGCCGCCTGGTTTGCCACCAGTTGATGCTGTGATATCACCCTCGGCCGCATCTAGTTCGCGTATAACTTCGTCTTTGGCAGACATTATTTCACGTACCAATTCAAACAGATTATCTAATACACCAGGATTGGCATCACTGTGTGCTTTGACTTTGGTAGCTTTAGCTGGAGTTTTCTGTAAGAAATTAAAAAATGCATCTGAGTTAATATTATCTAATTGTTTGGCCTTGCTTTGGCTGTTGACAAATGTGTAGATTTCGTTCTGTAAGTAGCCCATACCTGCCACTGGTGTTAGGAATTTATTGATAGCAGATTGATTTTTTGCTAGGCTTTCAATCTTGCCTAAATTGTCTGCATTCACCGCAGGTCTGTGGCTGGTATAAGTCAAACCAAAAACCACAAGATCTGGATTGGTGTTTAGTGACTTTACATCTTTTAAATCATCTCCGGCTTTGTCGCCAAAATAATCTAAATGCTTGTGAGCTGCTACAGCCACTTTGGCCTTGCCTAGTCTAGAACCAATAGGACTAGTAGCTTTAACTGAATAAGTAGTTTGATTAGGAGTAAAGTTTATCTTGCCATCGCCACTTTCATAAGGCTTGCCTGGATGGAATAAGATATCACCATAAACATAACCACGAAAATCTTTAGGAGTAGCCGCTTCAAATGTATTCCACATGCTTGCCATATCTGAAGCAAACTTTTCGCGCCACTCTTCGCCCTTTCCCCGACTCATGATAAACGATTTTAATTCGTCCGGACTAGAGCTTTTACCTTCCTCACGACCCCAATTGTTCTTACCCACCATACGGAAAGTTCCATCATCGTCACGACCCCAATACACTGTTGGGTTGCCGTCCCACTTGATGGATATCTCCGACTTAGGACTGGCTAGATCTTTGAGTATTTGTATAGCACGTTGGGCACCATTGGCTTCGGTGAATACTAAATCTTCTAAGTGATTGAATTCTCTGCCTACTTTCTTAGGAGCAGGAGTTTCGTCTTCGTTTACACTTTCATTTTTCTTACGGCCAGCACAGTGCGCCTTCTGGCTGAAACCTTTAGGGTTAGAGCAGTTAATAGAGCTTTTATATTTCTTGCTCCACTTTTCTGTTAGGAATTCAAATGCTCTCATTTTACGATATCAATCATTTTACGCATCCAACCAATGCTGCCTGGTTGATAGCTTTCTACTGCTTCTTTCTTAGGCAGTTCAATTCCTGAACGTCCTAGTGTTTCTTGTGCGGCTGCGATCAATTCTTCATAGTTAGGTAATTTTTTAATATAATTTACTATACTTTCTACTGAACGAATGTCTTTGATCGTGGCTGTTTGACCCAACAACTGTTTTGCAATATTATTCCAGTCATCACCATTGGCTATTGGTTCATTGGTTTCTGGATCAACTAGTCCATGTTTAGGACTATACTTCATTCCTCTGGCTCTGGCTATACTGCTCAACAGTATATGTCTATGCTCGCCTCTGTAAGGACTGTCAGCTGTTCCGCCTATCATGCTACCTTGTTGGAACTTAGGATTGGTGCTAAACATGAAATCAGTTTGAGCGAACCCTAAACCAGCGTCACCGTTGATTGGCGTTTTGAGATGAACATTATCGCCTGAAAGTTTTACACTGTCTTTACCGAATATGCTGATTAATTTTTGTGCGAATTCTTTTTTATCTAGTTCATTGGCATCAACTGAAAGATCTAAATCACCACTGTCTGCTTTGCGTCCAGTGGTTCCTAACCATTTAATAGGAACACCCTCTTCATCTTTGTCTATAGTGAAATCTACACCTGTTTCTTTTTCTAAGAAAGCTACAGTGGTAGGGATTTCTTCACGTTTAATTCTACGTGTTAGAGGTTCTTTGTCCGGGCCTTTGAAAACATTGCCCCCTTCAAATAAATCATTCATTGATATCTTCGTCCGATTCTTTTTTTGTTCGTTTGGATTCTACGATTTTACGGATCCCGCGAGTGAACTTGGCAGTATCTTGCCCACGTATAGCATTAATGAAACGGCGCTCTAATTCGTCTGCCTGTTCTGGAGTATAATTTTTATGGATGCTTTCCAATAGGTTAATAGCTGAATTAATAATATTGGTAGCACGACTCTCAAATAGCGAATCCTTGTTGCGGATTTCTGCTATTTCATTTAACTCCTGCAATATTGATCGTGTTCTTAGTTTCATGTTTGTTCCGTCTATAAACTATTTAACCTCATTTGCTTCTAGATTACACGAATATTAAATGCTTGTCAAATCCCCTTATTTTGTGCGGTGCGCAAGCTCTCAGTATAAATACTAATACACATACACAAGGAGACAGCAATGTTCAAGCAAATTTTAAAATCTCTATGGGATTTGCTCTGTGCGATCGGTGAAGCTAGATATGCAGCAGAGTTAGCCCGCAACGGCAAATGGCGCGAAGCGCAAGAATACTGCCAAAAGTAATATGCATTACGAATTCAAAGAGGTCCCCCATCAATTGTGGGGACCTTGGCGCAATCAATGGGGCTATATTACCACCGTAGCTCAGTTCGACGACGATGACATCATGTTGAAGAGTATCACACCCTATGACAGTAAAATCGTCCGTAGATTCACAGACTGGGAAGACTGTGAAAGAATGATAGCCTTAATAGAGCAAGATCGGAGATTTTAATTATGTTTACTCTTGATTTGTACCCCTTAGGTATATATAATAATACATACACAAACACACAAGGAGAAGTTATGTTTTCACCAGTTTTTTACATTGAATCATTTCAAAACACAAAAAAGATCGTAGCCGATCAAGTTTTCAAAGATCCTGCTTTAAACAAAGCAGCCCACGCATATATCGATGCACAGACCCAATTCGCCAAGATGGCTGTTAATAACACCATTGACATGGCTAAATATTCTGTGGAAACAATCAGTAAGTATATGTTTCCTAAGAAGGATGTGACCGCCTAAAGGTCTATAGACATACACACACAAAGGAGAAAAATTATGTCAGATTTTAAATTACCAGAAATGAAAACACCTGAAGTTAAGTTCAATAAAAACGGATATGAGATCCGTACAGAAATCTTAGAAATGGCTAAAGATCTAGTCGCTCAAGATTTCCATGTTAAGTTCCAAGGTTGGGAAATGACTGCAGAACGTGACCAGAAGACTGGACAGATCGTTACTAAAGTAGGTATGCCTGAATTCCCAGGTTTAGATAAAGTACTAGAGACCGCCGAAAAAATGTATAGTTTTGTTAATCAAGGCGTGAAGAAGTAATATAGGCTCATAGAGCATTATACTATGAAAAGAGAAACCCCCGAAAGGGGGTTTTTTGTTATCTAACTTAAATTGTTGTTGTCCATATCTCTAAGTATCTGTATTAAACTTGAAATCTTATCGTTGTATCCTTCTCGTTCGCCGGAAGTTTTAATATAATGAAGATACTCCGAATGTGTCATACCTGTAGGTTGTACAAGCTCGCCACCATACTCAAGAACGAATTTTCTTTTAAATTCCTGCCAATCGTCGCAACTGATAGGACAATCTGGAATATCGAATTCGTTATAATTAGGTTCTTCTATGCCCAACACTCGTTGTTTCCATTCTTGTTCTCGTTGTCTTTTGCGTATGGCTTCTAATATAGATTGTGCTTTACTCATTGGGATCCCTTAGAGAGAAAGGCCCCGAAGGGCCTTTGTGTCAGTCTTCCTTTTTACTTTCTTCGGCGCTGAGGCGTTTTTCGTATTCTGCGATAATGGATTTTTTATCAAGTCTAGACGCAGGGTAGGCATCTACAAAATCGTCTATTAGACCACGAGCGACTCCCCAAGACCAATCGCTGGTATTTTGATATCTTTTATACTGTAACTTTTTGAGATTAGGAATGGCAGTTGGCATATCGTTTCCAAGCCATTGAACTAAGTGCTGGTGAGCTTGACTGGTCGGATCTTTTAGTGCTGGATAAAATTGGATTGCCCTGGTTAGACCGGTAAACAATATTTCACTCCAGGCTCCTTTTTTCTTAAAATACCCATTAATAAGAATAGAAGAAGCTGTTAACATTTCGTCTAATCCCATATCGACAGCTTTTTTAAAGTTAGGATACTTGACAGACGGATTTGAGTTAGTTGGAGATTTGTTAACTTTTCCGCATGAGAGACCTGCACGAATTAGATAAGATTCGTGTTCCTTAGCTTCTGGATCCATGGCCAATACCATAGACCAAAATCGTTCTTCTGCACTAACACTTCGGCTGGCGCCACCGTTCAACAACCCAAAATATCGATAGGCTTCTTCTTTAGTTTCGCAATCGATAATATGAGCTGGAACTTCAGTTACTGAAGGATCAATAGTTTTAGCAAGACTCATACGATGTTGTCCATTGATCACTTCTAAATCAACGTCATATTTTCCTGCCGGATATCTTACAGCAGTAACATACCCAAACAATTTCCAGTCAAGACCGCCGGAAATTTTGATATATTCTTTGATATTGTTTTCGTAAAGATCTCGCTGACATTCTGCCAACGGCGTATCAATAGGAATTTGTGGGAGGGTGATGTCTCTAAAACTACCGTTAACTACTTTACCTTGATAAAGGTTCTTCATTTTTGTCGAGAGCTCGACGGGATTGATTGCATTTAGCATTTGATTCTCCTTAACAAAAGATTTAAAATTATTGCTATCTACTCGTCCACATCAGAGGATCTGTATTAATAACAACAACTTTACTTTAACATCGATTAATTAGAAGATCAACGATCAAGATTACCAAAATACTAAATAAAAGTGCCGATCGCGATGCGCTAACATCCACCGGCTCTAATGCTTTAGAGGAGCACCAGCAATGTATTTACACTACTATGTATATGCCTACTTGAGAAAGGACGGCACACCTTATTATATAGGTAAAGGCTCGGGCGAAAGAGCCTGGAAACACTTTAAATCAGACCCAACTCATCCTCCAAAGGATAAAACAAGAATTATCATTTTGGAAAAAAATCTCACTAATACCGGCTCGTTAGCTTTAGAACGTAGAATGATTCGATGGTATGGTCGAATAGATAACGGCTCTGGCATTTTAAGGAATAGAACTGACGGAGGTGAAGGAGCTCCGGGTGTTGTTAGAGAACGAAAAACTTGCGAAGTGTGTGGTAAAGACTCTGATCCAGGTAACTATAAAAGATTTCACGGACCTAACTGCACAGGAACAAGAAATCAAACCATACTAAAAGGTTTGAAAACTTGTCCGTATTGCGGGATTACTTGTAGAGGATGCAACTACAAAAAATATCACGGGGATATGTGCTGGAGCAATCCTAGTTCCGAACGCTATGGGCAAGTCCCAAGGTCTGTAAAACGCGAATATAAAACCACCCAATATCAAACTCATACCACTTCTTGCTAAACTTAGCACTTGCACCATCACCGTGATGGTTGTTGTGTAGTTCTTCACCGCCAACCCAAAATGCTATTGGGTACAAGTTTCTAGAAGTATCTTTTGTATCATAGTTTCTATATCCTATCCAATGTGCTAGTCCGTTGATAACTCCGGCCGCAAAAAATGGAATCCATATCATTTGGATACCCCACACTAACAGTCCCCACGGCCCAAAGAGCAATAGGTCTATGACCAGCATTAAAAGAATGCCCAGGCGGCTGTGTGTGGAGTAAACGTTATGCTCTAGCCAATCATCTGGAGTACCGACTCCTAATTTCTCAACCATAGCTGTGTCTTTGCTGGCTTTGTGATATAAGAATGCGCCACCGAACAGCACACGTTTAATTCCATAGACTTTAGGACTATGCGGATCTTCTATAGTGTCTGATGCTTGATGATGTTTACGATGTATGGCTACCCATTGTTTAGTAACCATGCCTGTGGTCAGCCATAACCAAAATCGCATGAAATGATTAACGGCCGGATGGAACTGTACTGCTCGGTGTGTCTGCGATCTATGCAAATACAATGTCACACAGGCTATGGTAATTTGTACCATTACCAAGGTATATATAAATTCTATCATTAATATTTTCCAGAGGCTAAAACAATTTTACAGATATGCTCTAGTCGCTCAATATGTTCAAAGGCCCGCCATGGCGATGAATCTATAGCCACAACCCCGTGTCCTTTAATTCCTACTATATCGTACTTAATATCTCCGGTCTCGAAGTTTAAACCCAACTTTTCATGGCATTGATCAGCGAGCTCTTGTGAAATAGGAGGAACATCTGGTACGTTCGGTGCTACTTTGGTATATCTACTAAGTTCCGGAAACTCTTCGGTGATCGTGCTTAGGTCGATACCGGCATGCATGGCTGCAACACAATAAGTTGGATGAACATGTACCACTACCCTAACTTCGTCCTTATGTTGGCCCAGTTGTTTTAACAGTCCAAAGTGTAAAGGGATTTCGCCGCTTGGTGCCAACGCTGAACTGATCGCAGTGTAGTTGTCTTCTTTCCAACCCCATCGTTCTGCTATCAGACCTGTCTTTGGCTCATTCCAGGTTAATGGAGGTTTAATTATAATTTTTTTAAACTGATCGGGTTGTAGCGTCTGTTTACGCACACCACTGGGTGTAATATAAAAATGATCACGATCATGATGACGTATACTTACATTGCCATCTCTGCTGGTGATCCAATTTCTATTGTAGGCTTCTACTAGTATATCGCAGATTGTTTCTAACATATTATGTCCTTTTTAGTAAGTGTAGGATCATTCCACACATTACGGTTATGTATTACAGATTCTTTTAACAGTCTAAAGGTTTTCTCTTTTGGAGTTTCTGTAAATGTAAAATAAAGAGAATTTATGGGAGGTCTTCCGGTATTCTCATCGTACAGTGTTCGATATTCATAATAGTAAGAAAGCCAGACTACCCGCCCGCTGGATACTCGTTGAGGTAGCCAGGCAAACTTACGCATTAATGAAATTGTTCCTCTTCTGTTGAACCTTTCAGAGCCTGTGTTGAAGCATCTTTTTCAACAGTTGTGGTGATGAGATCAAAGTAGCCGGTACCAACTTCACGTTGATGTTTGACTGCTTCGAATCCGATCGCTTGGTTGGCGAATTCCTGTTCCTGCATCTTAACAAATGCTGTCATACCTTCACGAGCATAACCATGTGCTAGTTCAAACATACCGTTGTTTAGGTTGTGGAATCCTGCTAAGGTAATAAACTGGAACTTGTATCCCATAGCACCTAGCTCACGCTGGAACTTGGCGATAGTAGCATCGTCCAGGTTCTTCTTCCAGTTGAACGAAGGCGAGCAGTTGTAGGCTAACATCTTTCCCGGGAAGTGTTGATGTACTCGTTCTGCGAATTGTCTTGCGAACTCAAGATCTGGCTTCCCAGTTTCGCACCAGACCAAGTCGGCGTAAGGTGCATAAGCGATTGCTCTGCTGACGGCTTGATCGATTCCGTTTCTTGTATAATAGAATCCTTCCACGGTACGCTCGCCAGTGAGGAAAGGACGATCATTATCATCGATATCACTAGTAATAAGATTACCAGCTTCGGCATCAGTACGAGCGATGACCAAAGTAGGCACGCCCATAACATCAGCAGCAAGGCGGGCTGCAACCAGTTTGTTGACTGCTTCTCTTGTTGGTACAAGTACTTTCCCTCCCATATGACCACACTTTTTGGCACTAGCCAGTTGGTCCTCAAAATGGACACCTGCGGCACCTGCCTCGATCATGTCCTTCATTAATTCATATGCGTTCAATACCCCGCCGAATCCTGCTTCAGCATCTGCTACAATTGGTGCGTAGAAGTCTTTCTCAGTACCTTCGCTCCATGCTATCTGATCAGCACGGGCAAATGTATTATTGATTTTCTTTACTACTGCTGGTACCGAATCTGCTGGGTACAGACTTTGATCTGGATACATGTCGCCTGCTAGATTAGCATCTGCGGCTACTTGCCATCCTGATAGATAAATTGCTTTAAGTCCTGCTTTGACCTGTTGTAGGCCCTGCATGCCTGTTAAGGCACCTAGTGTATGTACGTAATCTTCTTCTAAAAGCATACGCCATAGTTTTTTTGATTGTTCAACAGCAAACTGATTTGGATAAGTCTTTGAGC
>JACCEB012108485.1_pt1 | contig 12687 bp, 4 predicted proteins | sample 7454761 | NCBI WGS metagenome assembly JACCEB01 (sample SAMN15323454, study PRJNA562643) | freshwater metagenome | isolation source: river surface water | place: USA:Blue River Watershed | collected 2017-08-18 | reverse complement strand
CCCGGAGCTGCCAGGCGGTTGACGTCGGCCCGGCGTTCCAGCCATCGAGCGTGTCCGGTCCGTCGTAAAGCGTGACGAAGCCACGCTGCAGGAAGACCAGCGATTGCACGCCCTCACGCGGCGCGCGGACCTTCCCGGCGAACCACGTCTCCAGCTCGAGGTGGGTGGCATCAAGGGCGAGGAGGTTGCCGGCCAGCTCGTCGCCGTTGACGAAGCGGAAGCGACACGTCTGCTGTGCGGCGGAAAGGGCGGGTGGCGTCGCGGCCTGGGCGAATCGGATCTGGTGCACATTGCGCGGCAGAAACTCCAGCGGCGCGGCAGCGGCGGGGTGCTTCCAGCGAATGCCCTTCTCCGGGTCAATCCCGGCAAGCGAGCCGTGCAGCGTCGAGCCATCGAGGAACTGGAAAACGTCCACGGCGGGCTGGGCGGCAAGCGGGAGCGCGGCGAGCAGGAGGGCGGCGAGCGCGAGGGCAGGATTCAGCGACCAGGGTTCAGTGTTCAGTGGGGAACGCGCGACCGGGCGGCGTTGGTCGCGGAACACTGAACATTGAATGCCGAATACTAAACACTGCTTCACACGCGCGGAGATAGAAGCGCTCACGGCCCGCTCCATTCATCGGTGACGCCGCGCGGGGCGGACGGGTTGAAGCGCAGCGTGCGGACGGATTCGGGCTTGAGCTTCAACCGCCCGAAAACGGGGCTGACGGCAACGATCTCCCCCGGGTCCCACTTCTCGAGCGCGAGCGTGAGCCGTTCGTTGCGGTGCAGCGTCACCTGAACGCCGTCAGTTTTCGGCAGCGTCGGCGCGTCGGCGACGGGAAAGGAAATCAACGCGGTCCGCGCCACCGGGATGTCCAGCCGCGTGCCGGCCGGGTTGAAGGCCAGCTTGCCGTCGCGGATGCCGTGCAGCGTGCCGGTGGCGCGGTCATTGTTCACGAACTCGACCACCGCGCTGTCCGCCGGGGGCACTTCAACGAGCTTGTCCGGGTCGTCGCCGGGCGCGCCGGGCGGGGCGGCGTCGCGCTCACGGCCATCCCAGGGGGAAATACGGATGTCGCCGATGCGGACGCGGGAGCTGACGTTGTAATTGTAGAAGACGATGCCCGTGCCGGGACCGGGCGAGCCGAGGTTCTTCCACTCGTGAACGCGTTCGCCATCGGCCAGCAGGGTGACGGTCTCCTTCTCGGTGTTCACGAGAAAGGTGAAGCGCACGGAATTCTTCGCCAGCATCTGCGGCACGCGCGCGCCGGAGGAACTGCTCGCACCCATCCCGCTCCGGCGCATGGAGTAGATGTAACCGGAGGACGACGTGTAAAACTGCCAGCCGTCGCTGTAGTCGTAGGTGTCGGTGTTGCGCGTGAAGAAAGAGAAGCGGAAGAACGGCTGCCCCTTCCAAGCGAGGTCGAACTCGATGCGGGCCTTGGTGGGCAGGTGACACTCGCGCCCGAGGGTGCCGACGCCGGTGGCGTAATATGCGCCGTCGCGAAACTGCCATGCGGTGTTTGTGGCCGCGATCCCGGCCGCCGCGGCACGCCCGGCCAGCGCGGCCTCGGCGCCAGCCACGATGAAGTTGGGATTGTTCAATTGCAGCGCGCCCAACGCCCGTTCGCGCGCCTGCGCGAGCACGTCAGCGGCGGCTTTGCCCGCGGCGCGGGCCTCGATTTGCTGGGTGACAGCGGCCAGAACCCGCTCGCGGTTCTGCTCGTAGCTCTGGATGGCGTTGGCCGAGACGGCGGGGGCCTGCATTCTCAGGAGGCGGATGCCGAGCAGCATCGCCTCCGCTTGGAGGATGAGTTTGAGCTGCCCGGCGCGCAGGTTTTCGTTGCCGCCTTCGAGGTTGCGCTCCTGACGGGTGAGCCATTCCTCCTCGGCACGCTGCGAGGCGACGCCGGCCTCCACGGCGGCTTTCATCAGGTCCGAGTTAAGCAGTTCCGCGGCAGTTCCAAGGACGGTAGCCGCGCTGACTTTCTGGGAGATGTCAGCTGCCAGGCGCCATTGGGCCGCATCGCCGCCCGCGCCAACCGGGCCTTCTCCGGGTGGTAGAATGGCCGCAGCTGGCTGCTGTCCGCGGCCCGCGCCGGCCAGCAAATCCTGCGTGCGCGCAAGCGTCGCGGCGGCCGCGTCGTTCTTGAGGTGTTCCAGCTCGCGCAGGAGCCGCGCGGCCAGCAACGCGCCCTCGCGCAGGATGATGGTGCGCACCTCGCCGCCCGCCGCCACCTGCTTTTCCAACTCGGCCTTCACGGCGTCCGCCTTCACCAGGCCCGACTCGATGGCGAGCTGGACAAGATCAGACTTGAGATAGTCTGCGACGTTCATTGAGAACCGCGCGGTGGAACTCATGCGCGTGATGTCGAACGGGGCGGGCTTGGCCTTGGCGGCGGGAACCGAGTCACGACGGGTCAAATCCGCCGGAGGCAACGGCGGACGCTCGCCGGGTGCGGCCTTGCCCACGGCGCGCTCGATTTCCACCCTCACCGCTTGGCCAGCTGGGTCGGCAGCGGGAAGCGGCAGTGGCGCGGCGCGGCCCTGCAACCGCCGCACCAGCACGTCCACCTCCGCGCGAAGCATGACCTTGAAGCGCGCGGCCTTGGCCTCGTCCTGCGCCCAGTCACTCGGGTCCTTGAAGTCAGCGAACCACTTCTCCAGCGCGGTCTCCGAGGTATGACCGGCCTTGAGCGCTTCCTTGACGAGGTCGGTTTTGAGGAACACGGCGACGGTCGCGGAGCGCTCGGCGTCGGCGCTCAAACGGTTCAGTTCCTCGGCGGTGAGGGCGCGGCGTTCGATGGGTTTGGCGGGCTCGACCACGCGGACCTGCGGCACCACTGCTGGTGCGGGGATGGCAACCGGCTCGGCGGGCCGGATCAGGAGGTTGCCGAAGCCGCCAAGAATGTTCACGCCCCCGCGGTTCACCATGGCGGATCCGGTGCCGATGGTCCACTCGTCCGCCGCGCGTGGGCCGTCGTAGAGCGCGGACTGGCTGGTGCCGTAGAAGGCGAGGCTTTGCAAACCCGCGCGCTGCCCACGCAGCCGGCCCGCAAACCAGGTGTCCACCTCGAAGCTGTCCGCGTCCAGCGAGAGCAGGCTGCCCTCGAACTCGTCGCCGCTGGCGAGCACCACGCGGCAGACGGGCGCGGCGTTGGTGGGCAGTGACAAGACGCGCTGCGGCAGGCGGACCTGGTTGAGGTTCGTGGTGCTGAACTCGATGGGTGCGCGGGCGTTTGGGTGCAGCCACCGGAGCGTGTCCGCGTCGAGCGAGTTGATTTGGCCCCGCAAAAACGAGCCGTCGAGGAAGGACACGGTGGCGGGCGGGAGGTTGGTCGCGAGCAGAGCCGTTGAACCGGCCAACAGTGCCAACAGGAGAGAACTTCCAACGTTCAAAGGCGCGGACTTGGACGTTGGACGTTGAACGTTGGACGCCGAACGTTCTGCCTTTCCAAGTTGGAGCATCCTACCGCTCATAAATCGGCAGAAACCGATAGTTCAACGCCAGCGACAGCAGCGAAGCCGCCGTGCCGAAGGCGTTGCCAAACGAGCCGTCCCAGCTTCCGTCCTTGTTCTGCGTGGCGGCAAGGGTGCGGATGTTCTGCGCGTTCCACTTGCGCCATGCGTCGGGGGAGCTGTGGAAGTAGGCCTGCGCCGCGTAGTAGAGGTAGTATTGCTGGTAATGGGCGTCGCCGCCGGAATTCTGGAGATACTGCCACGCGCTCTTGTAGTCGGCAGTGTCCTTCTGCTTGGCCAGCGCCAGCACCAGCACACCAATGGCGCAGCGCGCGGCGTTCGGGCCGCTCGACCCGGTGTAGCCCCAGCCGCCCTCGGGAGTCTTGCACTTGGCGAAGTATTGCAGGCCCTTTTGAATCGCCTCCTCCGGGACGGCGAGACCCGCATTGCGCGCGGCGAACATGGCCACCATCTGCGCGCCGCTGACCGTCGTGTCCGCATCCGAGCTGTCCGGCGAGTAACGCCAGCCGCCAGCCGGGTTGCGCGCCTGCGAGGCAATGATGAGGTTGATGGCGCGCTGGAGGGCGGGGCCGAGGCGGGCGTCGTCCACCGCGCCGTAGGCCTCCGCGAGCGCGAGCGTGCCGAAGCCGTGGTTATACATCGAGTTGCCGAGGTAGCCGGTCTCCTTGTTCTGCTGCGCGAGCAACGCGTTGAGCGCGCGCTTGATGGCCCCGGAGTAAGGCCCGACGTTCGGGTCATCGCCGTGCGCAAGCATCGCCACGATGCAGAGGCCGACGACCCCTGGCTGCCGGCCATACACATCCGCCCAAATGCCCTCCGCGGTTTGGGATTTCACCAAGTGCTGCAAGCCCTTCACATACATCGCGTCGATCATCGCCGGGCTGGCGTCGGACTTCTCGATGAAGAGCTGCTGGGCAGAAGCGCGGGGGGCGAAATCCCAAATCCCAAATCCCAAGCTCCAAAGAAACACCAAGCACCAAGCTCCAAACCAACGAGCGCGCCTGCCAGATGAAGAGCCGGGCTTGAAGTCGCAACGGCCGTTCTCCCTCACCCTAACCTTCTCCCGCTGGGAGAGGGAACAGCCACGATTACGTCCAGAGGTCGTGAGCGCTCCACCCAACCCCGCGGCGGACGGACGTTCTCCCTCTCCCTGCGGGAGAAGGTTAGGGTGAGGGAGGACGGATTGAACTGCGCCAGCCTGCCCCAAGTCACACCGCAACTTTGCCGGTTGGAGCTTGCAGCTTGGAATTTTGGTTTTGGAGCTTTTCACGGCTTCGCCTCCACCGCCTTGAAGTAATTCTCCAGCGCCTCGCGGAACTCCGCTGGCACCTGCCGCGTCGTGCCGCTGCCCTTGCCGGTGCGGCGGGCGGCGGCTTCCGCGCCCTTCGCGTCGCCGGCGGTCCCGGGGCTGGCCTTGTCGGTGGTGCCGCCGCTCTGGTTCGGGCCGGTGGAGGGCTGCTGGCCGGGCTTCATGCCAACCTGCTGTTCCTGCTGGGCCATCTGCATCATCATCTCGGCCTCGGCCTGCTGCTGTTGTTGCTGCTGCTGGCTCTTGTTCTTCTGCCGCTTGGCCTGCTCGTTGATGAAGTTGATGAGGTCGCTCAACTGCGCGAGCGCGGTGTTCTCCGGCTTCTGCGCCGGCTCGCCGGTGAGCTTGTCGAAGAGCGCCGACTCCGCATCGCGCATTGCGTCCTGCGTATCCAGGAGGTAATCGCGCGCCGGCTCCAACTCGTTGTTCATTTGGAGCTTGGTGAGATCGCCGCGCAGTTCGCGCTGCTGCTGGCCCACGCGTTCGGCGGCCTCGGCGAAGCGCGGGTGGCGCGCCTTCTCCTCGTCAAGCAGGGTCGTCTGCTGGAGCACCCGCGCCTCGCCTGCGCGCAGCCGGATGGCCGCCATGAGCATCTTGAGCCACTTGTCGTCCTTCGGCTGGCCCTGCCCATCGCCGCCGCCTTCGCTCTCCTCCTCGGGCGGCTCCAGTTTCTTGGACCAGTCGGCGAAGCGCTTCGACCACGTCGCGAGGTTGCCCATCGCATCCATTGAAATGTTGGCGTCAATCAGCCCGCGCACGCGTTCCAGCTCGGCGGGGGTGTTGAACTGCTTCATCTCCTTGGCCACTTCGCCGTAGTTCTCGCGCTGGGTGCGGTCGAAGAAACGGCTCATCTCGGCGACGACCTTCTCCGCCTCGGCCTTGACGCCGGCCTGGTCGCCGGCGAGCGAGGTGTTGATTTTCTTGAAGCGCTCGGGCAGTTCGCGCGGCAACAGGCCGATGGTCTCGCCCACGACTTTGCCGAGCTGGCTGCTCACGCTCGCTTCGGATTCGGAAAGCTTCTTGAGCCGCTGCGACAAGGTGAGCGCCTGCAAGTTGTCGAGGCCGTCGTTCATCTTCTTCTGGAGCGCCTGGAGTTTCTCCAATGCCTTCTCCTCGGCGGCGCGGGCTTTCGTCGCCTCTTCGGCGCGTTCCTGCGGGGTGCCGCTCTCCTGCGCCTTTTGGAGCGACTGCTGGGCGTCCTTCATCTCACCCTGCGCCAGCGACTTCATCTGCGCCAGGTTCTGCGTCCACTCGCGGAGCGTCTGCTGCGTGAGGGTGGGATTGCGGAGGGCCTCACGGATGACGTCCTGCCCCTGCTGCGCGAGCCGGTCGAGCTGCGCGGCGTTACGCGCCTGTTCGTCGGCCTGCTCGCCGGCCTTCTTGCCGGCTTCCTCGGTCTTCAACTTGTCCTCGGGCAAGCCCATCAACTCGCGCGTTGCGTTGGCGATGGCCTCTTCCTTGCGCGTGACCTCCTCTACCTGCGCAAACAACGCGTCGAGCTGCTGCCGCACGGCCTCGGCATGCTTGGCCAGGCCGACGACGTTGATGCGGTGCGTGGCCGACTCGGCGGGCTCGCGGCCGGGCAGGAAATCCGTGGCGCGGGCCTTCACCTCCACGACCGAGTCCGCCGGGATGCGGAGCACGGTGGGGCTGAAGAGGAAGGTGTTCGTAAAGCGCCGCTCCTGCGCGCCGGCGGCCACCTTCTTGAACTGCCCGATGGCCGGCGTGTTCGTCGGGTCGAGCGACGCGACAATCTCCGTGTTTACAAAGCCCTCGCGCACCCCGAAGTCATCGGCGGCGGAAAACTTCAGCGGCAGCACGTCGGTTTCGAGGATGGAAACTTCCAATGGCAAATCGCCCAAGTCCACGCGCGGCGCGGCGTCCTTCACCGGGCGAACCGCCAACAGCCACGGTGCGACGGGCTTCAGGCCAAACTCATCCCGCCAGTCAAACGCGGCCTGCGACGCGGCATCGAGTTTGAGCGCGCCGCTGTTGAACTTCTCGCCCGCAAGGAGCAGCGAAACCGGCTCGGCTTTGTCCACCGCGACCTCCGCCGATGCCAACGGACGCGTGGCCGTGCCGGCGAGCGCGACGCGGCTGCCTTCGAGCACGGGCAGCGAGGCGTTCTGCACGACCTGATTGGTCGGCGGGTATTGGAGGTAGTCCGGCAGCGTGATGTTCGCGGAGAGCTGCTTGAGGGCGGGCCGATGCAGCGGCTTCACAGCGATGGCGTGCGTGGCATCACCGAGACGGACGCGCAACGTGCCATCCTGCGTCTGCCCGGGGATGGTGAGCTTGACCGCGCCGTTCTGCACGGGCGCGGAAAGTTTGGGCTGCACCTCGAAGCGCCCGCTCGCGGTCGCGGGCTGCCAGAACGAGCGGTAGTTCACCTTGGCCACCAGCTCGAACGGTTCGCCGTGCGGCACGACGAGTCTGGCCGGCACGTTCTCCAGCGCGACGAACGTGTAGCGCGGGATGCTTGCGATGGGCGCGGCCCAGCGTTGCAGCGCGTTCCACCCGGCCGCCGGCGCAACGCCGAACGCAAAGGCCACCGGCACCAGCACCCCCGCGAGCGCGAAGGCCGCGAGGCGGGCGGGGCGGCTGTTCACCACGGCTGCGAAATCAAACTTCGCCGCGTCCGCCGAGACCTGCCGGATGGCGGCCCGGGCCAGCGCCAGGGACATGTTGGCCGGGCGCTGCTTCTCCTCGGCGAGCTCCACGATGCCGAGCAGCCGGTCGCCAAGCCGGCGGTGGCCGTGCTGCACGACGTTGGCCAGCGCCCGCAGATCGCGCCGTTGCCAAACCCAGCTTCGGCACCAACGCAGGGCAAACCACCCGGCCCCCACCAGACCCGCCAGCAGCAACATCGTGCGCAGCGCCCCGGGCGTATCCCCGATGCGGTCGCAAACGAAAACCAGCGCGAGCGAGGCCGCGAGGGCCGCCCCCGCCCCGCAGGCCGCGTGGACCGTCTCGGCGCGCCACAACGCCCGCTCGAGCGCGCCGAACTGCGCGCGCAGCGAATCGGGCAGGGTTATGCGGGGGTCGGAGGCCATTGGAATGTCTGGCGGACTTTAGCACCGGCCCGCCCCGTCACAATCCCCAAGTTCCCGGATGCCGGGGCCTTAACTGTCCCTTGACGGCCATTTTTCCCATTGACCAGTGGTGCGCCCCTGTGAGCCAATGACGCTCTATTTTGGTTCTTGGACTTTGATTTTTTGAGTTTGGAAAATGCCAAAGGTAGCGAAGCCCGGCCGCGTGCCCCGCATCGGCGCGAACACGGCCAAATACGATGCCCACCATACCGTCCTCAACCAGACCTATGGGGCGCTGGCAGACTTGCGCCGTGAGCTGGCCGACTCGAAGGAGAAGGTCGCCGAGCGCAGCGGGGTGCTGCATCTGTTCGCCACCTGCAACGATGCCCAGCGCTCGTGGCTGCTGCTGGAGGATTACTTTGAGAAGCTGAACCTTTCGCGGAAGGACTTCGGCGCAAACGAATGGTGGCCCCGGATGGTCGAGGCCAAGGGCCGGCCCCGGTTGGAGGAGCTCGCCATCCTGTTCCTGCGGGCGGGCCGCTCGCTGCCGCAGGAGCTGCAGCAGTTTGCCAACTACTCGCGCTTCGCCGAGATCGAGCAGGCCGAGCAGGAAACCAAGCTGATGACGGAGCTGGAGCACTGGCTGTTTCCGCCCGCGCCCGTGCATCTCGACACCCCGCGCGCCGGCCTGCGGGTCATCTGCAAGCCCCAGCCCGCCGCGAAGGATTCGCCCCTGCACGCGCTCGTCGCCGAATTCCACATCTTCCGGCCGCGCACGGGCGAGAAGAAGAAGTCGCTGGCCGACCTGATTGATCTCAACACCCGCGCCGCGCATGAGCAGGAGCTTTTCCCGGCATTTGACTGGGAGTTTGTGCAGTGGGTCGTGGAAAATTACCGCCAGCGCGAGGACAAGGATGCGGACTTCACCCTGCACGGGCTGGAACTGCTTCAGTGGATCGCGCGCTGGGGCCATCACGGGCGACTGCTCATGGAGTGCGGCACCAAGCCCATCGTGTATCACGGCCAGGTGGCCGAGCTCACGCCGCACCTGCAAAACGGCACGCAGGAACTCGCCTTCACCCAGCGCATCAAGCTTTCCAACGGCGAGCTGCGTCCGCTGAACGAGGCGATCTGGTTCGCCGGGCAGCCGCCCCTGGCCTTCGTGGGCGACACCTTTTATCTGCTCCGCAACGCGCCGCCCGGCGGCCTGCTCGAGGCCATGGCCCGCACCCCGTTTGTGCCCGTGCGCAAGCTGAGCCACCGCTTCCTCACCAACCTCCGCCGCGCGCACTTCGACAACGGCGTGGACTGGGACCAGCTCTGCGTCGCGCATCCCGCCGTGCCCCAGTTCACCTTCGAGCTGGTGGACGAGGTCATCCGCATCCGCCTGCTGGCCCGCAGCGAGCGCGACAACTCGGCCTGGCACTGGAACGGCCACGAGTGGGAACGCGACGAGCCCGGCACCGAGAAGACCGGCAAGCCGGAGATTCTCGACGACCTCCGCCTCGAGCCGGCCGTGAACTGGCTGCGCCGCCTCAACTGCTTCACGCCCGAGCCCGGTCTCTGGGTCGGCGATGCCGCGGAAAATTTCTTCAGCGTCCTCTCCGGCAACTGGGCGAACCGCCCCCCCGACGCCGAGTTCCTGGGCAACGCCGCCTTCCAGCGCCTCTTCCTCACGCCGCGCAAGCTCAAGCCGCAGCTCGTCGTCAAGGGCAGCGGCATTGACTGGTTCAGCGTCTCCGCCGAGTGGGAGCAGGAGGGCATGAAGCTCACGAAGGCCGACCTCCAGCGTCTGGCCAGCGCCACGGGCCGCTTCGTCAAGCTGCCTGATTCCGGCTGGGTGGAACTCGACACGCAGGCCGTGCAGGCCGCGCACGAGGCGCTCGCCGACCTCGGCCTCGACGGCCTCAGCCCCATCGCCCAGCAGGTCTCCATCGAGCAGGCCGCGCACCTCGACGAGAAGGGCCTGGAGAAATTCGGCGACAGCGAGCACGCGAAGGCATTGCGCAAGCGCCTGCAAAACTTCGAGGGCGTCGCGCCGACCGACCTGCCCAAGCACCTCAACGCCGAGCTGCGCCCGTATCAGAAGGAAGGCTTCGACTTCCTCTGCCACCTCACTGAGATGCGCCTCGGCGGCATCCTCGCCGACGACATGGGCCTCGGCAAAACGCTCCAGACGCTGACCTGGCTCGCGTGGCTCAAGGCCCGCAACCCGAAGGATCCCAAGCCTTCCCTGGTCATCTGCCCCGCCTCGGTGCTGCACAACTGGCGGCGCGAGGCCGAGAAGTTCGTCCCGCACATGAAGGTGCTCGTGCTCCAGAGCGGCGCCACCCGCCACGCCCTGCGCAAGCAGATCCCCCAGCACGACATCATCGTCACCAACTACGCCCTCCTCCGCCGCGACCTCGAAGAACTCAACAAGTTCGACTTCGGCGCGCTCGTGCTCGACGAGGCGCAGTTCATCAAGAACCCGACCGCGCAGGTCACGCAGAGCGTCAAGCAGCTCAAGGCCGGCCACCGCCTCGCCCTCACCGGCACGCCGCTGGAGAACCGCCTGCTCGACCTCTGGAGCATCACGGACTTCATCCAGCCCGGCTACCTCGGCACCCAGGAGCACTTCCACGAGACCTACGACCCGAAGCCCGGCGCGGAATCCGAGGAGGCCGTTTCCGTGCAGCGCATCGCGCGCCGCCGTCTCTCCGCGAAACTCCGCCCGCTGCTGCTGCGCCGCCTCAAGAAACAGGTCGCCAAGGATCTGCCCGACCGCATTGAGCAGCGCCGCGACTGCGAACTCGGCGAAGAACACCGCAAGCTCTACCTCGCCGAGCTGCGCCGCTCCCGCGAGCAGGTCATGCAGGCCGTCAAGGAGAAGGGCCTCGCCAAGAGCAAGATGCACGTCCTCGCCGCGCTCACCCGGCTGCGGCAGATTTGCTGCCACCCGCAGCTCGTCGGCAGCGACGTGCCCAGCGGCAAGACCGAGACGCTCTTCGAGCTGCTCGACACGCTCGTCGCCGAAGGCCAGAAGGTCCTCGTCTTCTCGCAGTTCGTGCAGATGCTGAAGATTCTGGAGACCGAGTGCGCCAAGCGCAGCATTCCCACGCACCTCCTCACCGGTGAGACCAAGCAGCGCCAGGAAGTCGTCAATGCGTTCCAGGCCGACGACCACGCCGGCGTCTTCCTGCTGTCGCTCCGCGCCGCGGGCACGGGCTTGAACCTCACCAATGCCAGCTACGTGGTGCTCTACGACCCGTGGTGGAACCCGGCCGTCGAGGCGCAGGCCATCGACCGCAGCCACCGCATCGGCCAGACCCGCACGGTCAACGCCTACCGCCTCATCGCGCCCGGCACCGTCGAGGAAAAGATTTGGGACCTGCAGCAGCGCAAGGCCCAGACCATCCAGGATGTGCTCGGCGAGGAAGGCTTCGCCCGCAGCCTCTCGCAGACCGACTTGGAATACCTCTTCGCGGAGGAATGAACCGCAGCCGCGTTCTTGGCAGCCGAATCTGCCATCAACTCCGAGCGCTCAGGCCCGTCTGACGGCCCGCGTGGCTGTCCCAATGAAATCCGGCGCGAAACCGCGTCGTTTCACTTTCCACCGATGCACCAAAGCGCCTTGTGCGTGCGGATGAACAGCGCGCCGTCGGCCGCAACGATGGAGCTGTTGGAACGTTCACCGAGCGCGTTCGTTGCGAGCAGCTCGAACGTGGGGCTGGCCTTGAAGACGAAACAGTCGCCGCCCTGCGTGATGGTGTAGCACTTGCCATCGGCCAGCAGCACGCTGCTCCAGTTTGCGCCGGTGGCGGACTCACCCTTGAGCCGCTCGTTCCAGACCTCCTTACCGGTCTCGAGGTTAAGACACATGGCGGTGCCGGGGTCGTTGTGAATGTAGATGTGGCCCTCGTGAATCACGCCGGAGCCGATGCGCTGCGGCGAGCGCGGATGGTGCCAGAGGCGGTGCGACGAGGTGACATCGCCCGCACCGCCGGCGCGCACGGCCAGCGCCATGCCGTTGTAGCCACCCATGCTGACGACGATGCCATTGGCGTGCAGCGGAGAGGTGTAAACCAACGGGTTCAACCCGGCGCAGGTCCAGCGTTGCCTGCCGGTCGCGGGATCAAGCGAGCAGACGCGGCCCGGCCAGGACATCAGCAGCGAGTCGCGATCTCCTTCACGGACGATCACGGGCGTAGTCCAAGAGCCAACCCACTTGGCGCGCGGTGCATTTTTCGGGTCGGCAGCAGCATCCTTGGGCGCGGGCGGCGGCGCGCCGGCATCACCGCCGGGCTCCTCGTTCTTCCAGACGGTTTTGCCGGTCGTCTTCTCCACGGCGAGCAGGTAGGTGGTTTCGCCGGGGCCGAAGTTGAGGAAGCAGAGGTTTTGGTAAATGACCGGTGACGCGGCGTTGCCCCAGATGTGAATCTGCCGGCCCAAGTCCGTGCGCTTCCATAGTTCTTTGCCGCTGAAGTCATAGCAATACAGCCCGTCGCTCGCGAAGGACACGATGACGCGTTCGCCATCGGTGACCGGCGACGCTGCGCAATAGGGGTTGGTGCTGTGCGTTGGCTCCTTCTCGCGCGTGGTGACGCCGACCTGCCAAAGCTGCTGGCCGTCGGCGCGTTTGAAGCACATGAGCGTGCGGCGGTCACCCACCGCCTGGGTGACGAAAATCTTGTCGCCCCAGACGACGGGCGTGGAGTTGCCGGCCTCGGGCAGGGGCACGCGCCAGCGAACGTTCTCAGCCTTGCTCCACTTCACGGGGAGGTTCTGCTCGGTGGAGATCCCGTCGCCATTTGGCCCGCGCCAAGCAGGCCAGCTCGCGGCGGTGGCGGACTCACCCTTGAGCCGCTCGTTCCAGACCTCCTTACCGGTCTCGAGGTTAAGACACAT
>JACCEB010982656.1_pt1 | contig 12696 bp, 10 predicted proteins | sample 7454761 | NCBI WGS metagenome assembly JACCEB01 (sample SAMN15323454, study PRJNA562643) | freshwater metagenome | isolation source: river surface water | place: USA:Blue River Watershed | collected 2017-08-18 | reverse complement strand
TCTCCCAGAAATTAATAGATAAACACATCAAAACAAAAAAACATCATAACCTAGTTAATACTACTTTTAATAATCCATTTAATTAATTAAGCAAAATTTTTTTCTCATTAGTAAGTTATGGAGAAAAATTTTCAAAAACCCCCGATCAGTTAAGATTTTTATTTTTCAATAAAAAATATTAAGCAAAATTTTTTTCTCATTAGTAAGTTATGAAGAAAATTTTTCAAAAACCCCCGATTAGTTAAGATTTTCATTTTTTCAATTACATTTAGACAAAAAGACCTAGAACTTAATACTCTCATAATAAGCATCAATACTCTTCATTCCATTTTTCATAAAACCCAAAGTCTTCGTAATGATATCATCAGTATCATTGTTATCTTTTACCATCTGATAAGCCATCCAGATATCATCATTATCATCATTAATCTTTTCACAAATATAAACCATTCGCTGAAACATATTATCTACCTTGTTAACAAGAATAGTACTCATATCACTATCAGTAATTTTATACTTAAACAATAAATCAAAAGCATAGGGGATTTCTTCATCAGACAAACAAATAATATCAATGGCAGTCTTATTTTCAAGTCCATGATACATCAATGCATACATTTTCTTAATTTGTTCATCACTCTTATTGATAAGCCGAATAATTTCATTCTCTTTGTAATGAAGCTTAAACAACGTAATAACTTTTTCAATATTCTTATGATCTTCCATCTTCAATACAATATCTGTAAGAGTAACACCAAAATCAGAATTCAAATTGATAGTTGGACACTTGCTAAAAATATACTTAATAGCATCAGCTTTCTCGTAAGTGTTAATCTTAATCGACATTGTTATAAGTATTATCAATTAATAAAATAATTATTATTCAATTTTATTATTATATTTTATTACTTAAAAATACATTTTTTTCTCATTAGTAAGTTATGGCGAAAAAATGACGAAACCTTCATATTCTAGAAATTATGAATTATCTTTATATGTACATTACTTTTATTATTTTGTACGGTAAAATAATATCAAAAGTCCCTGATATTACAACCATATATCATATGTCTAAGTTGTGCATTTTATATTACATTAAAAGTGTCATGTGGTATATTACTTTTTACATTTTATACGGTCAAGTAATATTAAAAGTCCGATGGTTAAAAGTAGTGTTAAAGTGTGTTATTTTAGTTTATATTTAATTTCCAAAATCAAAATATTTCACACAAAAAGTTTGAGTGAAATATTTGCTTTCCATAAAATCTTTTTGAAAAAATTTAACACATACAACACTTTTTATTTTTTAGGACAAACTGTGCATCATATTTTTTTGAGATGTTTATTTTTGTTCATTTTTTTACTTTTTTTTTACTTTTTTAAGAAAAAAAACATGATTTTTTTCTAGTTTTCCATTAAAATCTCATAAAAAATTAAAACTACGCATTTATTTATATTAAAAACCTTTACTATCATATACGTTTTATAATAATGATAAACACTATGTTATAATATAAATATTATGCATAATTCATATAATAAATGTATTAATGATACAACATACCATTTCAATATTTAAAATGTAAGCATGTTTACATATGTTAAATGATAATGCAAAATAATAAGTATTTTTGACTATTATCTAAATATATATGTTAGCATGCGTATTTATTAAATGGTACATAAAAGTAAGCATATATTATGGGTAATCTTATAATACCCTTACGGATTTTCATCTATTTTAATACCTTTTGGTAATTACGATAATGTAATAAGAAAACCATTAATGCTTTATATCTAAAAATTTAATATTTTTATATTTTTTGCAAAAAAATAATATTTCATGAAAAATAAAACATAAAATAAATATATATATATATACTTATAATAATGCACTTTTGTGAAACTTGTAATTATTTTGCGTCATCAAATAATAATCTTAAAAAACATTTTAATACCCAAAAACATATTAAATTATGTAATCTAGATACCGAGCCTTCTATGATTTGTAAATATTGTAATAAAGAATATAAACATCATAGTGGTCTTTCTAGACATACTAAAATATGTAAAAATAACACTGATATTAATGATTATAAACTAGAAATTGAAAAACTTAAAACTAAAAATAAAATTCAAAAACTTAAAGACAAACACAAAAGAGAACTAGAAATTAAACTCTTGAAAGAACAACATAAATCCGCATTAGCATTAAAAGAACAAGAAAATAAACAATTACAAATTAATAATCAAACCAATTGCAATAATACTATCATCAACAATACCATCAAAGTTTCCAATCTTGATTTTCTTAATAGTAATTTTAGTAATGTGATTGATATATATACTTTTATAGAAAATTATAAAAACAAATTTGGTCTCACCAAAGAACAATCCCTTACATTACTTGAAAATTATAAAAATACAGGTATCAATAGTTGTATTGCTTCAATTGTTTATTATCTCAAGAAAAGTGCTATTGAACAATATAAAGAACTTAAAGGGATTGATGTTGAATTTGAAAATGTTATCCTACCATTTATACTCAGTGATAAATGTCTCAGAGACCATTTTGAAAAATCTAATACTGGATTATGGGATAAAACAACAATGATTGATAATATACGAAAAATTATCACTATCACCAATGACCAAATATTCAAACACCATAATGAAACCATGTTTTTACATGATTCACAAAAAAAACGTGTCGTTAATGGAGTCCTAAAAGCATCTGGTTATTCACGCCTAGCAGAAATTACTAATCCAAAAATATATAAATTACAATCTAATAATGCACTAGAATAGTATCTTACTTTTATTATGACTTCAAGTTAAAAGAATTTAAAAAAATAAAGATGTAATATATAAAATTAAAATGCACTATTGTGACGATTGTGATTATTTTACTATTTCACATATTAATTTAAAAAACCATTTTAAAACAAAAAAACATCTTATGAATACTAAGAAATTCAAGTGTAATAATTGTGATAAACAATATAAATATAAATCTGGTCTTATCAAACATATTTCTGTTTGCATTAAAAATCCTAAACCCACTAACAATATTGATGATTGTAATCTAGAAATTGAAAAACTTAAAGCAAAAAATGAACTTGAAAAACTTAAAACAGAAAATAAAATTCAGAAACTTAAAGATAAAAACAAAAATGAAATCAAATTATTGAAAGCAAAACATAAAAATACGATGGCTATCAAAGAACAAGAAACTAAACAATTACAATCACCAACCTTTAATATATCAAATCTAGATATTGATACACAAATCTATAATGTCATATTACCTTTTATACTTAGTCATAAATGTCTTAATGATTATTTTGAAAAATCACATACTGATTTAAATATTATTGATAATATACGAACAATTATAACTACTACAAATGACCAAATGTTCAACTATCATAATAAATCAATCTTCTTCAATGATATACAAAAAAAACGTATCATTAATAAGATTCTTAAAGCATATAACTTTTTCCATCTACAACAATCTCAACAACCTAATATGATTCAATAATTTCATATCAATCCTTTTCTAGTATTTTTATTAAAAATTGAAATTATAAATTTATATAATTAGATTTTATAAGATTATACAATGTTAAAAAGGTACTTTACAAATAAACCTCCTAAATATGAACTTTTACCACCTCCTTATACAGAAATTGAATGTCCTGTTTCTAAAACAATTAACACTATTACAAGAGGTGAAGTTGATTACATTCAGTTAAATATGAATACAATTAAACCAATGCAAATTTTAGATTATTTTATAGAAAATGGAAAAGATTCACATAAAGATGTATTTATTCTTTTTGTCAAAGGAAATGATAATAAAAATGAACAAGTGTTTTTCAATGGTGTCCAACAGGTAGCAAATAATATGTTTTATGAACATGATTCATACTATTTAATTAATCGTAAAGTAAATATCACACTAAAAAGTCCTAAATTTAAATCAGTAAAAACATCAGACAAACGTTATTCACTTATTAATATTATTATAGGACCTAAGATTCGCATATCTCATATAAATTTTGTTGATGACTATAATCAAGCAATAAATCATCAACCTAGAAAAGAACTTAAATCATAAATACGTGTTCTTACTTTTTGATTGTAATGTACCTAGAAAAGGATATCATTATTATTCCATTCCTAGAATGGTAGAATGTAAATCAATATACTTTTTACCATAAACAAAATCCTCTACAATATCATTTATACTATCATCTTTGTTCATACGTTCTAATATCTTATTCATATCTTTAACTGCATTATGATCATAAATATTTTCAATGTAAGTATTTATCCAAATAACTAACATATGATAGATATCACTAGAAGACATATTATTTTCCCATGCATCTAGAATTTTACAGTAATCACTTTTACAATCACTCATTTATTATTTATTATTTATTATTTATTATTTATTATTTATTATTTATTAGTTTTTCAATTTTTTTTAACTTAAATAATTATTATATAAATAATACCTAAAATGGTTATCTCAATTAAAATTTTAAATAATGACCAATTACATCAATTTAATACTATTCTAGATATCCCCTCAGAAACATATCAACAGATTACTTTATTTAATTGTTCAAATAATAATATTGATAGTTTACCACCTTTTGAAATGCCTAATCTCGTAACACTCTTTTGTTCACAAAATAACCTAACTGAAATACCCTTTTATCCAAACCTAGAAATACTTTCATGTTATCAAAATAATATTATGACCTTACATGAATACCCTAAACTAAGTAAACTATATTGTAATGAAAACAAATTAGAACAAATCAATTCATATCCAAAATTACATACTCTGGTTTGCTGGAAAAATAACATCAAATCATTTAATAGCATATCATATAATAATATGGCATATCTTCATTGTAGCGACAATATGTTAAACAAATTACCTAACTCACCTAACCTTATTGAACTTTATTGTTACAATAATCGTATTATTGAAATACCAGACTATCCTAAATTAATCAAACTATGGTGTAGTAATAACTTTTTAAAGGAAATACCAAACACTTTTAATAATCTAGCTGAACTATATTGCTGTGATAATATGATTAATAAATTTCCTAACCATGATATGATACAAAAATTAAAATATTTCCAGATTCGTAATAATCCGATTATTAATTATATGGACGAAGAAACTATTAACCTTCTCAAAAATAAAAAAAGCCCAATCGGAATTACATTCTATAAAGATAGTATTTAGAATTAAAAAAATTGAATCATGATATATGATAAACTTATATTACTTACCTTTCTGTTTTCCTGATCATGCATCATTTTCTCGTTGAAATTACTCTTGCTACCCAAGATACATTTCTATATCCTAATATTAGTGATATCCCTCTAGAATATTATGAACTTATCACTGAATTGAAATGTCAACATAAAGAACTAACTGAACTAATCTATCTACCTAACCTAGAAAGCCTAGATTGTTCTTTTAATCATATCAAACAACTACCTCCTTATCCTAGACTTACATCTCTCTGTGCTATTCATGGAGAACTAATAGAAATTGGTGATTACCCTATGCTAACACATCTTTATGTTCAAAATAATAAAATTACTAAAATCGGTCATTGTCCCAATCTGAAATACATTAATTGTAAACATAATATGCTAACTGAAATTGGTGAATACCCTATCCTAGAAACACTTTATTGTTCAATGAATAGTATTAAACGTCTTTCTGAATGTTCTATGCTAGCTAATCTAGAATGCAATTTTAATCAATTGGAATTTATCAATTTTTACACGAATCTTATTTCTTTGCAATGTCAATACAATTATCTCAAAGAAATCAACACATATCCTCTTCTAGTTAGTCTAAATTGTAGTAATAATCAAATCACTAGAATCGCAGACCAACCTCTGATTGTTCGTGTTGATTGCTCCCATAATAACCTGACAATCTTACCTAATATCATGTCGTGGAATACACTTCGGAATTTTGAATATCGTGGAAACGAAATCGAATATATCCCTCCTAATGTTGTTCGATTTCTCAATCAATTGAAATACAAAAGAAATGGCTTAACTGTATATGATGACTCTCAAAATGTTCATAATCATAATATCCAAGATTCAATTCGTAAAAGTATTCACAATGTTATTTCTATTAAACCATCTATCTCATACGATGATATGATGGAAGAAATCCTAGCAAACTCATACCTAACAGAAGAAGCAAAAAAAATCATCTTTGACTTTTCAGAAAATACAGATGTTATTTCAGAAGTTAATATTACATATGGTGAATTACTGCATTCTGTATGGTCTATAATTCGTCAACATCAAGATTTCAAAAGTATTTGTGAAATCATTAATATGGAGATGCTAGATAGTGTTTGTAAATGTTTTACTGGACGTATTAGCCGACTTATTAATTGCCTTAATGGATTTGATAGTCGTGTATTCATTCAAATGTCAGAAACAGACCAAATTAGTAATGTTGTTTTACTTATCCAACAAAATCTTGAAGTAAATAAAGATTATACAGTTGAAAAACATCGTTATCTAGTGCAAAAGGAACTCCTAGAACGAGGCTTTGACCAAGATACCATCTCAATTTGGACTGATAGTATTGAATAATAGTAAATAAAAAACTAAAACTAAAACTAATACTAAATATTTTTTATTTTATTTTATTTTATTTTGTTTTGTTTTGTTTAGAGTTTGTTGTTTTCTAGGATGACATTTGCTTAAGAGCAATTGTAACGAAATTTAGAGATAGAAACATCATGTACTTCTTCTTTTCAGCGTCATACAAGCTAGAAATAGTCTTGTATGTCGTGTTGTCAAAATTCTTCACAACAATCAAATCATGATAAACCTTATTCATCGCAATCTCAAATGCATGTGTAACTTTCTTTTTGTGTTCTTCAAAATTACCACCATGTTCATGCATCATTGTAGTATAATAATCAATCAATGATTCAACCTTTGCAGATGCACTGTCAGTGATTTCATCGATAATCTCAAATGCCGCCTGATAAACAGGGTCATTTTCAATATCTTCAAAAGAAGACGTCAAAACCTCCTCTAGTTCATCAAACTTTTTTTCAATCTCTTCCCAAACCATATCATACTTATCGGTAATTTCCTTTGTCTTCGTACGAAGGGTCATACGGTCTTTAAAATAAGATTGGGAATTGCTCGAATCAGTAATTGCACCGTTAAAGTTGTGAAAATCCTTCAGATACGGGTCTACGAAATCCAAAACCATCAAGTCAATCGAAGTAGGACTCTTATTCTTGTTACGATGGGACATGATTGCTGAACCAAAATCAGCCATCGAAAAATACAAATTCGGAAAGTTAACTTTCACCATAAAATGCATATGATTGATGATATAAGGAGACGCAGCCCATTGATGTTGAACCATGGTATTGATAATATAATCACCAATAAAACGAATCAATGCAATGTCAGCAATGGGGACACCAGAAGGCTTAACCATGCTAAAATCACTCTTCATTTCATCAAAAGAAAGAAATGGATTCGCTGAGTACTTCTCAACAAGTACATCGAAATAGGACTTGGATTGCACGAAAATAGAGGCGGACATCTTGAAAATGTTTAACCAATAGTAATAGTTTATTAATATGAAAATATGTTTCAATTTTTTATATGATTTTAATAATTAAAAAAGCCAAATATACTATCTAAATATTACTATCTTCCATTTCGTCATTCATCTTTACTTCAATCTTATTTTCACCTAGGAAATTATCCATTATATTCTTAATCTCCTTGTCAGATGGATAACGATTGTTAATTTTATAAAATGTTTGTTTGAATTTCTCAATCTTCATACTAGTATCAGGGTCTAATTCAGGCTCCTGATTCATTTCAACACTACTACCCATTGAATCACTTTCAATTTCTGATTTAGATGGACCCTCAAGAATCAATTTAATCATATCATTACGTTCCTCAGATGACATCGGATAAATCATTGTGGGTTCAATAATATCACAAATTTCTGGTTTGGCAATTTCTGTATCATCCTTAAATTGTGCCTTAAACTCGTCAATTACCTTCTTAGGAATATCAGGATAAATCTCCAATAGACGGTCAAATTCCTCTTTGCACATTGATAACATAGTACCAGCATCCATACGGTCAAGAGGATGTTTAATCAACTCCATCTTAATATTACGATAAAACTTACCCCATTGTAAAGCACCTACACGATGCGATTCATTCAATTCTGCAATCTTAAGATATTGACTAATCGTTGTAATAATACCAGCCAAAATGTTAAATGCACCAACCATCATCACAAATAAATTAAGATATTGAGATGGGACACGGTCCTGTGCGAAGTTAGCAGTTCCCGTTAATGTTGATATAATAATTACTGGAATTACAAATAAAGTATTTCGCTTATTGTAAATTGCATGACTCTTTGCATGCATCAATTCATAACATTGAGCTTTATCTGCCCATTCTCTTAAGATGTTTTCTTCTTCACTCTTCCAATAATTACGATTCATCTTAATATTGTTTATATTGTTTATGTTGTTCATATTCCCATTAGGGTTATTATTTAGATTAATAGATGATACTGATTCCATTTTATATATTTTTGTAATTATATATCTAAAACTCAATTTTAAGTTATTTTTAGATATAGTAAATGGATTAATTATTTTCTATGTCTCCAACTATAATATTTTTTGATAAGACAAATAAAAAATATCTAAAAATAAAAGATTAAAAAATTAGTTGTAAAATGAAGAGATTTTCATATTATCCAATTGTTCATTAATATTTGTCGAAAATTCGACAAAATATTCCATTCTCTTCTGCATGTCATCCACATACTTTGTATATTCTAAATTTATATGATTGTAAATATTACTCATATCATTCTTTAATGTCTTACAATGAAAATTACCTACAACCATTTCCTGAAATAATTCATCATTATACTTCTTAAAATTATCCAATATCTCATGAATATAATTCAAATTCGCAGTAATATCACTAACAATTTTGGTAAATTCATCATTCTTACCAGTCATTGTTATTGCTTTAGTATCACTACCTGGAATATCCTTATAAACATTTAAAACTGAGATTGCTAACATTGCAATGTTTTCAGATAAATAATACAATTGACCATTTATATTACTTAATAAAATCTGTTTAAGATTCTTCAAATAATTAATCTCATTCACTAAAATAGATTGCTGAAATTGTAATAATTGAGTAGAATCAACCAACTTTAAATTTACCTTTTTCATTAACATTTCAATTTTCAATCGTATTTCAGAGGATTTATTAGATAAATTTTTTATTGTAGTATCTATCTTTTTTATCGTACCATTTACAGTATCTAAACTTTCATCATATTGATTCATTTTTACCTCTTACTCTATATTTATAAAAAATATAAAAGTGCGTTATGTTTAATAATTATTTTATTCTTTACAGACATTTCTAGATTACATACAATCATAAAATTGAATCCTATAAAAACTATATTATATTATTGACGAACAGTCCTTCCATTTTACAACCTCAAGAGTGATGTTGTAAATTGTGTTCGTCATTTTTTTATTTTTTTTTATTTTTATTATTTTTTAGCACTTTTGGCTTTTTTATATACAATAAAATTGAATCCAATAAATACTATATTATATTATTGACGAACATTCCCCGCCACTTTAGACACTATTTACAATAGGATAAAGTATGTTCGTCTTTTTTCTTTTATTTATAAAAGAATCAAGACATCAAAGGGAATTTATTTGAATTTAGAGGTACCTAAAACCCATCTCTAAATATTAATAAACCCTTTTTTATTTTACAGCTTTTTTGATATTTTCACGCAATAACTCTAATCAACTATGAATCAGAATGGTCCAAATCATAAGACGTTTTACCGAACCTATGTAATCTATTTCAGATAGATATAGCAATATATCTATCACACGAAATAACAGATTATATAATAGTAGGTGAGAAGATGCCGCCCTAGTTTTACACTTAAGAGGCTTCTGAGGATTAGAGGTTTTTTATTTTTTTATACCTGTTCATCTTGTAATTCCTGTAACCATCCACTAATTGGTTGACTAAATGATGATGCACCATATAAAAAGAATCTCTTATGCACTAGATTAATAGGATTCCAGACAAAAATATTCTGATTAAAACTTGTTGCATTAAAGAACATATATGATATATCAACCACATTTGTTAAATCCCATTCTAGTATAAGTGGATCATTAATCTTTGTAGCACCATAAAATGCATATTCCAGATTAGTTACAGTTGTTGGAATAAAATCAGGACATGACTCCAAATTAACCGCATCCTTGAAAACACCCGATAAACTTGTAATACCTAAATATCCAAAACTGGTCATTGAAATCAATTTATCTGCATTAGGATAACCATCTAGACCATTACCTAACTGTTCTAGGTTACCAGTCATTTGTACAATATAATCACCCGCTATTGCATAGGTATGTGATTTCATTCCAGATACATTAACTGTTTCAATTGTTGAGTCACCCCAATCAATTGTTACATTAACCGTCCCAAATAATGGTAATGTTATACTTTCACCAGCATTGACACGATAGATTGAACGATTAATAGCTGGGTCAGGTGGATATGTTATCGTAAAATAATTTTCACCATCAATTGAAGAAGTCACCTCATAATTTCTCTTAGTTGCTGCAACATAACCTAATATTTTACTTATATTGTAAAGTTTAATCATATTCAATGAACAATATAATATCCAACTCTTAGGGTCTCTTTCACTATTATCATTTGCACTATAATATGAATAATACATTGGTTTAACTTTGGTTGCAAAATCAACCCCAAAATCAATTATTACTTGACCACCTAGTTTAATACCTCCTCTAGGACCATTCAAATCAACCCAATCAGTAAAAGGATTATTATCAATAAGTTTAGTTGCTTCATTACCAACTGGATTATTACCATTAACATTCACAATCGAATAACTTGAAATATCAATCTTCTCTTTATTTTCATCATAAAATACTAACTCACTTGCATGCACATAATCAGATAAACTTCTAGTTTGTGTTATTATCAGACTATAATATCTAAAACCAGTATTTGTTGTTCCAGGGATTGATGTACCTAGAGAACCACCATCATTGATGGTCCATGAATATGGTGCCGATGTTAAAATATTATGAGCTGTGACTGCATCATCATAATACTGTTTACCATTTGTATTCATGACTAAATTTGTTTGAATGATTGTTACCTGAGCAGCCCATCCAATTAATGTTCTAGTATAGTTAAGACTTGAAAGACTTGTATTGGAAAAAATATCTTCGAAATCTGTGTTTATACTTATGATACTTAAATTAGCCAAATTTTGATTGAAATTATTAGCATCATAAAACATATTAGCCATATTTGTTACATTTGATGTATTCCATCTACTTATGTCTTGATTGAATTGAGAGGCTTCTCTAAAACTATTCGACATATTAGTCACCAATGATGTATTCCAATTACTTATATTTTGATTAAAAACAATTGCACCATAAAACATATATGACATATCAGTGACCAATGATGTATTCCAATTATTAATATTTCCATCAAATGCACTAGCCTGAAAAAACATATATTGCATTAATGTTACTAATGAGGTATTCCAATTATTCAAATCTTGATTGAAATTAGTTGCTTCACGAAACATCTCAGACATATCAGTAACTGATGAGGTATCCCAATTATTTAATGGTTGATTGAAATTACCAGCTTGGAAAAACATCAGAGACATATTAGTCACATTTGATGTATTCCATGATGATAATGGTTGATTAAATACATAACAATAACTAAACATCTCAGACATATCAGTCACTAATGCAGTATCCCATTTATTTATTGTATCTGGACTAACAGAATTATTATTGTTATATGAAGTTGCCAATTTAAACATTCCCTTCATTGAAGTTACATTAGATGTATCCCAATCATGAAGATTCTGATTAAAAGATGTCGCATATTCAAACATTCTTGTCATATCAGTTACAGTTGATACATCCCATCCAATTATATTAACATCATTAAAGATTGATGCTCCCCTAAAACAATATGATAAATCTGTTATTGATGAAGTTGTTGGTAGTGTTAATGGAACTGATACTAATGATGTTGCAGCCATGAAAGCACCACTTAGCGATGTTAATAAAAGTTCACCAAAACTATTAACTTGTTTTAAACAAAACGAATTAGGATATCCAGTCAAACCATTACCAAATTGAGTCAGTATATTTTTTATTGTTACTGTATAAGTACCACTCATTAGATATGTATGATCTAAATAACCAGGTGTTGTACATATCTCTATATTACCATCACCCCAATTAATTATTACATCAACTGTACCAAACAACGGTAATGTAATTATCATACTTGTCGATGGATCAACTTCAAAAACTAATTCCATTGCAGGTGGTAACGTGGTTGGTTCAATACCACCATCAGTAAAATTCCAATTATATGTAGATTGAATATATAATCTTGCTTGTGCTGCTAAACCATATGAATACATACTATTACCACCATGAAAATTTACATCATTGTATAATGAAAGTAACTTCCATCCTAATA
>JACCEB011283041.1_pt1 | contig 12700 bp, 10 predicted proteins | sample 7454761 | NCBI WGS metagenome assembly JACCEB01 (sample SAMN15323454, study PRJNA562643) | freshwater metagenome | isolation source: river surface water | place: USA:Blue River Watershed | collected 2017-08-18 | reverse complement strand
TGTATCCTGGAACCATGGAACGTTGGTCAGATATTTGGTACATCGAAAAATTAGGTAAAAAAGGAAAAGAAAAGTGGCAGAAACCCATTTTTGCCGAGAAAAATTCAACCAATTTCAACGATGGTTCTATGACATTTGATGCCAAATTCGCTACCATGTACTTTACTCAGTGCGGTGGTGAGAAAGGTAAAAATGAAAAATGCGCCATTTATGAAGCTAAAAAGCAAGGTCCGGATTGGATTATTGGCGATGCCTTGGACTTTTGTAAAAGCGATACATCCCACAACTACGGTCACCCTGCTTTAAGTCCTGATGGTAAAACATTGTACTTTGCTTCCGATCGCGATGGCGGATTCGGCGGCATGGACATTTGGGCCGTTACCTATTCAAAACGTTCTAAAAGTTGGGGAAATCCTGTAAACTTAGGTCCGGATATTAACACAAAGAAATACGAAACCTTCCCTTATTTCAATCAGCACGACAATAAACTTTACTTCTCTTCCGATGGATGGCCTGGCTTAGGTGGATGGGATATTTTCAATGCAGAACCAACAGAAGATATCACTAAATGGAAAGAAAGAGAGAACTTGAAGGAGCCATTGAATTCGGGTGGTAACGATTTCGGCATCGTGTTTAACAATAAACCCGAAAATAAAAACTCAGGTTACTTCACATCCAACCGTGGCGATCGTAAACAGAATTATGACATTTACGAGTTTACAGTAACCCCGATCGTAATAACCATTCGCGGTGTAATCAGCGATTGTAATAGCAAAAAACCTTTGCCTGGAGCTACAGTAACTTTATTAAATGATAGAGATACTACGAAACTCGTATTGAAGGCAGACGATCAAGGTGTTTACACGGCTACATTGCGTGAAAAAACCAACTACGAAATTGAAGCTAAATATCCGGAAAAATATTATTTGGAGAAACCTCCAGTGATGCGCACTACCTATGGAATTCGTGTAAATACCGAATTAATCCAAGATTTCTGTTTAGAAAACCCCTTGGATGTTGTTTTTACCCTTCCGATTTTCTACGATTTAGACAAATCCTTCATTCGTCCCGATGCAGCGCGTGTATTAGACACCTTTGCTCAGGATGTATTGCTAAAGTATCCTAAATTGGTTGCTGAGTTAGGTTCACATACTGACTGTAGAAACACATTTGCCTACAACGAGAAGTTGGCTGAACGTCGTGCCGCCAGCGCTCGCCGCTATTTGATAGATGTATGGAAAATCGATTCTACGCGTATTGTGGCAAAAGGATACGGCGAAACCCAATTATTGAATAATTGTAAGTGCGAAGGGGCGATTAAAGCTGGATATACTCCATATTTAGAGAACAAAACCAAGAAAATGGTGTTCGATAAAGACGCTAAAGGAAATGTAACTCGCAGCTACTACACGCGATATAAGAAAGAAGAAATTGTATTCATCAACGATACCGCTTACGTACCTTGCGATGAATTCCAACACGCACAAAACCGTAGAACTACCGTTCGTTTCGGATTTGAAGACCAAATTTCTAGAGCCATCGTTAACCAAGACGTTGATATCAATAATACCAACATCGGAAAAGAAGAACAGGATTCTATTGCCAAAGCAGTAGAAAAAGCCAAGGGGCCTCAAATCGATATTTCCAATGCGGTTAAAGTTCGCGTAACCAAACAAGGGAACAAGAACTTCATTAACGTAATGGTTTTGGATAAGGAACCCTTAAATGTGGAGCTAGACCCATTGGGCAAACAAAACAGTATCACCAAAGAAATTGCAGCGCAGTGGTATAAATCTAAGCTGATTAACAAAGGAATGTTCTTAAGCTCTGGGGATAAAATCAAGGTGGGCAAGGTAAAATTACCAAGCAATAAGTTCACTGTAGAGAGTCTAACCATTGGCGATTATGTAGTGAAAAATGTAATGTTCACGATCACAGACAAGGTATCTGAACCCGTTCTAGGTAAGGCTGTATTCAAGGAATTCAAACCCGAGTCTTATACCACGGAAACTGAATATATCCTAATTCCGAAAAAAGCTCCTAAGAAGGCTACGGTGAAAAAATCCCCCACTACCAGCAAAGCGGGTAGCGACAAGGAAGAAGTAACGGAGGACAAGCCGGCTAAGAAGAAAAAATAATTCACTCTATTTATTCTTCTATCCTGTGATTCCTTCTATACCTGCACTTCGGTTTACCGATTCCAATAACTTTTTTCTTATGGCCGGCCCCTGCGCCATCGAAGGGGAAACCATGGCCCTAGAAATTGCTGAAACGCTAATTACTATCTGCGAATCTCGGAACATCCCTTTGGTGTTTAAGGGATCCTATCGTAAAGCGAATCGGAGTCGAATCGATTCGTTCACCGGTATTGGTGATGAAAAGGCGCTGAAAATTTTGCAAAAGGTGAATCAAACATTCGGGATTCCAACGGTTACCGATATTCATGAATCGCATGAGGCCGCAATGGCCGCAGAATACGTGGATGTTTTGCAAATCCCAGCATTCCTTTTCCGTCAAACCGAATTATTGGTAGCAGCGGCAAAAACGGGGAAATTCATCAATATCAAAAAAGGTCAATTTGCTGGCACCGATGCGATGAAACACGCATTGCAAAAATGTGTAGATTCTGGGAACGAAAATGTGATTTTAACCGATCGCGGGAACATGTTTGGTTACGGCGATATGATTGTTGATTTCCGTAATATTCCCGAAATGCAAAAGAATCGTGTTCCTGTTGTTATGGACATCACCCATTCTTTGCAACAACCCAACCAAAGTTCTGGAGTTACTGGGGGCAAACCGGAACTAATCGAAACCATCGCAAAAGCCGCCATAGCGGTAGGTTGTGACGGATTATTCATTGAAACCCATCCAGATCCAAGTCAGGCAAAAAGCGACGGAGCGAACATGTTACCTCTTGCTCAATTACCCGATTTATTGGATAAATTGATTCGCATTCGTCAGGCCGTCGTTTAAAATTCGTATTAATACCCGTAAAACGAGTAATTCTGATTATTACCGTTTCTATCCTTTCCAACCACTTCAATTCTGCCACGGGCACTTTCCATGACTGTAATTAAATCCTCTGGCTCGGAATACACTTTTCCATTGAATTTGATTACTATAAACCCTTCGCCTAAACCCATTTGAGAAATGAATTTACCCCGTTGTATATTCAATAAACGTATACCAGAATTTAACCCGTACTTTTTTAAATCAGCGGTTGACAAAGGCTGAAAATCCGCTCCTAATAATTTACTATTAACAGCACCTTTCATTAACAAGGCTGTGTTCTCGGATTTATTAATCAACACCAATGAAACCTTATTTTCTTTACCGTTTTTCAAAACCCCCAGCACAACATTTTCTCCAGGTCGTTTATATGCCAAGTGCTCATCAAACATCGGCTTACCATCAATTTTCAATCCTCCTATACTCACTAATATATCGCCTTGATTGATTCCTGATTTTTCTGCCGGACCTCCTTCGGTCAATTCCAAAACTTTTACTGCATTGGTTTCTAACCCTAAGGATTTAAGTTCTTCGGATGATACCTCTACCACTTGCATTCCCGAAAACGCACGTAGTACCTCACCCTTATCCATTAAATCTTGCACCACCTTTCGAACAATATTCGCAGGAATCGCAAAGCCATATCCCGTGTAACTCCCTGTATTGCTTTGAATGGCGGTATTGATACCCACCAATTGGCCTTTGGTATTCACCAAGGCACCGCCCGAATTCCCCGGGTTAATAGCCGCATCGGTCTGAATAAAACTCTCGATGGGAAATTGATTTTTAACAATATTGATATTTCGTCCTTTGGCACTTACTATGCCCGCGGTAACCGTACTGGTAAGATTGAAGGGATTGCCAACGGCCAAAACCCATTCGCCAACTCTAACTTCATCGCTATTGGCAAATGTAATTGCCGGTAATGCCGTAGCCTCTATTTTCAATACCGCTAAATCGCTGGATGGATCGGTCCCTACCACTTTGGCAATGTACTCTTTCTTGGGTTTGTTCAAAACCACCGTTATTGAATTGGCTCCTTGAATAACGTGATTGTTGGTTACTACATAACCGTCCGCACTTACAATTACTCCGCTTCCCGTTGACGATGCCTGTCCCCTACTACCAAAGGGATCGAAATCCCAAAACAATCCAAACGGACTGCTATATTCCACGGTACTCACTGTCTTAATAAAAACAACAGAGGGAGTAGAAACAGCCGAAGCATCCTCAAATCCCTCGGGAGCACCCGCGCCATTGGCCGTATTAAAAACCGAGGATCTAGATCTACTATCGGATTCCGCTACCTGTATACCGTTGGAAGGCTGCCTGTCCAAACGGGTGAAAACCCAAGCACCTAAAAAACCAGAAAATACCCCTACAAATGCAATGCTTAAAACGAATTTTCTACTGTTCTTTTCCATGAATTTTTGAATCGATAAAGGTTAAACGAAATTTATATCAATCTATTGATTGGCTGCTAATCAAAAAGTATACAATTCCACCAACAGACGGAATTTACCGACATGCTGTCCGGAGAGAGGCTGACAAATTTTCGGATTAGTGCATTCCTGGGAACAATCCACGACCTGCTTCACGCCAAGGCCAAGGAGTCATTAACAAAATGATAACCAAGGCAGCAACAAAAAACCATTTTGTATTGGGTTGATTGGTTTTGGCAGCACGATGCCCTACAGTTATCAAAACAATGGCTATAATCATCATTAATGCGTGCTCAACCGAGAAAAATCGTATTACCGGATTTTTCATGGCTCCGCCCATTCCCATACTTTTAATTTGTTTCAAACCCCAATCCCCTACAAACCACTGTACCAATCCCAACAACAGCATCACATGGGAGCTGATCAACAATACCAACGTTTCCTTCCCGTTCTTACCTTTAAAAGCATTAATCAATGACAAAATCAATGCAATAATGATTACCCAACGCAAGAAATTGTGCAAATGAACGGTGCCTGTATAGGCAGGATGTGTTTGTAATAAAGATATCATAATATACGAAATTTCAACGAATATAGCAAAAAAACAATGCTCCCCCTACCTTTGTTTCACTTTCAACGTTGATATGCTCCAAACCCATTTTTCCTCCATTTTAAATCGATTACAAAAATTCATTCTCACTGTGGGTTTGCTCTTTGTTTCTTTGCTTTCTTATTTCGCCGATGCTCAGCATTACATCATTCCTACGCGATTTCATGAAAGCCCTATTCCCCCGGCTCCCAGATATAATATGGAAGAAAATTGGAGCGCCCTTCCCTTTCGCAAAGATTTCGGCGATTTAGTACCCAACGGATACACAGACAATCAGGAACATGCCGAGGTAGATGTATTTTACATTCATCCAACCTTGTACGGGGAAAAACCAACTACGGTTTACAAATGGAATCACGATTTGAACGATCCGAAACTGAACAAGGAGATTGATGAAGTAGCCACGAAATTTCAAGCTACCGCTTTTAATGGAGCAGGTAAATTGTATGTTCCTCGATATAGACAAGCGCATTATTCCGTGTTTCTTACCCAGCATCTAGACGATAAACAAGCGGCACTTAATGTGGCGTACAGCGATATCGATGCTGCTTTTTCTTATTACATCGAACACTTAAATGACGGCAGACCGTTCATCATTGCTTCCCACTCTCAAGGAACAATTCACGCTGCACGATTGCTTAAATACCGAATAATTGGAACCGCATTGCAACAACAATTGGTAGTGGCTTACCTTCCTGGAATGGCTGTCCCTAAAGATTCACTGATTGGACTGCCTGTTTGCCAAGAACCCAATTCCATCGGTTGTTTCACCAGTTGGAGCACCTATGAACGCAATTTCATACCCACAAACTATTTTAATGGCTTGAATAATGCAGTTTGTGTGAATCCAATAACTTGGAAATTTGACGATAGTTTAACTGTAAGTATTCCGCAGAATCCTACCCCAGCCGTTGGAGATAAAAATACGCTGGATTCCAATTCCGTAGAGTCTCCTAATTCCATTGATCAACAACCTACAATTAATTCCGATCCTCCGCTTCCCAGAAGAGGACATTATTGCCCCAAAGAAATGCATCGGGGTGCTGTCTTAAAACCCTTTGGTAAAGTTTATCCTCAAATATGTGATGCGCAAGTATTTGGTGGACTTTTGTGGATTACCAAACCGAAGTTTCCAGGAGCCTTTTTATACCGTACATCCAATTTTCATTCCGGAGATATCAATCTGTTTTATATCGATATAAGAGAAAATGCTATACTAAGGGCTAAAACGTTCGTCCAACAAAAGGCTATCTCAACGGAAAATATCCGAAATTAGTAATGAAAGTCAACGGCTTTGCGTTATTTTGCAATTATCGTTGAACTATGAAAAAATGGCTTAAAGGCATCGGAATCGCGTTGGTGTCTATCCTCGCATTACTTCTCATTTTACCCTTCGCATTTAAAGGTAAAATCGTTGAAAAAGTAGACCAAGCAGTTAACCAATCCCTCAATGCAAAAGTGGGATTTAACCACGATGTATCCCTTTCCCTGCTTAGAAATTTTCCCAACCTTTCCGTTGGAATTGACGATGTAAGCATTGTGGGTATCGATTCGTTTGCCAACGACACCCTGCTGGCCTCCAAGAATATTCGTTTGGTGGTAGACATCCAAAGCGTTCTCAGTGGCGAAACCCTCAACATACGGAAAATCTACCTGAATGAAACCCGTTCACACATTATATTCTTGAAAAGCGGTGCCGCGAACTTCGATATTGCAAAGGTTGATACCACTGCTCAGGCACCGATTGATACCGCCCAGGGCGAACCCTTATCCTTAAAAATCAAACAATTAGCCTTAGACAATGCCTATATCCGGTACACAGATCACTCCATGGATTTGGACTTGATTTGTGATGGACTAAATCTTAATTCATCCGGTGATTTCGAAAAAGATATATTTACTCTTTTTAACGATTTAAGCATCGATCGAACCAGTATGTCGTTTGGAGGAATGACCTTGCTTTCTAAAGCCGCGATCAAGGGTAACACAAACATCGACATGGACTTAAACAAAATGAAATTTGGCTTTGCCGATAATAATTTGTCCATCAACGAATTGCCATTGAAAGCCAAAGGTTGGGTGGAATTACGCGAAAAAGATATGGACATGGATATCGATATCTCCACGCCATCCTCCGATTTTAAGTCGTTTCTCAGCATCGTACCCGGCTGCTACACCAAAGATTTTGGCAGTGTAAAAGCATCGGGAAAAATGGCGCTGGCATTTACCATGAAAGGAATCATGGACGATGTGAGAATGCCAACCACCCATGTAGGACTCAAAATAGATAACGCTGGGTTCCAATACCCCGGTTTACCTGCATCGGCCAGTGGAATTTTCTTGGATTTCAAACTGGATAACACCGATGGTAATCCCGATAACACCCACATTGTAGTTGAACCCTTAAAAGCAGTATTGGGCAAAGACCCCATCGAAGTTCACTTAGATCTACGAACACCGGTAAGCAATCCATTTGCAAAAGGAAGTTTAAAACTAGCCGTGAACTTGGATAACTGGAAACAACTGATTCCTTTGGACGAAAAAACCTCTGTATCCGGTAAAATTACGGCCGATTGTTTTTTCGATGGGCATTATTCCAGCGTGGAGAAACAACAATTTAACGACTTAAAAGCGGGTGGAACCTTTGGTATTCAGGACATGAATTACTCCGGAGAAGGTTTATTGCCTGTGGCTATTAAAAACTTACTCATTACCGCGGCTCCCCAAATTTTCACGTTGAACGATTTACAATTATCCTACGGAAAATCTTCCATCAGCATGGCTGGAAAATTGGAAAATACCTTGGGTTATGTGTTTGCCGGTGAAACCTTAAAGGGCGATTTATCGGTACGAAGTAGTTCTTTGGATTTAAACGAGTGGATGAATTCCATGCCTACATCCGAAACGCCTGCAGCTACAGACACCGCAGCCAGCACCCCCATGGAAGCGGTGGAATTACCGTCTAATTTAGATTTGGCGTTTTCTGCCGAAGTGGGTAAATTATTGTACGATAAATACAAACTCAGCAACTGTGCCTTGAAAGCCACGGTTAAAGATGGAAAATTGAATGTAAATCCCCTAAAAGGAGATATTTTCGGCGCTACCGTAGAATTAAGTAACTTGAATTACAGTTATGAAAAAGGCGGTAAACCCAATGCCGGACTTGGATTTAAAATATTAAACTTAAATCCTGCCAACCTCAGAAACCAGTTGGCTTTTGTGCAAAAATATGCACCGATATTGGCCGATATTAATGGCTTAGCAAACATACAAACCCAATTCACAACCCAATTAACCCCAACCATGGAAGTAGATTATGCTAGCATGGCGGCAGACGGTTTATTGGATTTAGTAAATGGCCGAATGCAAATTCCTAAGTGGTTGTCGGAGACATCCAAAAAATTGAATTGGGGGGTAAGCAACATGGTGTTGGTACCTACCAAAGCCTCATTCGCTATTCGGGAAGGTAAATTTCAATTGAAAGATACAGTATCGGTAAAGCTACCACAGGAAACAGTAATGCGATTCTCTGGTACAGTGGGATTGGATGAAAAATTGGATTTGGGTGGAACGTTAATTGCTAAAGGCAAAAAACTCCCGTTCACTATCACAGGTACCGTGAAGGATCCCAAAATGCAAGTAAACTGGAAAGCCATGGGCAAAGAAGCACTGGCTCCCGTTTTGAACAATGCACGCGACAAGGCCCTTGCTGCGGCCCGCGAAAAAGCCGATAAGTTATTAGCGACCGCACAAGAGCAAGCCGATAAGATTCGTGCTGCTGCTAAAGAAACAGCCAATAAAATAAGAACCGAAGGGGCTTCACTAGCCAGTAAGCAAAAAGCAGAAGCGGATAAAATTGAAGCGGAAGCCTTGAAAAAAGCACGCGAAGAAGCCGATGCTGCCGTGGCTAAAGCTACCGATCCATTAAGTAAGAAAGCCGCAAAATTGGCCGCCGATAAAGCCTATCAAATTGCTGTAAAGAAAGCAGCAGACGCGAAAGTGAAAGCCTATCAGATTGCGGATAAAACGGCAACGGAATCCGATAAAAAAGCCGATGCTCTAGAGCTTGAAGCCAATGCCAAAGCAGACAAACTGCTAACGGAGGCACAAGCACAAGCCGACAAAATCATCGCCGATGCGGATTCAGCCTCCAAAAACGCCTTGAAGTAACAATGCACAATTGCCAATAAACCATGGATCAATACAGTACTTTGGGAATACTCCTCTGCGGCGGCGAAAGCAAACGCATGGGACAACCCAAAGCACTGCTGAATTACCATGGAATTCCGCAATGGGTTTTTGCAACTAATCTGCTTGCCGGAATTTGCGATGCGGTGTCAATAAGCATTCATTCTCAAGAACAATGGCAAGAAATTGTTGCCGGCATGCAGTCCAACGCTCCGATATCTCCCAACACTAACCACTTACAGTGGCTTGAAGACGATAATCGTTTGGGATATCACGGTCCGGCTACCGCCTTTTTTACCGTTGGGAATTATTTAAAACAAAATCCTCAATTTACCCATGTCTTGGTACTGGGAATCGATTACCCCGCGTTAACCGATGAAGATTTGCAATTGCTAATCGTTCAATCCCAAAACAGCGGTAGCATCGTTTCATTTGCCAATGCCGAAGACGGACATTTAGAACCCTTAATCACCTGCTATCCGGCCACCCATTTGGAGAATTTTTCTTCGTTCCATAGCCAATACCCATCTGCATCCCCCCGAAGATATTTCCAATCTTTGAATCCAACCCTGCTTACCATGGATGAACCGATACGAATTAAAAGCATCGACACCCCGGAGGCGGCAGGAGAAATAAACAAATTCCTAATTCAACAATCCCAAGCATGAGCGATAAATTTGGAATTCAACCGGTAGAAATTATACGGTACAACACGGGCAAAAAAGAGGATATTTTGGATTCCGTTTCCGTGGAAGAACCGCTAGAAATACGTATCTCCGGACCGCAATTGGACGGCCCTACCCCAAAAAAAGAAACTACTTCAGAAATACCAAGCAACTCGGATACTTCCCCAATTATTTCGGATACTTTAGTTAATACTTCATCTAGTATTTCAACCACTACTTCATTTGGTACTTCATCGGATATTTCATCAACCACTTCATCTAGTATTTCGTCTTCTTCATCAGCTGTGACTTCCTCCACCACGGTATCTTCCAAAGCATTATCCATCACGATGCGGACACCGGGGAACGACCAAGAACTGGCGGCTGGCTTTTTGTTCACCGAAGGTATTATCAGCGATGCATCGGAAATTCTGGGTTTTCAAGAATCCTCTTTAGGGGATACCTTAACCGTTGAATTGCGAAACTTTGATGCGGTGGATCAGCGTTCGTTGGATCGACATTTTTACACCACCTCGTCTTGCGGGGTTTGTGGTAAAAGTTCCATCGACGCAGTAAAAACGCATTGTAAAATTGCCTTGCCACCTGAAAACTTAAATGTTTCAGCGAGTCAGTTATTAGAATTTCCCGAACTACTACGCAAACAACAATCGGCCTTTGATTTCACCGGGGGTATCCATGCCTGCGCATTATTTTCAGCCGATGGTAAACTCCATGCCTTGCGCGAGGACGTGGGCAGGCACAACGCTTTAGACAAACTCATTGGTAGTTTTTTAATACCATCAACAAAGTCCATGGGCTCCGGTGAAGCTACGCACTCGGGTATTCCACTAACCAATTATGTTCTGTTATTAAGCGGTAGGGCTTCGTTTGAACTGGTTCAAAAGGCAGGAATGGCGGGCATTCGATGCATTGCTGCTGTGGGTGCTCCTTCCTCATTGGCGATTGAACTTGCCGAAGAATTGGGGATTACCTTGGTTGGATTTTTACGCCAATCGCGATTCAACATTTACACCCATCCCCACCGAATTCAATTGTAAATTCTGCAAAAACCGCTATATTTGCAGTCCCTTAAAGGGTGACCCGTTCCCATGCTACCAAAACCACCGGGATTTAGAAAAATCTAACCGTTTTTCTTATCACATCGGGATGTAGCGCAGCCCGGTAGCGCACTTGCATGGGGTGCAAGGGGTCGTGAGTTCGAATCTCGCCATCCCGACCAAGAAAAAGCCCAACGCTACACGTTGGGCTTTTTTTATGTGGCAAATCCAAACAAAGTCTGAGAGAGCACACATAAAAAATGCCGATGAGCCGCATAGCGGCGATGGCTTTGAACTTGAGCCCCCCAGAGATCATGTAATAATCTCGCCATCCCGACCCCAAAAACAACAATTATTATCTAAATTCTATTGAATTCCGACAAAAACTTATCGGTATTTAATTGAATTCCGACAATTTAAACCCAATCTAACATTGAGATTATCAAGAATGTGGAATAAACGAACCCCACTGCATCAAAATAAATTGACCTCTCAATGGAATAGCAATATGATATATCCTCTGGAAACAAATTGGTCAGGAAAAGATTAGTTCGATGGTCCATGATCGAATTCTGTTATTATATGCTGTTTAAATTCCATGTCATACCAATGTTTAAAGTACAACTTACAACTACCTACATTCATATAAAAATACAAACTAACTGAATTGGAATAAATTTGATATCCGATAAAATCGACATCCACTCTCTTCGTGAAATTTATAACAAAACTATTATCAAACATGCTCATGCTTACAACCAACGCACTGTCCGAAATGCCAATATCTACCGCAGAATCATTGAATAATTTATAGGTACTAAAAGTCATTTCAGTGGAGCTGTATCTGTTTTCAATTTGCTGTTTGGTATACGTTTCCAACAGCCTTTGGTCTTTGCACATATCACGAATACTCCATAAATAACGGATTCTAAACAAACTATCATCGCATAATAAATCCTTGAGATGACAGTTACTTGTTTTCCCTTTATCTAAATGGTTTTGACCGTTTGCAATGATTGGTAAACCAAATACGAATAGTATGAAAAGTCTAATTGATTTTTTCATTTGATAATTGCGCGGCATACATTCAATTGCAAATAATTTCACGCTTTAATTCACCCTTTGAATCTTTTGTGCAAAGCATCAAAATTGAGTTTCGACTTTCCTTTGTTAAATGATTTTTATCGTTATACGAAAAGTTAATCAAATCCTCTCTTTTCAACAAAAAAAGTAGTAAAGGATCATTATAAAAGTTAGTATCAAAACATTTTTTTAATGATTCACGATTGTCACTTAACCACAAATAGTATTCCCATTCTTTTGCAAATATTCCAATGGCAAAGTACGTAGAATAACCTTGATTGTATTTAATTATAACGTATATGGTATCCGTAGTTGTTAATATGCTATCTAAATTTGCTTTTTCATACATGTAATGAAAATTATGCTGCCATTTATAAATAGATAATAGTCCCGGCTTACTGATTTTAGCACATTTTTTTATTTCTCTTTTAAATAATATTTTATCCGAACAACTGGTTATAATAACAATCAGTAGAAGATGAAACCCGATGGAGTTCGTGCCTTTAAAAAACATTCTTAGTTTGTGCAGCATTAGGAAGCTTAATCGGTTTATCTCCTTCATTGAATTTAATTGTCGCTAGCGAATTTACTATCACTTAAAACACTCATTTACAATGGAATATACTGGAAAATTTCTGAAAT
>JACCEB010153707.1_pt1 | contig 12708 bp, 39 predicted proteins | sample 7454761 | NCBI WGS metagenome assembly JACCEB01 (sample SAMN15323454, study PRJNA562643) | freshwater metagenome | isolation source: river surface water | place: USA:Blue River Watershed | collected 2017-08-18 | reverse complement strand
TCCAAGCGAGGCCAAGTAAAAATTACTCCTATTGCCGCGTTTGACGTTTGACAACTTAAAAAAAGTCGTCACACTCGTCTTCAATGAACCAACAAGTAGAGTCTAGCAAGCTACTCAAGATTCTTCGTAAGCGCAAACTGCCCGAGTTTCAGAACCTTCCAGAAGTGTGTCGCTTTGTCACCAAATTTGTGATGAAGCAATACAACCTGCCATATGCCAGTCACATAAATCGCGGGTATTGCTTTATTTGGGCATATCTGGTATGGGCACTTAACAAAGAAGAAGTTCAGTTTGCTACCACTGATGGGCATGTTCTTGTGCATCATGCCAATCTGTATTTTGATTCTAGCAACCCAGATGGTTATGAGTGTCTGGAAGATGCTGAACTTGATCCTGATGAAGCTGCCATTGTTGATGTAAAGGGTATGGCTTGGTATTGGTCGCGTTGCGGAATTGCTAAAAAGCAGTTTCGCAGAATTTTGCGTCTCACTTGCAACAAGATTTACAATAAAATTCGGGTTGGTGGATTCAAGGACAATGACCCTTATTATGCCAATATCTTGTGCGTAGAAGATATTCCTTGACTTTTATAAAAAATAGAACAGTATTTTCGCCATGATTCCTCAATCACGCAAATGGAAGGTCACGTTCTTCATGGGCGATGGTAGCAAGAAGTCCATTGAAGTTATTTGTGTCAAGCGTTTCGCCAAGAGCATCGCCAATCAGTGCCTCGGCTATCCCTTGTGGGACTCCACCAAGGTCACGGTCGGTCTGATGAAATAACACCATGAAAAAGTTTTTCACTTTCACCGCCCATGTCATCGTCACCGCCGTCGCAATCGGCGTCGCCGCTGGTCTTCATCGCTCTCCTGACACCAACATCGTGATTACTTATGGATTCACTGGTCTAGCGGTCGGGTTGGGTGTCACCGCCTTTTTCCGTTTCCTCGGCGGCGATTTCTCTTGATTTTTTATAAATTTAATTCAAGCTGTGACCATCATGTCTATCGAATCCATAAGCACCACCTTTAATTTTTTCACGGGTATTCCGACCGAAGATGGTTACTACCTCGTTCAGTTGGAGCCGGGCCTCACGAAGCCCTATGATGTTGACTATTGCCGCGCGAAAAGTCAAAGCGACGGCGGCGGACGCGACTGGGTCAATTGGTATCCACATAATGTGGTTCGGTGGGCGGCTTTGCCGTCCGCCCAACATCAAAATAAATCTTGACTTTTTTTAATTTCTTTTCAAGATACTGTAAACATGAACAAGAACGAACAAATCGCACATGCTATCGACATCAAGGCTCGTATCGAGGACGTGATTGAAGAGATGAATAATTGGCCGAAAGATATGGTTGATCCGGTCTATGTTGCAACTCGCCTTGGAATGATCCTGTCTCGGCACGCCGATGCCGAATTTGAAGTGAAGTGCATCAAATCGGACAATTGACCGATTTAAACGGAATAATTCTTGACTTTTCATTAAAAAAAGAAACAATAGCACACGTAAAACAAATGAATCCTAACAACAACGTTATCTATCAGTTCGTTCACAATCGGCGTCGGCAGAAGGTCGGCGTGGTTCTGGCCAAGAAGACCAGCAATGGTTCTGTTGGCATTGGTTGGTCGCTGTGCAATCCGCGCGACGAGTTCAATAAGCAGTATGCCGTTGATATTGCTCTTGGCCGCGCCGAAAACTTCGGCGGCGTTGACGCTGTGCCGTTTAGTCTGGCCGACGACTATAACGCCATTTATGATCGGGCCAAGCGTTATTTCAAGGACTCGCATATTATTGCTTGACTTTAATTAAACAATAAAACAACATCATTCTGTAACGATAAAACATCAACACTAACGAAAACACAATATGAACAAGACCAACGCTACTGCCAAGACCAACAAGCGGATTAAGTATGGCTTCAAGATGGAGTTTCCCGCGAAGCCTTTTACCATCAAGCAGCTCACCTCTGTTGGTGCGCATCCGAAGTATATCACCGCTTATATGCGGGTGAAGAAGGCTCTCGCCAACGGTGAGATCGAGGTGGTTGGTGAGGTTACGCCCAAGACGGCGACGCGGGGCGCTCGGAAGCTGCTTTATCAGCGGACCAATGCCAAGACCACGGTAGTTTCTACCACCCCCGGTCTGCCTGCCGGCGTTTAATGGTTCAACAAAGCCCACCCATTTCAGCGGTGGGCTTCTTTTTTCTGGACTTTGTTTGGAACATCAACATCATAAAAACATGACGATCAAATACGCTCTTCAAGAAGGCTTTATTAACCTCATTCGTCTGGACGACGGTGGGGTAGGTTATGGTGTCAGCTCTTTCATCGAAAAGCGAATCAAGTTGGAGCCACACTCATCCACGATTGAACTTGATGGCAAAGAAGCTATGATTATCACACATGAAACTGTGCAAGATTATGGCATTGATCATAGCATTGTGAAAGAACTGTATGAGCTGGTGTCGAAGGGTGAATTCATCGTGCATCATCCCAGCGAATTTATCGAATGAAGATTTGTGAATTAAACCGAGTCATTGATGACCTGCTGGTTGGAAAGCAAGTGAAAGGCTGGAAAAAATACGCCAGCAGATATCGCAATCTTGATGCTTTTTACAATAAGAAAGTCGGTTTGGTGGTGAAGCTCCCGGCGTGCATCATAGAACATAGAACGCCCGAAGAATTGCGCATTCCCACAACCAACCTTGGTGATGGGTGGGTTTCTCAACCAATTGCTCTTAAAACCAATTTAAGGGCCGCTTGCGAGGCTATCAGAAAAAAACTGAAGAATCATCCCGGCATCTTTCCAGACGTTCACACAGGAAATGTGGGTTGGTATAATGGCAAGCCGGTTCTTTTTGATTGGTGATTGACTTTTTATTAAAACCACATCTTAATATCTTTGTTATGAACCTTATCTCCTCTATCTTCATTCTCGTTGCTACCATTTTCATTCTTTCCGTGCTGTTTGCACTGCCGGTGATGTGGCTTTGGAACGGAACCATGCCAGAGCTTTTTGGACTACCGGAAATCGGCCTGTGGATGGCATGGAAACTCAGCGTTCTTTGTGCGTTCCTGTTCAAGAGTTCGAATTTTTCAACCTCCAAGGATAGTTGACATCTTCCGTTCATGAACAAGAACTGGAAAATTAGAATTGACCGAGAATATCAACACGCCATTCTGCGTCTTGGTGCAACTATTGGGCAAGTCCAAGAACACCATGTCAGCTATGGCGGGAACTTGTGTCGCTATGTCAACAAAGCCAGCGGCACTGGTTCAACGAGGTTTTCTGCCCAAATAAACGGGGTTTCTGTTTTGCCCAAGAACCCATCATACACCGGCGAAGGCACGACCTTCCCCACAATGGAAGAAGCGCAGACTGCGGTAGAAAACGAACTCAAGACCATTGCGAAAAACATTTTGCAAGCATTGTCTTGACGTTTATAAAATAAGTGTCACCATAGTCACATGATCATCGATCCCACCAAGATCACGAACCATAACCGCTCGACCTTGGAACTTCAATGGTTTTGGCTTTTTAGTTTGTTTGTTGCTGGTAAAAACAGCGATTTTGCAGCCGGTAAGATTGAAACCTTGCACGGTCTCATGCCGAATGGAGCATACCCTATCAATTGGCTAGTCGCCAATGGGGTTGAAAATTATCTGCGCAAAGCAAAGGTTGGTCAATACACTCGGTTAACAAAAGCAATCACCGAAAGCCTGAACCTTGATTTGAATAATGTCACCGTCCATCAACTGATGAACGTGCATGGGGTTGGTCCAAAAACATCTAGGTTCTTTCTGCTTCATAGTCGCAAAGACTGCAAGCGTGCTGTGTTGGACGTTCATGTGTTGAGATTTCTGCGTGACAACGGTTATCCGCTTGCTCCCAAACAATCGCCGAATCGCAATGATTATGGTGCATGGGAGGATACTTTCTTGAACATTTGCCAGCGGAAATATCCTCAAATGTCCGTGGCCGAGGTAGATTTGAAAATCTGGACGGAATATTCGGGGCGGGCTTGACTTTTATAAAAAATCTGTCATTGTCTTAACCATGAACACCGCCACCATTTCCAAGAACGAAATTCCCGTCGTTTACAGCCACCGAATCGAGGTTAATCGCGAGTATCTTACCATCGACGTTCCGAACGGTTGGGGTGATGTTAAGAAACTGACCAAAAAGGTATTGACCTACAAGGGTATGAAGTTCGTGTTCACTGGTTGGAACAGTGACACTCTCAAGTGCTATTTCGTCCGCAGCGATGAAATCGCCACTGTTGGCACGAAGTAAATCTATGAACAAGCAACAACGCAACATCACTATCAACATTGGCCCGCAAGACGAAATGTCTTGGTTCTTTCTTTCCTGCGCCATTGCTGCCGCTGCATTCTTCATTTTTGCTGTGCCTCACATAAAAGGCGGCAACAGTGTTGAGCTTGAGAAGGTAAAAGCCGAGGCCGAAATTCAAAAGGCCAAAATTCTTGCTGGCAAAAAATAAGTCTCGACTTTTATAAAAAAGCTGTCACTGTTTTGAACATGAACTCCATCATCTTCTCAAATAACAGTCTGTTCAATTCCGCTGTTACTGCGCTGGAACTTGATGCCACGCCGGTTTACAGCATTGATCGTGACACTATGACGATCAACACGGATGATGTTGTTGGTATCGTTGACGTTTTGCACTCTTTTGGCATCACCGATTTTACTTGTGACCATGATGAGAATCATGATGACCGTGAGGGTGATAATTTTCGCAGCGACGGTGAGGCCGACGCTGACGCTCTTGCATCGGCTGGAATGGGGACCGATGAAGATTATGAACACAATTCGTTCGATGAAGGAGATTTTTGATGCTCGCTTGTTCTGCGTGTGAATTAGGGGCTGTGGCCCCGTCGATGATCGCTCCCATCATTTTGCTGATGGTGGGAGTTATAGGCTTCATCAAGCGCAAAATGAGAAAATCTAATAGCTGCGATTGTTGCGCAAAAGATTCTTGTCAAACCAACAAAAAGTAATCACTCTAGCGTCATGTTTCTCGTGGGCGATAAAGTAAATTTTCCGTCACCTCACGGCGACGTTATCACCGGTAAAATTGATCTTGTAGAAGAACAACTTGACGGAAGCGTCACGTATGTTATCAATTCCGATGAAGGTATTGCACTTCGTAATTCAAACAGCGACGAAGATATGACCTTCATAGACGACATCACCACGGAATTTTAATCATGAAATCTTTGCCCGTTTCTCACAAGCCCGTTTGCGCCAAATCGGTCAAGGTGAAGATTGACAAATTTGCCAACGACTTCAAAAAGGAATTGAAACGACTGGAGAAAGAACGGTCGCAAAAAGGCGGATTCATATTTTCGGACGATTGGCGTGAAGTTTCGCGGCGGCTGGCAAAGAAATGGAGTTTGAAGCGCCGGACTCATGATGGAGTGAGTGGAATTATTTATATCAGTCGGAAAAAGGGGTTTGTTGTAAAGCGGCCATATTTTCCGCGCGGCGAGAAAATACCCAAACACGCCATTTACACAAAAAAGATTTCATATAATCCATACGATGCGGAATACTATTTTGGGTCTGTGTGCGTTCAACCAATCGCAAAAGTAGATCAGTTTTCGCGCGATCTGGCATATGACGCCATAGACCGTTCTTGCTACCCTGTTACTGATCTTCATGAGGGAAATGTTGGTATTTACAATGGCAAAGCAGTTGCCATTGATTGGTGAAAACATCATTGACTTTAATTAAAAAAAAACTATCAATCTAATCTCCTATGCCTAACTGGTGTTTCAATAGACTCCGCGTTGATGGTGATAACAAGGCCAGCCTGACTGCCTTTCGCGATTGGCTTGGTGCCGATGGCTTCAACTTGAACAAGATTGCTCCGCTCCCCGCTGAACTGGAAAATACCACTTCTCCGGTTCCAAAAGATCAAAAGGAATCTGCCAAGCTGCTCACCGAAAAGTATGGTGCTAGCAACTGGTATGACTGGAAAGTTACAAACTGGGGGACCAAGTGGGATGTGGAAGCCACAGTCGATGACAACGATTCTGCCTTCTTCATCACTTTTGACAGTGCGTGGGCTCCTCCTTGTCAAGCTATTGCGTCACTTGCCAAGATGTTTCCCGACCTTAATTTCGCCTTGACTTACCATGAACCCGGCATGGGCTTTGCTGGAACTTTCTCGGTTGTTGGCTCCGTCATTGATGACGATTACGTTGACGTTGGAAAGAACAAAGAGGCTTATCGTCAATTCTGCTTGAACGAGTTTGACGAAGACCCGTTCGAGTTCGATGAACAAGAATAATTCTTGACTTTTCTTTAATTTAGTTCACTCTATCAAACATGAATCCTGCATTTGTTGCTGAACTGAACGGTGTGGAACTCAAGACGAGTGAAATCAATCTGCTCACCAAGCTCGAAGAGAAATATGGTGCCGGACTGGATTGCTTCGCTCAAGGTCCGGTAACGCTGGCGAATCGCTTCACTGGCGCTACTGTTAAAACGACTCGCCTCGTGGCAATGCTCTACAAGTTTACCATCGAAAGCATCACCAGCTACGAACTTCGTGGTGACGGCAAGATGTTTTTTCGGGGGAAGCCTGTTGCAATCGACACGTATGACCGAGTTCGGTATCTTATTCTCAAGCTGGACAAGAACGCTTATTACGAATTGGTGGATTGATTGAGGTTCATGGGTGCCGGGGGAGCGTGGTGGCTCCCCCGGCTTTTTTATTGACATTTGATAAAAAGTGTTTCTTAATAGCTCCACCATGAAACCTACCCGCGTCACTTTCAAAGTTGATAGCATCGAAAATCTTCTCACTGAAATCAATGGAGGACTGAGTCGTCAGGAAGCTAGTCGCAAGGGTATTTGTACTAGCTGCCGTGGCTATGTGACTGGATTCAAGGACCGGCTTTCTGAAGTGGAATATTCCATCAGTGGACTTTGTCAAAAATGTCAAGATCGCGTCTTCGGTTCTTGACTTTTATAAAAATTCTGCCAGAGTATATCTAAGATGAATCCGAACTACAAGTTCAATCCGAACCAGTTGGCCAAGGAAACGTCCGACGCATATTCTGCCGCCAGTTACACGTCATGGAACAGCGTATGTCTTCTTTTGGCGCAGCGTGGTTTTAATCGTTGGGAGGCAGAAGCCGTCCTGCGCAGCAAGTGGACCCGTTGGGCACGTGATATGTGGGACAAGCCTTCCAAGCCGACCAGTTCTGCGCTTGCCGCATATCTTGATATGTATGGTCTGGTTCCCGGCCATCCCAAGGTCAATGAGCTTGTGATGGACACATTTGGTGTCGAGCTTAATTTGGAACTGAACGAGCATGGTCGGCCATGCCGGCGCGGTTCAATGCCCGGAAATCCAGCGGGAGTCACCGTTCTGGTGCCTTTGGGCACGCCGCCGATCTGCGATCCAACTTCAGAAACTTATTGGAGCGCTTGACAAATTAAAAAACTAAATCAAGATACCATCATGAAAATCTTCGCCACCAAAGAGGTATTCGCTGTTTGGACCAACACCGACCTTACCGAAGGGCGAGGGCGCGAATACATTCTTCATGTCTGCGCGCTGGAGGTTACCGCCAACCGCCTCGCCAAAGGCAAGTATGTTATGGGGACGGATTGTAGAATCACCAAAGTCGAGATGATTTTAATGGGTGATAAACTAACCACCGCCATGTGGTATGTTAGTAATGCCAGCGATTTGCTTGTCGCTGCCACCGACGAAGATATTAAAGTTGAAAATAAATTAAAAGAGGAACGGGCGGCGAAGATTCGTCGCGAGAAGGTTTTGGAAAAAGCAAAGACGTTGGGACTCACAGACGAAGACATTGCCACGCTTCGCTCTTGACTTTTTATAAAAAACATACACTCTACAACCATGAACTCTTGGAAGACTGAAGTCTGCGTCGTAGATCAGGGCAAAGAAACTTGGGCAACGAACGGTCTGCGGTTTGCCACAAAAGCCGAGGCTGAGAAAGCCGGTGATGAACTTCTTTCTCGGTGGTGGGTGCCTATTGCACACCGGGCAGCCATGAGTGACGACCCGGTTAATTATGTGTTTGATGACAAGCTCGGTCGACCTGTTCCAATTTCTTGATCTGTTGACAAAACACAGCCATGAACAAAACCGTTGTTTATACTCCCGCAGAAGATTTCTTTTACAACACTGAAATTGGCAGCACATTCATGCTGCTCTTTTTTATGGTGTTGCTTTCAATCGCCATTGGTGCAGTAATGACGACGGTGCCAAAGAAAGCGAGTGAAACAACCAGAGTTGTAATTGGTGTGATTAGTGGGCTGATTGTTTTAGCGACCATCGCTACTTTTGCGTTTTTTTGATTGATTTGTTTAGCATAGTAAAATAAATCAATCACACTGTTACCATGTTCAACGCCCCATTTCATCCCGAAGACGCTGAAGATTTTCATGGCAACATCCATGAAGAAGCCCACAAAGAAATGGTGCAAATCTTTGGCCAAGAAAAGCCAGACCGTCAATGGATTCTCACAGACTATGATGTGTGGGAAAAGAACCCATATTATGTTGGTCCCGATCAACCGCATCCAGAAGATTACCGTGAATGAAAACAAAATACACCAATGAAAAAGCTTCTCAAAATTTGGTGGCACGAATTCTGGTATAAATGTTACCATCTGCCTCGTTCTGTTCGTGGAGTCAAAATAGTTGATGGTGAGGTGGTTCGGACAAAAGAGAGTGAACATCACTTCGACCGTGCATGGTATCACGGCTATGAGTATCAGAAGCTCGACCCGACAGGCATGAAAAAGTTCGCCATTAAGTGCATTATGGTTGGTTTTAAAATCTCAGAAGAAGAGGCGAAAAAGATGGTTGGTGATTGACATTTATAAAAATTTCGCCACGCTTATTAGCCATGACCCATCCGCTTTACATTACTCATAGCCCTACCACCGAGGATACAGAGGGTTCGGATTTTGTTACTCTCAAAGGCAAGAAGTATAGGGTGTTTTCTATCGTTCATTGTTTTGTTCGCGAACAAAGTGACATTCGCATCTGGGTTCCATTTAATGCCCCGTTCAAGAAAACATCTTATGCGATTGAAATGGTGCCGTTTGAGAATTTGTCCAAGAAGCAACAAGACCGGTTCTTTACACTTAAAAGTCGCAGGAAAATCTGGGGCAAGAATCTCAAGACTTGACATTTATAAAAACCTCCACCACTATTTCACCATGACCAAATACCTCTCTGTTCCTACCGACACCATCAAGGGGATCAAGAAGGCCGAGCGTCTTGTTGCTCGTGGTTGGAAAATCTATCACACCGGTCTGTTCCACGTCAAGCTGCTGAAACGATAATGAACAACGTCATTCCACTCATCATTGGTATTTTTATGCTGGTCGTTCATTTCTACTTGATGTGGAAGGCTCTTGTGGATCGAGTAGCGTGGTCCAGAACGTGGAACTGGAAAAGCAAAACGTATCTGTTTCTGAGCCTTCCGTGGTTTCTTTTTGCTCTTGGTTTGGTGTTTTCGTATAAAAGGGGTTGACATTTATAAAAAATATTCCATAGTCATCACCATGAAGAACACACTTCACTTCGGTCAAGTCACCACCATCACCGCCAAAGAGGCCGGCGAACCCACCGACTCTGGCAACGGCTACTACTCCTACTCCTACTACAAGCTTCCCTATTCTGGGCACATTGGTGATACCGAAACCCGAAGCATCCTCAAGATTCTCTTCGACCGCCACTATCGGGCACCGTTCACCAGCCTTGGGAGCGTGTTCCGCAACTATCCCAACGCTGACAAGACCGGCGGCTACATCATCTATTCGGTGACATATCACCACGGCGACTAAGACTTGACATTTATAAAAACTCTGTCACTCTTTGGAGCATGAACTCCACCACTCGCGAGAACCTGATTAAGAATCCCAGCATCAGCACCCCGGCGATGCTGGACTATCTCAGTGCAATCAACATCACCGCTCAAGCCACTTATGACCGCTGGCCCGAAGCGAACGGAATGCGCAAACATCTGTTCAAGCTCGCCACTCTCGCCGGTATCAAGAGTGATCAAGTGTGTTACGATCTTGACCACGCTGACGTTGACGCCACCGGCGGTCGCTGGTAAAACAATGGGGAGGCCAAAAGCCTCCCTTTTTCGTTGACATTTATAAAAAAGCCGTCATTCTGTTTGTCATGAATCACCCAATTAGAGTTAGTGATTTCAACTTTCTCACCTACAGTGGTGCGGAAAATTACCTCAAAACTCATTATCTTTTTTGGTTCAAGAATCAATGGCGCAACTTGGTTTCTTTCAAGGTGATTGAAAATAATAGCCGTGGCGAGGTCAATGTTATGCTCGTTGAATTCTCTGGCCTCAAACCGCGCAAGATTCAAATTGGAACTTGTATTTTTTACACTTTTCAAGCCGATATGAAGGCGGTGAGCGAAAATCGTTGGTTTGGGCAGAAGAATGGACCAAGCTTTTGGGAGGGTGTTGATTCTTTCCAATGGCCTCGCGGCATGACGTATGAAAATCCTGAGTGGTTAAAGGAAATGTTCAAGGAAACAAGGGGGAATTATTGTATGCGGTATCTTGAGCGCATTGAACGTCGTAAGAATAACGAGGCTTTTTTCAAAAAGCGTTACGAACGAACGGTCGCGGCTTGACTTTTATAAAAATCTGGTCATTGTTGGGAAGTATGAACTTCATCAAAAATCTTTTCGCCAAGAAGGTTCATCCAGCGACCGGACTAAAAATGGTGAGAATCACCACAACTCTTGGCAAAACTCGTTTGTTTGAAGTCAAAGAGATCGGCGGCGATTTCTTCGCAGTTGAACCCTTTGCCGACCCTCTTCGTCTTTGGGAGAATGGTAAAGTCGGTAACTTCCATCACTGGACGTGGGAACCGGCTTGACAATTAAAAAAACTCTGTCACTCTTTGGAGCATGAAAATCGCCGAACTGGTCAAGCAACTGAACGCCTTGAAGAAGCTCCACGGCAATGTTGATGTTGGATTGGTCAACGGTGAGACTGGTTACATCGATTCTGTCAAGAGCGTCGGTACGCAATATCCGCTTGACCATCGCATGTGCTATGACCGCACCAAGCCGGTAAACGGAGTTGTGCTGAAAACCTACAAGGCTTGACTTTTATAAAAACTCGATCACACTATCCCCATGATCAAAATCTATTCTCTTCCTGCCGAAGTGCCCGCGCCCGAAGTTGACTACTCCAACTTCGACCACGCCAAGGTTCAGGCCGATGAAGAGCAGCACATGGCAAATCTCAAGGCTTTTCTGGTCAAGGCTGGTTACAACGGCAAGCACACCGGCGAAATCTATTCCGAACAAGTCGCCGACGGTTATGCCCTTTACATGGTCGCAGATGCGAAGGCCAAGAATTTTGGACTGGTTCATCTGCCATACGGTGATAGGTATCAAAGCAGAAACGTTGGCTTTCTCACCAAGGCTGAGATTCTTCGTCGGATTGAGGCGGAAAAGAAGTTTCGTCTGGCTTTCTTGAAGGCTTGACATTTATAAAAACTCTGTCACTCTTTGGAACATGAAAATCGGTTCTATTGTTGTTCCGTGGAAGGGTATGTTCAAAGGATTGCAGTGTGTAGTTGTTGAGTTTGACGGCGCAAGCCTAGTCAAGATCGCCCACGGCAACCATGCCACTTGGGAATGGTATATCGACTTGGATGTAATCGGTTATTGACTTTTATAAAAAATAACTCATTGTTAGCATCATGAACACTACCGCAACTGTTAAAGTAAATCCCAAGGTTGGTGACATCCTCGTGGGCACATACGGTTATGAAGCCCGCATCGCCACATTTGTCGAGGTTGTGAGTGTTTCAGGTTCTAGAATCAAGGTTCGTGAACTGAAACAAAATCGAAACTATACTGGTTGCGGTGGTATGGATTGGACCGCAACTCCTGTGAAAAACAGCGGCGCAGGCATTGTTACCAAGGTCTTCACTTCACACGAAGACTGTTATCGCATCAAATGGACCAGCTATCAAAGCCTTTATGGTCCTTGGGACGGTCAGCCCGTGAGCTGCTATAACTATCATTGATTCAAAAAGGAGGTGCACAGCCTCCTTTTTTCTTTACTTTTATAAAAAATAAGTCATTGTTGTCACCATGTCGCCATTCTTTCAACCAAAGCCAACCGAGATGAAGTGCGTGCGCGTGTGCCCTGAATGTGATGGCCAGATTGACGAAGACGGTGACACCATCGAGGGCAGTCATTGTCAGGGGTGTGTCAGTTACTCATCCAATGAACCGTGTTCAACTTGTGGCTATATGCCATGCGATCAGTCTTGTTGATTGTTGTTGACATTTTATAATTAATAGACCACTCTATCGGCCATGAACTTCGAAAACGTAACCGGTCTTGAACTTAGTGAGTTTGCTCTGGATACTCGGTTGAGCGAAAGTGATCGCGCCAGTATCATCATTGAACTTGTAGAACGTGCGAAGAAAGTTGCTTATGACGCTGGTTATCGTGATGGTGTTGCAGATGTCAAAGAGGGTTGGTGTTAAGGGCAGAAAGCTGTAATGACTTGACATTTATAATAAATCCGATCAGTCTTTATGGCATGAATCATCCGTTCAAAGTTGGCGACATTGTTTACTGGAACACTGGTTGGAACGCTGGTGAGAACATTGGAGAGATCAAGTCATTTTCT
>JACCEB011609855.1_pt1 | contig 12709 bp, 10 predicted proteins | sample 7454761 | NCBI WGS metagenome assembly JACCEB01 (sample SAMN15323454, study PRJNA562643) | freshwater metagenome | isolation source: river surface water | place: USA:Blue River Watershed | collected 2017-08-18 | reverse complement strand
TTGATAAAATAGCTGTCCCAGTAGTACATCTCCTGAAACATTTTGTTGCCAGCCAATGTGGGTGTGGAGTAGGGGTGCGGCAATCCAATGACGTCCGCAGAATCGTGGTCAAGGCCGCGTAGGCTATTTCTCCAATTTTGGATGTAGTAGGTCAGCGGGGTGGATTGCGCTTTTCCCTCAAGGATGCTTGAGTCTCCTATATTTTGGGCCAAGCAGCACCTTGCACCCAATAACATTGGAAAAAGGACTGATCTCACAGCAATTCCGATGAAGAAGGTGCGATTGGCCCGTTGCATGGGTCAAAAATAAGCGGGTTTTACCGCTTTTACTCGGGACGCTTACAATTGCGCGGCGATGCCATCCCACAACGCGATGCGCGCACGCAAGGCTTCTTGTGCGGTGGCTGTGGCTTCAGTCCATTTCTGCGCATCATCGCCGCAAACGTGGCTCAGCAACAACGCTGATAGACCCGCGTGGTGATCGCCATCCAATTCGATGTGTCTTTCCAAGTAGTAGATGAAGGTGTTGAACTGTTGATCATTGGCATTGAGTTCTTTTACCATCGCAAGGAACATGTCTGGGATGAGGTCTTCACGTCCGAACGCAAAGGCAGCCGCCACTTCGTGTAAGCGGTCGCGACCGATGATCTCAAAGGTGCTCGAAACAAATTTTGCAGCAGGCCCGGGAGCTTGGGCATGATTCAGCGCTTCGGCTACGGTGTGCGATTGTTGCAAAGCAGCAACCACTTTGTCGATGCTCGCATGTGATGCGCCCGCTTCGGCCATCGCCCGTTTGTACAATTCGAAATGACTAATATGTCCGCCTGTTGGATCCTCATCGCTTTCTTCGCCCAAGACAATTTCGTTGATGAAGAAGCGCAATTCGGCAGAGCCTTTGGGAACCCATGGCGATTGGGTGCAAGTGAGATGGTGTTGGAGGTATTTGAGGAGCGACATGAAGTCCCAAACCGCATAGACATGGTGTTCCATGAATAGCTGCAGTTTTTCTTGGCTGTTTATCTTGCCGTACAGTGGGTGGTTGGCCAACTGTGTTCTTAGGTCTAGGATGTTCGATTGCAAGGAGGCCAAATGGCCATTGGCAGCAGCGATGGATGTCATAGTGCAAAGGTAACAAGGCAACGAAGGTGGGGTTTGAGCGATTGTCGAAGTTTTTGTCATTTTTATCTCATTCTCCGTTTACCTTTTTGGGCGATGGGGTATTAAGGGCCGCAAAAAGTTAAAAAGCCATGAAAAAACTGCGCGTTTCCATTGAAAATCCCTGCCACGAAGATTGGCAGAAAATGACTCCCGAGACCCAAGGTCGATTTTGCCAGGCATGTGAAAAAACGGTGGTTGATTTTAGTAAGATGAGCGATGCCGAGATCTTACAGTATTTCTCAAAACCCAAAGCTGAGAAAGTCTGTGGCAGGTTTCGGTCAGACCAATTGTCGCCCAATGTGGAAGGCCCCGAGTTGTCGAACGCAGAAAGCGAGTACCGCCGAAGGGATTTCAATCACCCCATTCAACCCAGCAAACACCTATTGCATTTTGCGTATTTGCTCGTGGTGGTATTGGGTGTGGGGTTGTCGTCCTGCGGAGAATCTGCGGTAACCGGACAAGTGCAAGGCAATGCCATCGTGAAGGATTCATCCAATCAAGCATCGCCCGGGGAGAAAAGCTCGGAGAAAATAAAGGCAGAGGAAACTATCCAAGAGAAGATCGAATCCCAAAAAGGGAATCCAAAACAGGGGGTGCAAGTGGTGGAATTGATGGGCGACACCATAGCTTACTTTGAGCCCGACACAACCGAGGACGCGGCACCCGTTATGGGAAAGCCGGTGGTGCATCAGCCCAAACGACCCCCAAAATGTGATCCCTCACAGTACATGACAGGGCCCTATGAGCACACGCTCAAGCCGGTGAACACAATCGATACATCGCATGTCGTTAAACCCAAAGTGGATCCGAGACCAGAAACGCCTTTATACATCAAAGGGAAAGTAGCACTTCCCAAAAAGACTAAGCCCGCAGAGCCAATACCGGTGGAAAAAATTCAAGATGTTCGCATCATGGGCGAATGCGTGTTGCCCATTGAATACGAAAAACCCCAGGGTTAAGTGGTGGGTTTCTTGACGCTCTTGGCGGTGGTGGTTGTGTTGCCTTGAATTTGGTTCATGGCCATCATTTCCTTGAGTGTTTTGTTCATGCCATCGGTAGATCCATCCAAGAAAATGACGTTCCCCGTTCCATCTGCGGCGAAATTTTTGATGGCTTCGGTCCACATGCTAAACAACAAGAACGATGAATCGAGGTCTGCCTCTTTCATTTCGATGGCGGCGTCGCTCATACCTTTGGCCACTTCTTTTCTGAACAGGGCGATACCTTCACCGCGCAATTGGGCTGCGATTTTCTCGGCCTCTGCAGAGATTTTGATGGCATTTCCTTCGGCTTCAGCGGCTTTGGTTTTGGTGATTAAAAGTGCTTGGCCTTCATTTTCAGCCGCCGCTTTCAAATTTGAAGAAGCCACCACTTGTGCCATGCTCTTGGTGATGACCTCGTCGAAGGTGATGTCGTTCAATTGCAAATCGATGAGGTGGTAGCCCCAAGATTCCAATACGGCATCGATGCCTTCCTTCACAGATTCTACGATTTCTTTGCGGAGGGCGAGGATTTCGGCCTGGCGTTTGGTGGCAACAAATCCACGGATCGATCCTTCAATGGTGCGGATGAGGGCCGTCATAAAGTCGCGGTCGTTCACAAATTTAAACGCTACGTTTTTCAGGGTTTCTTCACGGTTGTCGAACACGGAATACAGCAACATCGCTTTGAAATAAACGTTGGCTTGGTCCTGGGTGATGGCTTGGAAATCCAATTCAATGCTTCGGTTTTGAATGGATACTTTGCGATAGACCACTTCAAGCAACGGGATGCGGAAGTTTAGTCCAGGGTATAGGATGCGACGATATTTACCAAACATGGTCAAAATGGCCACACTGCCTTGCTGTACGGTCATGATGGAGGAAAGGACCACCAACGCAACCAATCCGATGTAGATGTAATTTGTGAACATAGTGTACCAAAGATACATAAGTTGGCTCATTCATGGTTGCCCATTCACATGAACCTTCTTCGCCCAGGGGCTATGTAGGAGGGTACTTGTTCTCTGAGTTGCGATTTTCGCAAAAATTCATGTTCGCCAGTTGCGATTTTCGCAACTCGTTTTTGAAAATGGTATCTATCTTTCGCTTGTGAAAACCAACTATTTTCGATTTCTTTTGCTGATCCTGTTCTTATGGACACAATTTGTATTTGCGGGAAACAAAGACACGGTAATTCGTACTCGAATTCAGTACTTAGGCACTGATTTTATTGGGCTTCCTGACTCATCCACGGGGTTGTCACGAGAATATTTGTTATCGATTACGCAGCAGGGTAGAATTGTCGAGTTTGCCTACGACAATACAGCGTACCTCAATCAAAAATACAGGCCATACACGGTCGTTTTGCATGAGAGTCAATTCGTGAATGGGGATGAGTTTGATGACATGAAATACGATGGTTTGTTGTTTGCCATTTGCGATTCGGGTGTATTTTTAAGTTCCCGCAAAATGGAATTTCTTCGTTACTATCCCTATCACACAATACAGCGTATTGAAAGTGGCATATTGACCAAGCGAGCAATAAAGCGGTTTGTCCGGTTTGGCGGTGCGGTAGGTCTTGTGAGTGGTTCGATAGCGGGGAGCGGTGGTTCTGCACCCATTATTATAGCAGTTGGTGGAGTGTTGGGTGCGTTGGCTGGATCGTTTTATGGAGCTGTTTTGTCTGTCTATTACGTTGTAGGTAAATTTATTTATAACAAATTGAGCATCACAACTTCAGCCTTGATTTCAGCAAGATTCGATAAGTGGATGGTTTTTAGAAAGAAGACATCGGATAGGGGTGGTTATTTCAAAACCATTGACATTTCGAATTTTCCAATCATTGATAGCGCGCTCGTTCCGATACCCGTGCAAGCAAATCCTGATTCGAGAGACGGGGTTGTGACCATGGTTGATTCCTCTACGATCCCTACAGTGAAGGCCGCCAATGCCGATACTGCTGTTTCTGTGGTGGTTGAGAATCGTGGAAATCAGGCAGCTGATTCAATCGCGAAGGTAACGATCAGTCAGCCGGTTTTGCCTGAAACGAAACAAACAGATTGGCGTGAATTCAATCTGGATAAGGGGTTGGCGTCAAGTTGGATGTATGCAGGCTATCAAACAAATGCTGTTCGGGTTGCTTATTTGGCGAAGCAGTTTGGTTGGATACGTCAACGACCTGTCACGGCGGGAGATTTGGCCAAACTGAATACACGCAGTGAGATTCAATTTTTGGCAATGTGGATTACAACAGCGGCGGGGTACAATTTTCGTGAGGTGGTTCCATTCAATCAGGAACAATTGAATTTTTTCCAACCCAAGGAACCTTATCTGGCTGAGGCAGTTGGACCTGGATCGGTGATTGATCCACAAGTGATGTTGGACTTGGATTTGGAGAATCTGAAATTGTTGTTTGAGGCACTGCAGAAGATTCGTTAATAGATTTTTTAACGCGCATTGTTAGGCCATTCTTGTATGGATTGACAATGAAGGTTTGTCAAGGGTCGTGTATTCGCATACCTTTGTATTGATTTTATCCATATGTCACAAGATCCACACTGTCCCCAATGCAACTCGGAATATCCCTATCCCTCCGGCGATTTATGGATTTGTCCCGAATGTGCGCACGAATGGAGTTTGTCTGATGCTGCTGAACCGGATTCGGGTTTGGTTGTGAGAGATGCCAATGGAAATCTACTCCAAGATGGAGATTCTGTCACTGTCATCAAAGATCTTCCCGTGAAAGGATTTTCTAAAGCAATCAAAGTAGGGACCAAAGTTACCAACATTCGTTTGGTGGAAGGCGATCACAACATCGATTGTAAAATCACTGGATTTGGCGCAATGGCGCTAAAAAGTGAGTTTGTGAAAAAGGCGTAGTCCCGGGGCTTGGTTGCTTTAGTTGTTGGATTTGATAAACCTCAGGGTTTTTACCTCTGTGGATGTTTCAATTTGGATTTGGTATATGCCCGCCGTTAATCCCTCAATGTTGATCGATTTTTCACTTCCCGCCTTCACCAATTGACCCGTTTGAGCGATGATTTTATACCCTACCAATGCAGAAGGAATATCCAAATACAATACATTGTTGCTGGGGTTTGGATACAATCGCCAATCGCCCTGGGAAATGGTTTGTGTGTTCACCGAACCGCTGCTTCTCACCAATTGAAACTGCCAGAATCCCACGCCGTAATTGATAACGGCTGTTAAACGGGTTGCTGTCAATGCAATTTGGTAGGAACGCATATTTGGAACGGTGCTTCCACTGCCCAATTCTCCTGCGTTCGTTGCCTTGGGCAAACCCAAGAACAATCCTTTACCATCAAGGATCAATTGACCATTCAAACTATCAATCGACCATTTGCCGACCAAACTTCCGTCATGGGGTGCCACGGGCGAACCACAACCTTCTTTGCCGGCATTCTGCCATCCCTCTAACCAGGTGTTGGTGCCCATGATGTTGCGGAAACTGCCGTCTTTGTTGATTTGGTAAATGTCGTCGAACAAACAAGATCGGGTCGCTACATCCGCAGTGCTATTGCTCCACCAGGTAAGGTTGGCTACAGTAGGACCAACAGCCAACGATTTCGCCACGGGTTCTATCACCCAGTTGCCTGCCAGCGAAAGGGCTGAAAACGAAATGCTCGAACTTGTGGTGCTGTTGCCACCATTGTCGGTGGCTTGCGCTTGGGCGGTGTAATTTCCTATACCTACTTGCATCCTGTACTCATAAGGGGCGGAGGTGTCAAGGGACACGGAATCGCCATTGATCATGAATTTGACCTGCTTAATGCTGCCATCCAAATCTTCGGCAGAGGCTTGGACAACAAGCCATTGATTCTCGATGAGGGTGGCCCCCGAAATGGGGTTGTTGATGGTGATTTCTGGCGCGATGTTTCCGCCGTCTTGCACAAAAATGAAGGCCTCGTTGTAGTCACTATTCACACTGTCGCTCACAGTCAATCGCACTTTGTAAACCCCTTTTTGAATGTTTCTAAAGGTGGGTTTCGGGGCTGTTGCGTTGTTGATGAGGAGCTTAGATGGACCGTAAACCTGCGTCCACGCGTACTTTAAATACCCCAAAGAACCTGAACTGCTTTTGCTCCCATCGCATTGAGCGCTATCTGCGGTACTGGGGTACGAGACGTTTCCACCGGCTTTGGCAATGGGTAGGGCTTTGGGTAGTGATCCGGTTCGGGTGAATTGTGCCTTTCCGATATTCATGCCACCATCGTCGAAACTGAATTTCAGGATGCGTCTGCCCTGGGTCATTGGCAGGTTTTTAATGCTCACGGCGCCGAAGGTTTCCCATTTGCCGGTGCTAGGAAAAGTGACGTTGCTTGCAAGTAGCTTGTCATCGAGCCACATAGAGAATTTTCCGCTACTGCCCGCGTTGCCGTTGGCGTATCGCAAAGAACAATCGTACAAGCCGTCTTGCTGCACATTTACGGTGTATTCGGTCCATTCGCCCGCATCAATCCATGTAAGAATTGCCCCTTCTTGCGCATCGTTGCTTACGTCGGCCGCTTCAATGTTTCTGAAGTTGCCAAGGTTGGTGGGACTGAAATCGATGTAAGCAATTCCTTGTCCAGAACCACCTTCGAATTGATCAAACAAACCACTTTGTATGTTGCCAGGAATTGAGGCAGCGGCCTTGTTGTAGGGGATTTGCTCACCAACAACGAGGGTAAATAAATTGCTATTTGCTCGGGCATCGCCCTTGAAGATCTTCGCGTAAAAAGTGTATTTTCCGGCATCCAAAGCACTGGTTTCAAGGTTCCATGGTTTGGTGGTCAGCGTTTTGATTCGCTTGGAGCCCAGCATCCACTGAATGGAATCGGGCTGAACATTCAGCGTGTCGAAATAGATGTTGGCAACGCTGCCTTTATACAGTTGGGCGAAGTCGCTGCTGATATGGGCCTTGATGTCGCTGTCGAGACTGGTCTTCAATTTGCGCGGTGGCACTGTGAAAATGTATCCATCCGAATAGGTCACTTTCAGGGTGTCGTTGCCATTGTTCTTCGCTGCGTAGATGGTTTTGTTGCCTTTGGTAAATGCCACGGCCAGTGGATGATTGGCGGTGATGCTGGGGTTCAATCGACCGAGGGCGTTCAACGAATGTAACCAATGGTAGGTTTGTGCATCCGAAATGCCAAATTTGAGGTTGCGGTTGGGGTTGCTGTTGTACAACTCGATGGCCTTTGTTGGGTTTGTAAAGGCCAAAAACTCCCAATACACATCGTGCCAAAGGTTGTCGTTGGCTTGGTTGGTCAAAATGCCTGTATTTTTCGCCATCTCTTTCCACAAACGGGTGGCGTAGGCGGTGTCGTGCGCCAAATAAAATGATCCGCCGTGAATGGGGTATAATTCGATGCCATAGGAAGCGGCGATGTCGTTCGTCCAAAAGGTGCCATTGTCGTAGGAGTTGCCCCAAACCCTCGAAACGAGCGCGTATTGCTGTGTTTTGGCAAAATTGCGCTGCTTGATATCAAACCAATACTCTTCGATGGCCGATTGTTCGGTACAGTATAAGTAGATGCCTAGGTCGCGGATGGACTTGTTTTGGGTGATATCGCCCCAGTGAATGAGCGAGGAGTTGAACTGCATGCTCTCAGAGGTGGATTCTTGGTCGTTTCCTTGCGGGAAGGTGGCAAATCCGTTGGCCCAACAATGTCCTGTGTAGGGATTGAAGTTGCGCAAATGCGGAAACAAGTTGTCTTTGCGATTGATGGAGGCCGCGTCGCGAACCAATAAATTTACCATGTCGCCATATGATTTGGCCCAACCCGGTTCAAATTCTTCCAAAAACGCTGCCGCATGGATAAAGTAACCCCAATGGAAATGGTGGTCGTTGATGTTGTTGTCTTGCCCATGTCCCGCCGGATACCCCAGCATGGCCGACCATGTTTTGTTGTAATGGAATAGAAATGCCACTTCGCCAGGGTTATGGGTGAGCCAATTTTCTAGCCTTGATTTGATGGTTTTGTGGATGCGCATCACCGATGCTTCTTCTCCCATTTCATGGGCGATGCGTGCGGTTTGTATCAGGCGATTCATTACCTGTCCTTCGTTGTAGGAGTCTGTCCATGTCGCCAATCCCTCGTATTCCAATGCATTGATTTTTTGTTGGAGTTTGGCCGGGTCGAAACCATCGCTCAGAAAATCTACATACGGCAGGGTGGGAAGGATTCCTTTGAAGGTCTGAGAAACGCTGAAATTCTTGCGGGTAATCATTTTGAGAGTACGTCGAATGCTGCTGTAATTGTAGGAGAGGAAGTCGCTTCCGGCGAGGGTGCTGCGCGACCAATGATGGGGCAGTAATCCAACCAATGGAAGCGAGTCTGTGCCCTCGTGTACTCGGGTTTGAATGGTAAAATCGGTGGTAACGGTACTGTTTTTTTCGTTGTATTGAAAATCAGCCTGGGTATTGATCGGCTCTACGTATGCATATCGCTGAAAGGAATCGGCGAGTGCGCTGAGCTGGGTGCTGTTTTGGGGCAGCATCAGCATCGACCAATGATTTTTGCCGTTGAGTTTGGATGTATAGGTGTTGCCGTTTTTTGTCCAGCTACTGCCTTTGGGCGCATAAACAACAAAATCGGCGCCGTTGTAGGCATTTTCGATGATGATTTTCTCGTTGGCGATGGTGGCTGTGCCGCTATTGATCTTGATGGAGGCTTCGTCGGCACTGTCTTTTTGGTAGTAGAGGAAGGGCATCCCCATACCAACGGTGGTTTGGAATCGATGCCCGCCACTTTTCCACTCGATGGTAATCAACCAGTCGCTGTAGTGAGAAATGTAGGGGGCGCTGTGATTGAGCGATGTAACCCCGGTTGTGATGGGTTCGATGTCGGAGATGACACCCCACGGAATGTAGGAGGTGACCAAGCCGGCATTCACCGTTTTGAGGGTGAGTGGGTAGTTGAATAGGTTGTCGCAGTGGGCGTTTTTGACTTTGGCCGACCACCAATCATTGGTTGGGACGGGTTTGCTTTTCAGTGAGTCGATGAGGTAGGGGGTGCCGGATGGGTATCCGTTTCTACCAGCTACATCGGTGCCGGGGAATGTGTTGGTATAGCTGCCGCTGCCGACTTTGATGGTTTGCGCGTTGGTGTTGAACGTTGATAAAAGACTTGTGGCTAAAACCAAAAGTGATGGAGAAAAGCGTAGCAGGGTTTTCAAAAGCTGGAATGCACCATTAGGGTGTAAAACGAAGGTAATATATTATTGTAAAAATTACAATAATTCAAGATAGGACTGGAATGAGGGTTTTGTAGCTTGGTGTTATTAATTATTTTAGTAAGTAAAAAATAATTAATGGATTGAGTATTTTTTTTGATGTGGTCATGCATGGGTTTATCATATGTTTGTGTTATGAAACTAAACAATATTTTGTTCGCGTTCATGGCAGTTGCGATGTTTGCGGGCTGTGAAGAACCTGTTACGCAGAAAGAATGTGGGGTTATTGTCTTTAAAAATGCCGATGGCCATGGCTTGGCTGCCGCACCCACGGATTTGCCTTACGCGAATTGGGAGAATGCGAAATTGGCCTGTGAAGACCTGGTGCTTGATGGATGTGATGATTGGCGCTTGCCAACCAATGAGGAGTTAAATCAATTATATGCCAATAAAGATAGAATTGGTGGTTTTGCTCAGTTTGATTTTTATTGGAGTTCAACTTTGGTTGGTATGGATGATGCATATACGGTTGAATTTGACAATGGCAAGACAATTGCCGATAACAAAACAACCAAAAATTCTGTTCGGGCGGTTCGGTCGTTTTAATGATTTGTGAAAAATAAAATGAGTTAATTCCTCTATTCCAAGTACTTGCTTGATTGTTACAGATAGGGAGTACTCGCTGCGCTCGTGATCCCGGGGAAGGTACTAACCCAATGCCCGCTCCTTCGTCGCACAGTTCATTTTCTGTTACACTCGCTTGTTCGCTGCCCGCGAACAGATTCGTTAAACAAAAAATGCCCCGTAAGGGGCATTGGGTTGCAGAGAGGAAGGGATTCGAACCCTCGAAACGCTTTTGGCGTTTACACACTTTCCAGGCGTGCTCCTTCGACCACTCGGACACCTCTCTGTGAAGGTGCAAAGATAGTCAAAGCCCATCGATATTATCCCAAAGGAATCCAAATTCCTCCGACAAAGATGTATCCGGAAACTTCCATTACTTCTGTGCCGTTGATCAAAGTAGTGTTTAGCATATGCTGATATTTAGTTTGTTCGCAAATTGACAACCCAATGTTATCAAATGATAACCATTTAATTACATAAACAAAAACGCCCGTGAAGTTGTTCACAGGCGTTTCACATTTTTATCAAATTTTACTTACCTCCGGCAATGGTTTCGGTGTATTGGGTAGCAGTTGTGCTGTCTGTGGTGGCATAGATTTCGGCCATGCCTGTGTCCACGATGGATTCTTCCGTAGCCATAACCCTGGCGATTTCCAACCCTAAACCTCACCTGTACTTGCGGTTGCGGATGTTGTTTTGCTGTACTGTAGGTTCCTCTGCGGCGTCGATCCCGACGGTCTTCTCTGCGATCTCTCACGTCCTCTCTGCGATCTCTCACATCCTCCCGCTGGTCTCGTCGATCTTCTACACGGTCTAACGGTCCACCCTGATGTCTTGCGTCGCGAACATCTTCCCTTCGATCTCTTACGTCTTCTCTGCGATCCCGACGGTCTTCTCTGCGATCTCTCACATCCTCTCTGCGATCTCTTCGAATTCTCTCTCTGCGAACGGTTTGTGCTTCACTTGGCAGAATCGCCAATCCAAATGCCAAAATAATCAGGGATTTTTGAATGATCTGTTTCATGGTTTTTTCTCCTTCCTTACCCCTTTGACATTGAAAATCGTGCCAAGTTTAATGGTGTCGATGAAAAGACAGGAAGTTACTTCGTGACGGATTCAAGAGCGCCCACCATCGAGGGCCAACTGAATTGTTGCTTGAGGACGTGGATGTTGCTGCGCATCTTCACCAAACGATTGTCTGCATACATCGCTACAATTGCCTCGGCAAGTGCCTCAGGCGATGGTTCGCAAACCCATCCAGCTTCACCGTGGGGAACCAGTTCGCTCAAACCACCTACATTGGTGATGATCATGGGCAAATCAAAATGATAGGCAATCTGAGAAACACCACTCTGGGTCGCATTTCTATAGGGCTGGGCCACCAAATCACACGCAGAGAAATACAATCGCACATCGTCGTTCGGAATGAATTTCGTGTGCAGTATTACACTTTTCGATATCTCTTTCTGTGCGATGATTGCATTGTAAGGCGCCTCGTCCTCGTAGTATTCACCCGCAACGAGCAGTTTTACATCGCTCAATGATTCGGGCAACAAGGCCATCGCCTCGAGCAATAAATCCAACCCCTTATATTGCCTGATGAATCCAAAAAACAACACATAGCGATAATTGGGGTCAAGTCCCAATTCAACGCAAGCCTCTTCTTTGTTGGCCATCGCGCCGAAATTGTCGTACAATGGATGTGCATGATAGCCCGTTTTTGATACCGGTTTTCGCAATGGGAACTGCTGCAGATCGGTCAGTACCTTCCTACTCATGGCCACTGCGCCATCCAATACGGGCAGGAAATACTTGCTGAAAGGGGTGTCGAAAAACCGACGTTCATGGGGAATGATGTTGTCGGTGATCGCCAATATTTGGGTATGTCTATTGGATTTTACGATGCGGGCAAATGTGCCAAAACACGGACCAAAAAACGGCATCCAATAGCGAAAAATGATGACGTCGGGTTTGATGTTTTTGTATTTCAACCCTGTCTGTATCCAATTCAATGGATTCACTGAGTTCAATGCGATATCGATGGTCAGGTCCTCGGGTTTTGGGTCATCGCTAAACTGCGACTGTCCCGGAAACAAAAAGTTGGGGTATTGTAGCGAAAATGTGAGCAAGGTTACCTGATTTTTCTGCTGAAGCTCGCGGGCCAATCGCTCATTGTAAGTCGCTAGTCCCCCGCGCAATGGGTGTGCAGGACCAACAATCACAATGTGCTTGCCTTCGAATTGCATCAATCGGTGGTTTCCTTGATGTTGTAATTGTTGCGTTCAGGGTTGGAACGACTGACCAACTCTCCGATGAATCCGGCCAGAAAGAGTTGCGTTCCGAGGATCATTGCAACCAATCCAATGTAAAATAAGGGGTTGTCGGTCACCAACGGCGCTCGCTGGTGTTGGATCACGCAAATGAGTTTGTCGACCAAGATCCACAGTGCAGTTACTGCACCGATGAAAAAACTCAAAACACCCAACAATCCAAAGAAATGCATGGGTTTCTTGCCGAATTTGCTCATGAAGAACAAACTCATCAGGTCAAGGAATCCATTCACGAATCGATTCATGCCAAACTTGGTATGTCCGTATTTCCGCGCTTGATGCACCACCACTTTCTCCCCAATTTTCGGGAAGCCGGCCCACTTGGCGATGACCGGGATATAGCGATGCATTTCGCCGTAGACTTCAATGTTTTTTACCACTTCGTTGCGGTAGGCTTTGAGTCCACAGTTGAAATCGTGCAGTTCCAAATCGCTGATTT
>JACCEB011324886.1_pt1 | contig 12725 bp, 12 predicted proteins | sample 7454761 | NCBI WGS metagenome assembly JACCEB01 (sample SAMN15323454, study PRJNA562643) | freshwater metagenome | isolation source: river surface water | place: USA:Blue River Watershed | collected 2017-08-18 | reverse complement strand
GTAAGATGTAAAACAATATATAAAAGAAAAGAAAATTTAATAGAACATCGTCAAAATAAAAAATATTGTGATAAAAAATTTAAATTAAATCAATTAATGATTGAATTAAAAAAATAATCTTAAACTCTTTTAATTAAAATAATTCTTTAAATTAAAACAATTCTTTAAATGAATTTAATGATTTCAGAGAATTTAAAACATTAACTTAAAAAATCCAGATTCATAAGAGGATTTTAAAGTATTCTAAAAAGCCTTTATATTTTCCCTCTTTTGAAAGTTAATGTTTTAAATTCTCTGAAATCATTAAATTCATTTAAAGAATTGTTTTAATTTAAAGAATTATTTTAATTAAAAGAGATTATGTTAATATAAAAGAAATTTTATATATTTATATATTATAAAAATGAATAAAAATATTTTTCATATATGTAATCACTGTGTTGATTATAAAACAATTTATAAATCTGATATGAAAAAACATTTAACTAAAAAACATAAATGTAAATCATATTCTGAAAAATATACTTTTGAAGAAGCATTTAATATTTCTATGTATAGAACTTATACTTTTTTATTTAATACTGATAATTTATCAATAAAAGATTATGCTTTTATAATTTATAATTATACAAATATAAATAATTATATTAATGAAGATTTTACAAATAATGATTTAATTATAAAAAATAATGAATTAATATGTGATAATTTAATTAAATATACAAATAAATCAGAAAATGAAAATAATACAGATAATAAACCAAAATTTATTTGTCCAAATTGTAATAAAGAGTATACAAGTAAACAAAATTTATTAAAACATTATGATAATAAAAGTTTATGTATACAAAATCAAAAATATAATGCTATATTACAACAAGCTATTGAAAAACAAAAATCAGAAGAAATTAAAGAATTAAATAACCAAAATAATATTACAAACCATAATGTAACAAATAATAATATGATTAATAATGGACATATTATAAATAATATTCAAAATAATAATAATAACAACAGCAATACAAGTAATTTTAATATACAAGTTAATGATTTTATGAATGATAAATATGATATAACTCATATAGGTGATGATTATTATGAAAAGAAAGACTTTTTTATATTTGATAAATTTTTAGAACAAATTATGTTAAATAAAAATAATCATAATATTTATTTTGTAGATAATAATAATAATGCAATTATATATACTGAAAAAGAATTAAATAAAGTATCATCTGAAAAAGTTGGTTATGTTGTTTTAGAAAAAATTGAACAAGCATTTTCTGAATTATATTATAAACAAGATGAAGATGCAAGAAAATATTATGATTTTATAAATTCTTATTACCGGATTCTTAAAGGTCAATATCGTAGTGATACTATTTATAAAATCTATGATGTAGATGAAAAACAATTTAAATATACAAGTAATTCACGTTTAAATAGGTCACGTGATAAAAATTTAGGTAAAATTATAACAACCATTAATAAACATCATAGTGAAACTAAAAATAATTTATCTAAATGTAATGATAATAATCTTGAAATATTAACAATTGAACCAAATATTGAAAACTTTATATCTCGTCGTTGTAGATATAAAGATTTAAAATCCTAAAAACGTAAATTATTTTATTATAAAAAATGAAATAAATAAAAATTATAAAATAAAAAGTACAAATAAATAATATATAATATTATTTATTTTCAAAAGAAGATGATGCATTCAGAAAAGTTACAAATTCTTCGTGAAAAAGGTTATACCTATTTAGGACACGTTACTACAAAAGCGAATTTTGAAGCGTTACACAAAGCTTATTTAGAAAATCCAAATCAAAAAATCGGTACTGCTTATGAACGGTATTTAGAAAAAATTCAAGTAAATGGTGTATATTCATATACGACCCTTGATTTTGAAGACGTTTTTTCTATTCCCAATCCTTGTGATTATCCTGCACTATTTTTTCATTTATGTACTCAATCACTTAATGAATTAATTGAAAAATATAGTACTTCTGGAAATGTATTATTACTTTTTCCGTTAGAATTATTGCTTCAACGCAATTGGCATTTTAAGATTTGTGATAAAAATGGTTTGATTGATTATGATACCTATTTCCCACATAATATTGAATTAATTCCAACACATGAAGAAATAAGTGCTTATTACAAATCAATTGGAACCTATTATGTTGGAAATGAAGTAGTATTTCATGATGGGACTTATTTTTCAAATGTTATTAAAGCAATTGGTAAAGATATAAATATTACAATTAATGATTCTAATAATTATATTTTAGATAATGAACGATTACCAAATTATGTATTTTATAGTGACAGACGATATGATGGAACAAAATATAAGTATTTTAATCCAAATCATAGAGAAAAAGATAGTACAACAAATGAATTTTATATAGAATTTATTCGTGAACATTTACCAACACAATATAAATATTTATGTGAAAATGTGAATAGTAAAGAAGAGTTGGAAACGCGAATTTTTGAAACAAAAGTAAATAATATGGATTTATTTACTTATTTATATATACACCGAAAGTAAAATAAATATATTATTATAATATTATAATTTATGTTTATGTTGTTTAATTTTATAAGTCAATATTAGTAACCTTTTTTATTAAAAAAATATTTTTAATAAAAGGATTAAGGTTTTTGTTGATATATACAGCCTACGCAAGTATAATCTACACGAATCCAAACGTGCGCCAATAATTGGACTTCCTTTTTTAACTAAAAAATGGTAAAAACAATTTGAAAAGCATTAATAAAATCATAATAATCATAATAATCATAAATTTTTATTTAATATAATTTAAGAATTTAAGAATTTAAGAATTTTTGATATTCTTCATCTGTTATCTCATCTGATTCATATTCATCTTCACTTTCATAATAATTATTAGGATAATTATTATCATAATCATTATCATAATTATCATCATAATTATCATCATAATTATCATTATTATCATCATAATCATCATCATTATCATCAATATAATTATTATTATTTGATTCATTACGCGCACCATATCCGGTACGTGTACCGTATCCATCAAGATAACTATTAATACAATATAAATAATGATCATATTCATCATATGTCATATATTTAAAACTAACTTCATATTCTTCAAATCTGAAATTAGTACAATATTCATTAAAACTAATCTCTATTCCATATACATGATAATTTTTTTCTAAAGATTCATTAATATGTTCAACATAGTTAAAATATTGAGGTAATTCATAATTAAAACGTTTACAATAATATTTTATACTTTGTATAAAACTTTCTATTGAATTTATTTCCATTATATAAGAACTACCAAACATTATTGATAAGTATGTATACATATTATTTATTTTATATACAATATCAGTATTTTCATTAATAGGAATTAATGATGATAAATAACCATCATAACTAGCAACAATATTTAATATACCATCGCTCTTTATTGATTGTTCAATAGCTCTGAAAAGAGAAATATTAAATAAATCATCATCATAAACATCATCTTTATCATCATAATCATCATAATCATCATAATCATCATAATCATCATAATCATCATAATCATCATTTTCATCATCTTCATCATCTTCATCATATTTATTATCATTATGTACATGATCTACATTTTTACGTAAATGACGAATCATTACGTCAAGTATATTAAATGAAAATAATCTTTTATCATTTTTTTTATCGTAAATATGATATTGAATAATATCATTTTTACCATAATAATTTAATAATATTTCTGAAATAGTATATATAAATAAATCTATATTTTTTTTTTTATGTTCAAGATTATTATTACATATATCATCTAATATATAAAGATAAGTATTAATATCTTCACCATATCGATTAAACATTTCAATATTAATATTTGGTTTAACATAATCATCTATTTTTTGAATAGAATACATGTTACATGAACAATTAGGACTATTACAGTCGCAATTAGAATTTTCCATTTTAAAGAAAATGTTTTACAATTAAAATTAGTAGTTATTAAATAAAATTAGTAGTTACCAATTAAGATTAGTAGTTATTAAATAAGATTAGTATAAATTAATGCTTTAAGGGTATATTAATTGAAATTAGACACACTAACAATATACCAATAGGTTTAGTGTGAATTGTATAGGTTGAAAAGGTAACGTCTCCGTAGGTTTTTCAATACCTAATACTTTATTTAAAACCTGATATAAATTAAATCTTGTAATCTATCATTTTTTTATAAAATATTTATTTTATAAAAAAAAATAATAACGTAAATAATTTTATTATATTTATTACAATTTATATGTATTTTGTTTAATTTTATAAGTCAATATTAGTAACCTTTTTTATTAAAAACTGTTATTTTTAATAAAAGGATTAAGGTTTTTGTCGATATATACAGCCTACGCAAGTATAATCTACACGAATCCAAACGTGCGCCAATAATAGACTTCCTTTTTTAACTAAAAAAAATGGTAAAAAGTAAAACAATAATAGTTTTTTTATATTAATAAATTAACTTGTATATGTAACCATTCAATATAAGTAGTGTTGTCAGGGTATATTTTTTTATCTATATCATTAAAATATTCATCAAGTAATACCATATGTCCACGACCTATTCTACATGTTAAATGATTCATTTCATCATAATCATTTTCATCATAATCATTATTTTCATCATAATTATTAAAATCATCATTATTTTCAGGATAATTATTAAAATCATCATTATTTTCATCATAATCATCATCATTTTCATCATAATCATCATTATTTTCATCATAGTCATCATTATTTTCATCATAATCATCATAATCATCATAATCATCATAATCATTTTCATCATAATATTCAAACCAATCATTTGTTTTGATACGTAACCATTCAAGTAAAGTACATCCGTTACGATATTTTTCATATTTTATATCATTACGTAAATCTTTATCCATTTGTTCACGAACAGTATACATATCTAATCCTAATGCATTCATTCTGGCATCAATTTCTTGATCAGTTTTACGTTCATTTTCATCTAAATCACGATATTTTATATAATCATGATATTTATTTGATCTAGTTTCAGAATATCGTGAAAACATTTTTAACAATATAAAGTTATTAGTAATATAAAAATATAATAATAATCTGATTATTGTTTGAAGGGGTATATTAATTGAAATTAGACACACTAACAATATACCAATAGGTTTAGTGTGAATTGTATAGGTTGAAAAGGTAACGTCTCCGTAGGTTTTTCAATACCTAATACTTTATTTAAAACATGATATAAATTAAATCTCGTAATCTATCATTTTTTTTATAAAATATTTATTTTGTAAAAAAAAATATAATAATGTAAACTAAATTTAATATTTAATTTCCTTTCATAAGTTCAATTGCATACTTTTCACTGAGTTTAACAAAAACCGTAAAATATTTCCAAATAATTTCTTTATTTACTTCACTCATTTTATGTACCCATACATTTTTAATAATATCACGAAGTTTACTACTATAATCATCTTTAGATACATCTTCTTGACCTCCACCGTTAAGAAAGAAATCTTCATTTTTATTAAGAATTTGGTCACGAAGTGGAAGTACATATTTAATAAAACTTTCAATTACAAATGTACTATTTGCTCCTTTAACAAGTTTATATTTTTCAGCAAAAAGCATAATTTCTTTTTCTTCAGGATAAAGAGTTGAAATCTCTTCAACAAAACTATCTATTTGTTGAATAAATACGCTACGAATTTGTGTTAATGATGCCATTTTTATATATTATATATTTTATTATAATATTTATTATAATGTATTTTTCCTTTATATCCAAAAATTATAAAAAAATATTATTATAAAAATATTTAATAAAAAATTATAAAAAATAATAAATAATTTTTTATTACATTCTGCGAAGTGGCTGAGGCATTCCCATATCGCGTTGATTTTTAAAAGCTTCCATTTGGGAATCGAATTGTGATTTTCGTGCATTTGCTCGCGAATCATTTCCTTCATAATTTTGGTCTCTAAACATATTTGGGTCAAATGATTGACCTATATTTGCACGTGGATTAAATTCATTTGGATTATAATTGCTATTATTTCTACTTTGTTGTTCTGAATCAGCAAAAGGATTTCCTTGACTTCGTCCATTTCCCCCTTGAGGGATTCGTAGTGAATCATCGTCTGTACTATAAGCAACTGGTTTTACATCACCACGCCCTTTAATACCATCATCTTCAACAGTATGTATTTTAAAATTATATAAACTTTCTAATGAAGCAAACCCATTTTTATCATTTACTACTTCATTTTCATTATCATTTAAAAAAGCAAATGTTCCTGATAAATTGTTCATCATAAATGAATCCCATATTTCTGGCTCCATTGTTTTCTGTTGTTGCTGTTGTTGTTGTACATTTCTATTTAAATTAGGATTTCTTCCTTGTTGTTGTTGTTGTTGCTGTTGTACAGGTATTTGCCGTTGTTGTGAATTAGTGCGATTTTTAACCCAATTAATTAATTGTTTTCCGGTATAAATTTGTGGTTCACCTGTTGGCGAAGGTATAATTGCAGAAGGAACTGATTTAATTGCTTTAGGAATTCTATAACGTTTATCATCAATACAAATAATTAAAAAATTATTCATTAATCGTTGATTTGTTTCTAATAATGAAAATAATTGTTTACAAAATTGGCATTTTTTACTATAAAATAATATGTGTTCACTCATTTTTATAATACTATATAAATTATAATAAATATTTCTATATCTTTTATATAATAATTCTTTATTTTTTTGACGCATTTAAATTATTAATTTTTAATTAAAAAAATAATATATAATGTATGCCAAGAATTCATAATAATATTCGGAAGTATATATTTTTTTTTATTATGTAATAAAGCTTTTGTATCAAACAAAAATTCTATTTCATTTTGATATTTTATTAAAAAATCATTATTATTCATTTTTTCTTGTATATAAATATTTAATAAATTAATAAAATTAATAATTTTTTCACCTTTTACTTGATAACAATCATTTTGTTTAATTATATTATCCATTTTGTCATAAAGAGTATATTCATAATATGAATCTTTATATATTTTTTTATTTTTTTCTATAAAATAATTCATAATCATAACTATTTGATTTACGTTAAATAAATTATTTTGTAATAAATCTAAATCTAAATCTGTTTCTGAATTAAAATCATTTACGTTACATAATTCATTTTTGAAATAATCATATATATTATTTTCTAAAGAATATAATAATGTATAATCCATTTTCTATAAATATATATTTATATATAAATTTTATTTATATATAAATCTTTATTCTATTATGCTAAAAATATTTTATTTCATTTTTTATAATCTTTACGTTACATTTTTTTTTGCTTTATTATTAGGTTTATTAGAACCATTTACATCATTTATACCGTTTACATCATTTATACCGTTTACATCATTTACATCATTAAAATGATTATTTATATTAGATAGATGTAATTCGCGAGGTATAAAAAAATTATTATTATTATTATAGGATGTAGGTAGATTTCTTAAAATGTTATTTTTGGGTCTTGATAATAAAGGATTTGAATAATTAATTTCATTTCCAGTATATTGATAAACACCTAAATATTTTCTATTTTTATAAATAGAATCAAAAATATTATTTATTAATATAAATAATATATAAACTTCATTATAATCTGATACATTCATTCCACTGCTTGTAAATATTTTTGTACCAAATGAAGTATTTCTAAATAATTTAGCCAATTCTTTGACACTATAATTTTTATATTTTGAAAATAAGTTTAATATATATATATTTTTTTCATTTAAATTTTGGTCAATAATATTATTTATAGCTGTTTTGCATTTTCTTTTTAATAATCTATTTTTATTAACAATTGTACTAGATGATTTTTTACATATAAAATATAATCCTAATATATCTATAATATTTGCATTTCTAAATGCATCCATATTATCACCTTTAATAATGTTATTTTTTGAATTTAATTTTACCATAATTTTTTTAAATTCTCTTTGATACCACGATTCACCATATATAAAATAATTTAATGTTCTTAAAGTAACTTTTACTTCATGACGATTATCATATAATAATTTTCTATATTTCTCAATATCAAAAGCTTTAAAAATAATACTTTTAAATAATAATTCATGCATATATCTTTTTTCTTGATAATCATATAATAATATATCTTGTATAGTGCTATCTTTTGTCATATTTTTTTTTCTATAAAAATCATTAATTAATTGATAAAATTTAGGTTCAAAAGTATAAGATACATTTTTTGACTTATCTTTTTTTGACTTATCTATAAATAAATCACTACACATTTCAAAAAAATTTAATTTTGCAAATGCATATAATTTTTGACAATAACCGTCTGATTTATTTATTATTGCACATTTTAATAAAGAAATATATATATCATTATATAAAGTATCATTTATTTTTATTTCTTTTATAAAAGAAGCATCATATAATTCTATTATTAAATCTCTTTTTAAAGATATTGATAGAAAATTTGTTATAAATCTAAATATATGATCTAAATATTTTTTACCACTACTTTTAGGACATGTTTTGTAATAACCAATTGATTCTATTTCAATTTTAAATTTAAATAATGGATTAACAATACACAATTTTAATTGAATACAATCATTAATTCCTAAATCAATTATTATATATAATTTTTTATCAACGTCATCATACTTAGGAGAAACTTTCACTAGATTATCAAACAAATTATTTGATTGAATATAATTTATAATATTATTAATAGTAAATGATGATGACGCTAAAAGTCTCATATAAAAATCCTTTGAAAAAACATTTTTATCATTATTATTTTTTTTTAAAAAATAATCTTGTAAATAATCATTTTTTAAATATGTTAAAAATTCAATATATTGATAAATTGTAATATTATTTTCATCATTAAATTTATAAGTTGAATCTATATATGTGTTAGAAAACTCAAATAAATATTTTTTTAATTTAATATTTTTAATAATATTTGTATTTTTATCATAAATTGGGCATATTTGTGAAGTTAAATAATTTTCAGTTAAATAATAATCCATTTTATATGTCTAATATATATTTATAATAAAAATTTTTATAAAAAGTATTTTTTTAAAATATAAAAAAAAAAATGATTTATAAAATAAAAAGAAAATAAAGAATATAAAAGATATAAACATATATTAGATATAATAATATTTATAAAAAATAAAAATGGAAGCACTTTTTTTTGAAAAAACAATTCAAAATAAAAAAAATGATATTCATATTTCACTTATAAATGGATTACGTCGTTCAATTATGTGTGATATTGAAGTATATTGCATTAATATGGATGATACAATTTTTTATGAAAATAGTTGTAATTTAGACAATGAATTTCTAAATAAACGTTTATCATTAATTCCTATTATTTCGGATTATAAAGATGTTGTTTATGAAAATGTAAGAATTGAATGTAAAATAAAAAATAATAGTGAAAATATGAAAAGTGTATATTTTTCTGATTTAATTTTTAAGGATGATAAAGATAAAGTTATTTCAAAAGAGTTTTCATACTTTCCAAAACTTCTTTTTGCTAAATTAAAGCCTAATCAATCAATTTCTTTTGAAACTCGTCTTAAAAAGAATAATTCTCAATATGGTGGTGCTAATTATAATCCTACATGTACATGTGTTCATACATTTAAGATTGATGAAAATGCTATACAAAATAAGATTAAAGAAGCTGGAATGGATGAAGCTCAATCTCGTACATTTATACTTGATGATGCTGAATTTCATTATGTAAAAACTGAAACTGGTTTACCTGAAACATATTTTTTTACAATTGAAAGTGTAGGACATTTAAATGCACAATCTATTTATCAAGCAGGAATTGATGCATTAAAAAATCGTTTAAATGCTGCAAAAAGTGAATTAAATAATAAAAATAGTGAAATAGTAACAATTCAAAAAAATAAGAAAAGTGATGAAGTCTTTGATGTAATTTTTATGAAAGAAAATGATACACTTGGAAATATACTTTCAGAATATTTATCAATTGATAGTGATGTTAAATATGTAGGTTATCGTTTAGTACATCCTCTTAAGTATGAAATGCATATGAAAATAGTATTAAATGAGCATAATGATAAAGAACATATTATTAAGAAATATATTGAAACAATTAATAAAATTCTTAAGATTGTTGAAACTCTTTAACAAATATCTTTCAATAAATCTTTTTTATAAATAAACAAAACTTTTTTTACAAATAAATAAATTATTATATAATAGAAGTTATATAATAATAAAATGATAAATAATTTAAATATATATTATACACGACATTGTAATACAGTGCATAATTTATTAAAAGAATTAAAATTTTTAAATAAATCATATTTTAAGCATATTGATATTGAAAATCCGGCATTATCAAATTTTGGTATAAATCATGCTTTACATATATATAATAATGCAAATTTTAATAATGTGTTTTCACCAGAAATTGTTTGTGCATCATATTATGTGCGAAGTTGGATGAGTGCATTTATTTTATATAATGATTATTTTAAAAATAATAACATATTATATGTATTACCTTATATACATGAATATCATGATAAATTAAAACCAACAGTTAATGAAAAAAGAGATGAAATAAAAAATTTTAATTTGAAAGTGAGTATAGAAAAATTTAAAAAATTTATAATATATTTAAAAAATTTTATGAAACTTTATTATCCAAAATTATATAAAAAATTTACTTTTAAAATACCACAAATCATTTTTGTTAATAAATTTGGTAATATTGTTAAAGAAAAAGATATATATAATTTAAATTATTATATTAAAAATATTTATGTATATAATCCAAATATAAATATATTTGAAAAAAAGATATTAAAAAAATTTTTAGAAAAAATAAATATTAAAAATGTAAAAAATGTAAAAAATGTATGTATAATTACACATGGTAAATTTATTAAAAAAGATTTATTATTATTAAAAAATGTTAAAGCAATATATAAATATGCTTTAACAAAAAAAATAAATACTTTTAGAAAATTTATAAATAATAATCTTGAAATAAATAATTGTGATACTTATTTAAAAAGTAATAAAAAAGTAGTTCAAGTATTTCCAAGTAACAATAAATTAAATAATTTTGATTATTATCAAGTACCATATTATAAAATTAAATTTGGAAATAAAAAAATAGTGGAACAATTATTAAAAAATAATAAATTTAATGTAAATATAAAAGATGCTTCATATATTTTTGGTTTTTATTATAATAAAAATGTAAAAAATAAAATATTATATTTTAAAAAATTAATTTATTTATATATTAAATTTTTAAAATATAATAAAAATAGTAAAGAACAATTTAAGAATATTAAGAATAATTAAGACCATCTTTATCATTATTTAATAAAATTGAATTATTTAATATATTTTTTATTTTATCACTATTATAAAATTCATTATACATACTTTTAGATTCTACATAAATGGGGTCTGGATTTTTAGAAAAGTGGTTATAAATAATGAATGCTAAAATAAATGATATTAAAATTAATATAGGCCATTGTGAAAAGAATTTAACAAAAGCAAGAAGAACGGATAAAATAAAGAATGTAAAAATAAAAAGTAAAATAAATTCTGTTTTACTATATTTTTCAACAAATTTATTTATATCAAAATTTGGCATTTTATATTTTTATATTTCTATCATTATATACTATTTTTTTTGATTATAGTATTTTTTTTATATTTAAATTATTATTATAAAATAGTATTTTATAATAATAATTAAAATTATAATATGGATTTACAAAATTTATTTAAAAATTATACTAAAAGTGCAATATCTTCACAAATATTAAAATCTCCATATGAAGAAATTTATAATCAAATTTTTAATATAAATAATTCATATGAAACTATTTTAATTTTAAATCAAAATGTTTATATTCCTTTAGCACATTATTTTGAAACTATATTTAAAAAAGAATATTATATTACATACATTGATAATAATGAATTAAGTATAAATCAATTAAATAATGAAATAATTCAATTTAAAAATGAAGAAAAAAAATCATTAGATTTATATATTCATACATTATTATCTACTATATATACATTTAAGAATATGAGAACGAAAGATATAAAATACGATATTATTTTAATACATCATTATAATTCATATATAAATAAAAAAACTGAATTTTTTAATGTATTAAATTCAATTGTTCATAAAAATAGTGAAATTATATTATTTGCTTCTATTTGCGATGAATCAAAAAATATTGATTATAAAAATAAAATAAGAAATCAAATATCACAATATACTAATATGGATATTGGAACACTTTATTCTTTAGAAGAAATTATTTTATCAATTCCTCAAAAAGATTTTAAAATAAAACATATTATTCCTTATCGCGAATCTTATTATTTAGGTTATGGCAAAAATATGATTTACAAGTTTATTCTTGCTAAAGAATAACAAGTTTATTCTTGCTAAAGAATAACAAGTTTATTCTTGCTAAAGAATAACAAGTTTATTCTTGCTAAAGAATAACAAGTTTATTCTTGCTAAAGAAT
>JACCEB011205261.1_pt1 | contig 12730 bp, 5 predicted proteins | sample 7454761 | NCBI WGS metagenome assembly JACCEB01 (sample SAMN15323454, study PRJNA562643) | freshwater metagenome | isolation source: river surface water | place: USA:Blue River Watershed | collected 2017-08-18 | reverse complement strand
GCTACACTTTATCCGTCGCTACACTTTATCCGTCGCTACACTTTATCCGTCGCTACACTTTATCCGTCGCTACACTTTATCCGTCGCTACACTTTATCCGTCGCTTTGTTTCACAAAGCTTTTAACAGTCGCTTCGCTTTAACAACTTGCTAAAAACGCTAAATCCCCGGGCATCTCATTGATTTGTGTTGAATAATGACTTTCTATTTCCTTCATTTTTCCCAAATCCCTTCTGGTAATAAAATTTATACCTACACCTTTTCTGCCCCAACGACCACTTCTACCAATTCTATGCAAATAGGTATTTACACATTTTGGCAAATCGAAATTTATAACAATACTTACTTGCTGAATATCAATACCACGAGCAGTAACATTTGACGAAATTAGAACGCGTGATTTTCCGCCTCTAAACTCATTAAATGCTGTTTCTCTTTCTGATTTATCCATATTACTATGAATACGACATACTGGAAACTCATCTTCCTTCATAGCTTCATACAAATCTTGTACCCGCTTAATACTATTACTATAAATAATGCATTGTGAAACAGACAAATATGAAAATAAATCTTTCAGCGTCGAGTATTTTTGGCGATCATCGTCTACCGCAATATAAAACTGTTTAATTCCTTCCAGTGTCAGCATTTCACGTTTTACACAAATTTTTACAGGTTCCCTCATAATTTTATCCACTATTGAATTAATTGAATCTGGTAGCGTTGCGCTCACTAAAACGACTTGAATATCGTTACTAAAATATTGGAAAATATTATATACTTGATCTTTAAAACCGGCGGACAACATTTCATCGGCTTCATCAAGAATGACAATTTTAATTTTTTTCGCAGATATTCTTTCACGGCGCATCATATCGTGTACACGTCCTGGACAACCACAGATAACGTGCGGAATATTTTTATTCGAAAAACTACTTCCTTCTTCCACGACTGAACCACCATAAAGTCGTTGTATTCGTAGACCGTCCATCATACTACCTAAATTTTCAAACACTTTGGCGGTTTGTATGGTGAGCTCTTTGGTCGGCGATAATACTAAAACCTGAGTATTATTATTGGTTACATCTACATTTGCCAGCGCTCCAATAGTAAATGTAGCAGTCTTACCGGTACCGGATTGCGCTTGTGCAACAACATCCTTACCTAAAATAATCGGCTTGATTGCTTTTTGTTGAATTGGACTTGGCTTTTCAAATCCATAAGCAAAAATGCCTCTTAATAATTTGGGATTTAAATCTAACTCATCCCATGTGTTTATTTCAAACGAAGAATCATATATTTCTTCGTTTGTCGCGCTAAACTCAGATTCCGTAGTTGTCATTTATACTATAATATTATTTTATCTGTTTAAGCGTATTACATTTATTATTATATTTTTAATAAAATTGATATAAATAATAGCACATATAGTATAATAGATAGCAAAATGACGACAAAAACGATGAGATATACTCTTGATAATATTAATGAAATTCTTTTCAATGGGTTTGATTATAAATTGCCTCAGGAAACATTGGAAATAATTTCGAATTTAGCGTTGCAAGTAGGGTCTCCAGATTATGTCAAAACTCCGGTATTTCAGAAACGTGAGAATCCTATGAAAGTAGAACCTGTTGCTACACATAAAGACTCTTTTAAGAAAGGTAAGCGTGGTAAGGCGGCGGAAGTTGTGAATGATGAAGATTGGGAAACGATTCGGACATTTCATACTACGAAAATGGAAGAAAAGGAGGGTGTTAGTTTACAAATAGACGCGATTCGTGTAAATTTGAATAAAATGACTGATAAAAATTATATTGATATGCGTAATAAAATTATTGAAATTATTGATAAATTGGTACAGGAAAATATTTCGACTGCAGATATGGCACAGTTTAGTTCTACTATCTTTGACATCGCATCCACAAACCGATTTTATTCCAAAATTTATGCGGATTTATATTCGGATTTGTCTACGAAATATGAAATAATGAAGAACACATTTGAAATGAATTTGGAAAAATTTACAGATCTATTTAATACTATTGAATATGTAGATCCTAATGCGAATTATGATAAATTTTGTGAAATTAATAAAATGAATGAGAAGAGAAAATCACTTGCTGCATTTTATTTAAATTTGATGTCGAATGGAATCATTTCGGAGAAGCAGATTATGCAGATTACTAGAAATCTTTTGGCACAGATTTATAAATTTATTTCAATTGATGATAAGAAAAATGAAGTGGATGAGTTAACTGAAACCGTGGCGATTTTATACAAGAAGGAATTGTACACAAACGATGATGGAGATGACTATGAACAGATCGAAGGGTATACGATTAGTGAAGTTATAGAAAGAATCGCGAAAAGTAAGGTGAAGGATTATAAAAGTTTGACGAACAAGACATTGTTTAAGTTTATGGATTTGATTGATATGTAAATATACTTTTGGGAAAAGTATAGCAAAACCTTAACCTTAAGACATTCTAATTATAATTATTATGAAATAATAATACTTATAATTTTTATTTTGCTTTTACCTAATGTATTATCTTATTTTGTTACAACATTTGGCTTTTACTGCGTAGTGAAAGTTGTAAAAAGAGAATTTAAATGCGAAGTACAACTTTTGTATCACCTTTTTTATTTTTCAAAAACTGATTGTTTAATTTAAAAAGTATTTCTCCTAGTTGTTCTGCACTTAAATTTGGAAATTGTTTAAATAATATTGCTACCATATTATCTGGATGTAATGTTTCGCAAATCAAATTATTCACCATCATTTTATCGTGCTCTTCTAGTAAAACATTATATAGAACTTCTCCTTTGTAAGGAATTTTCTTCACATCTGCAAAAACATTTACGAAATCCTTCGCCTTTACCTCTTTACCCTTGTAAAAAATAATATGGTTCTGACTTATGATTGTTCTTTCACTTGGCATATTTTTACCTAGAGCATTCTTTTCAATTTGTACCAAATATTTATGAGGAATAATTGTTTTTGTAACAGCAACAATCTTCTTGTTTCTTATTGTATGCCGCGATGGATCAATATTATCAATATCGATAATTCCTTGGTTTGTCACAATAGGTGTTCCTGCAAGGAAACAAGGTGCTATTGCACTAACCGTAACTATATAACTATTTGTTCCTAATTCTCCGTTAACCATAAATTGTGTTGACGTTCCACTTATATCTATTGCAAAATTGGCATCTGAGCCTCCACTTAAATCGCTAAATGTGAATACATTAAAGGTACCTTCTGTTAAAGACTCGCTATCTACACTTATGGTTAAAACGGAATCGTTGTTGATAATTAAACTTCCCGATATATCAATCGAATTAGCAAATCCTGGGTCTATGATTGTTGCGCTGCCGTCTACAGTAAAATCATTTGTAACATTAATACCGTTGTCTGTAATATCGATTGTAGCGCCACCAGCTACTGTGTAAGAATCATACGTTAAATTATTTATAGATGATTTTACAGATTTTTTTGCGAATATTTTTGGAGCAATTGATCTATTTAAAGATGATGTACCAATTTTTGTGCTTGAATTTGCGCCTTGTGAAACTGATGCATTAGGAGCCGAGCTACCAAAAGTTGTATCAGAATTTTGAAACGTATTTAATTCACCATAAAAGTTTGTAATATCTGAAAAACTAGTAATGCCTTTTGTCACTATATTACCACTACCCTCTAGTGAGCCAGAAAAGCTAGCAGAATCTGAACCTATATTATCTATAACTGTTTCACCTTCCACTGTAAAGGTATTAGAATACCTACTTGCCCCTGCTACGTCAGATACAAATGATGATCCAGTTTTTAAATTTACACGTGAAGTTCCCAAAGCAGATGAGTTCTTTGAAGTTGTTATACCACTTATATTAGTTATACCGGTTAAACCTAAGTTAGCAGAATATAATGTAACTTGACCAAGAGTAAGAGTGCCAGCCCCTGACACTGCAGATGGAGTTCCTAGAAGTATATTTACAGATGCTCCTAGATCCACCGATATATTACCCTCACTTACATCATTAACAGTTGCACTTCCGCCTGTTCCAACTGCGACTGTTGCGTATGCACTAGTTAGTGATTTAACTACAAGACCAGTGTTATTTGTTGCTACTGTAGCAGTTCCACCAACGTTTTCGACAACTGCGTCAGTTGGAGGATTAGTTGTACCGCTATCGTAAGATGGTTCAGCACGTCCAGATATGGTATTTAATACATTTCCAAAATAGTAACCTCCCGAAGAATTTTGCGCTAAAACATTAATTGTGTAAGCACCATTGATTAATGACGAAGAACAATCCAATTCGCCTGAATTGCTATTTATAGAAATTCCAGGATATTCTGAAGGTGGATCATTATTACAAATGGAACAAATAGACCAATTGTTGTATCCTGTTAATTTACTGTTTGTAGTAGTTGCGTTTATAGTTGCGGCATTCGAAACAGATGAAGGATCATATAAAGTGGTTGTGAAAGATGATAAAAGATATGGAACTGTGAGAGATGATAAATCTATATCAGTCCATACAGTTCCAGATATATTTAACGAAGCATTTGCCGAAGCGTCCAACCAATTTGCAGATCCGTCTGTGTAGTAGCAATAGGAAGGGTCTAGTCCGCCAATACCTTGACCGCTTGCATCTATTACACCAGTAGAATAACAATTTGTAGCAGTACCTTGGCATTGATATCCGAATATACCACCTGCATCTGTACCAGTAATATGACCAGTAGAATAACAATTTGTCGCTGTAGATATAGCTTGACCATTATATCCGAAAATACCACCTGCATTTCTAGATATAGTACCTGTAGAATAACAATCGGAAGCTGATCCATAACTGTATTCTCCAAATATACCACCTGATTCTGTACCAATGCTACCAATAGAATAACAATTAGTCGCGCTAGAGCCCACTTGACTATCTGAACCGAAAATACCACCTGCACCAGTATCTGTAGTACCAGTAGAATAACAATTTGTTGCTGAACCGGAACTATATGAGCCGAATATACCACCTGAAAATTGATTTATGTTACCTGTAGAATAACAATTAGTCACTAAACCGGAACTATAAGAGCCTAATATACCGCCTGCAGATTCACTCATATTACCTGTAGAATAACAATTTGTTACCAAAATGTCTGTAGCATTCTTTCCGAAATTTGATTGGCCTATCCAACCTCCGTGACTCACTACACTATATGTAGTTACTAGACCCAAATTTTGGATAGTTATATAGGAATTACCGTTTGAATAGCTGGTACCATTTTGTATTAGACCAGGGTAATCATTTGTAGATACATTCACATTCACTACATTATTCGAACCGTCGATTGTAATATTGCTACTATCAAGAATGAAATATTGTTGTACACTATTAAATGATAAATCATTTATAAATGAGATTGTTAATGTGTTGAGTGTATCGATATTTTTTACAGTAATTGGCCACGATGCAATTGTCCAAGGTCCATTTATACTTGTAGAGTACTCTACATCTGATCCGCTTAGTTGAAAAAACAATGTACCTGATGCATCTAGTTGTACATCTGTAAAATTAGGTATATTTGTTAAGAGGGAATTTAGTGAAAAGTTTACGTGATTTGCTCCTACATTAGTAACCACCCAATTTGTATATACGTCACCAATTGTTGTAAGAGACGATGTACCTTCAAACATAGATGTCATATTGGTAACATTTGATGTGTTCCAATTATCAATGCCTTCTACAGTATTATTACTTATATCTTTGTGTTGCACAGTTGTCAAATTGTTGCAATAATAAAACATATTAGCCATATTCGTACAAGCTGATGGGTCGAAATTTTGTCCAAAAGTAATAGTATTCAAGGAAGAATCCTGAGTATTTCCTTGATTGTCTGTCATTTCAAACATAGAATTCATAATTGTAACGTTTGAAGTATTGAAATTACTTAGATCTAATGAAGTGAGTCTAAAACAAGCAGAAAACATAGCATCCATAATTGTGACATTGGTTGTGATAAAATTAGTGACATCTAATGATGTTAGAGAATAGCAGTTATTAAACATACGACCCATATTCGTGACATTGGTTGTGATAAAATTAGTGAGATCTAATGATGTTAGAGAAGAACAGTTACTAAACATAAGACCCATATTCGTCACATTTGTTGTATCAAAAGTATTCGAAAATGTTACTTGTGTTAAATTTACACAATTATAAAACATTGAATTAAAAGAAGCATTACTACCTATATATGGTGCACTAGTACCACTGTTAAAAGAAATTAATGTAGTTAAACCATCAAACTGTGAACCACCAGTGCTAATCGGGATTCCTCCTAAATCGGTGATTATTAAATTACTTACTCCAGATGCACCGTTCGTATTATTATAATAATCAAAAACATTTGTACTTACATTGAATGTTAAACCGTCTGTTCCTGATACTGAATTATATGAATAATTTATAGAAACACGGTACGTATTACTAACTGTATTTGTAACTGTAATACCGTCTATAGTAATGCTAGAATTATTATTTAATACTGGTAAATAAGTGGCTATCGTGTTTTGATCCACCACATTAGTACAATCAAATTGATAAACAAAAGTTTCGATGGCTGTTACAGTATCAGTAAAAGTGCCAAAAGAATATCCGTTATTGGTATTGGTTGCTAACACATTTACCTCATATACACCATTTTGTAAAGATAATGAATCAAATGTAATATCACCGGTATTTTCATCAATGGTTATACCTGAATAATCGAGTGGGTTTAATCCATTTACCGAAACAATGCTGAAAGAAAAATCGGTTACTATACTTATACCCGATTTTGATGCATTTGTTGCCGAATCAGGGCTATACAAAGTGCCTGTAAATGATGATAAAAGGTATGGAACATTTGTTGCAGTTAAATCAATATCGGTCCACGCATTTGAAGCAATGTTTAATGAAGCATCTGCATTAGAATCTAGCCAATTTGTTGATCCGTCAGTGGCGTAACAATAAGAAGCATCTGCAAGTGTACCGATACCTTTACCATTATTAGTAGAATAATTACCAGTAGAATAACAATTGGTCGCCGAACCTTGACTAGTTGATCCGAAGATACCACCTGCCTCACTACCTATCGTACCAGTCGAATAACAATTTATCGCAGAACAATTATTAGTATTTCCTCCGAAGACACCACCTGCACCATTACCATTTATATTACCAATAGAATAACAATTTGACGCGCTAGAGCCAGATTGACTATATTGTCCGAAGATACCACCTGCATTTTGACCTATATCACCAATAGAATAACAATTGGACGCTGAGCAATTATTACTATTTTGTCCGAAGATACCACCTGCAGCTGGATCTATAGTACCAGTAGAATAACAACTAGTGGCGCTAGAGCCAGCAGAAGCGCCTGCTCCGAAGATACCACCTGCACCATTACCTAAAGTACCAGTAGAATAACAATTGGTCGCTGAACCTGAACTATTCACTCCGAATATACCACCTGCTTGAAAACCTATATCACCTGTAGAATAACAATTTGTCACGTCCGCGTTACAAAAATCTCCTAAAATACAACCGCCAATTGTTGTGCCTACATTTGTATTGTATTGGTTTCCATTTGAATCTATCCAATAAATAGTATATGTATAACCAGTTGTAAATGTACTACCATTACTAGAACAATTATCTACATTATTATTTGACCCACCTAAACCAAAATAGGCTTGACATATCCAACCATTACAGTATTTACTATCATCTGGTTGACTATTTGTTTGTATTTCTATTGCTAGCAATGAACTACTGTTGCTATTCAATGTAATATTTTGGATAGTAATATCTGAATAGGCGTCGTTGTTAGCAGTGATGTTACCACTACTATAAGAATACGTACCGTTTCTAACTAGACCTGGGTAACCATTCCCACTTAAATCAATGTTCACTACATTATCCAACCCATCGATAACGATATTACTACTATCAATAATGAAATACTGATCAGTACTATTCAAGGATAAATCGGTAGTAAACGTAATGGTTAATGTGTTGGGAATATCGGTATTATTCAACGTGACTGGCCATACCGCAGTTGTCCAAGTGGCACTATTGTCAATCGAGTATTGCACATAGGATCCTGCATCTTGTTTTACCAGTATTGATCCGGAAGCGTCTATTGTGGTAGGTAAGCTATTCGTAAATGTTCCAAAAGAATATCCGTCATTAGTATTAGTTGCTAACACATTTACTTCATATACGCCGTATTGTAAAGATAATAAATCAAATGCAATATCACCTGTATTTGAATCGATTGTTATACCTGTGTATAATGAAGGATTCAAACCATTTACGGAGACGATACTGAAAGAGAAATCGGTTAATACACTTGCACCAGATGTTGTCGCATCGGTACCACTTGATGTGCTATACAAAGTACTAGTAAATGCGGATAAAAGGTATGGCACTGTATCGGAATTTAGATCAATATCGGTCCACGCATTTGAAGCAATATTTAATGAAGCATCTGCCGCCGAATCTAGCCAATTTGCCGATCCATCAGTGTAGTAGCAATTGGTCGCCGAACCTTGACTACCTTGTCCGAAGATACCACCTGCACTACCACCTATAGTACCAATAGAATAACAATTGATCGCATTTGCGCTTGCATCACTATTTTGAGCAAATATACCACCTGAATAAGAACCGATAGGACCAGTAGAATAACAATTGGTCGCTGAGCCAGAACTAGCGAAGCCGAATATACCACCTGCAAAATCACTAATATTACCAGTCGAATAACAATTAGTCGCCGAACCAGAACTACCAAATCCGAAGATACCACCTGCGTGAAAATTGATAGATGGCGGTGTCGAATAACAATTGATCGCGCTACCTTGACTATTTGGTCCAAAGATACCACCTCCACCATTACCTATAGGACCAGTAGAATAACAATTGGTCGCGCTAGAGCCTGCTGTACCTGATACGAAGATACCACCCGCATTAACGCCAATAGGACCAGTAGAATAACAATTCGATGCCGAACCTGAACTTGCAAATCCGAAGATACCACCTGCTGAATCACCCATAGAACCCATCGAATAACAATTCGATGCCGAACCTGAACTTGCAAATCCGAAGATACCACCTGCATATTGACCGATAGTACCAATAGAATAACAATTGGTTGCCGAACCAGAACTTTGAGATCCGAAGATACCACCTGCTCTATCATCTATTACACCAGTAGAATAACAATTAGTTACATAATTATGTGTAGCGCCATTACCAAAATATTTTTGGCCGATCCAACCACCATATTGTGCTACACTATACGCACTTTCTACACCTATATTTTGGATGGTGATATTTGAATAGGTACCGTTTTGGACTAAACCTGGATAGTCATTTGTAGAGACATTCACATTCACTACATTATCCGACCCATCAATGGTAATATTTGATGAATCAATGATGAAGTATTGTGCAGAACTATCAAATGTTAAATTAGATATAAATTTTACATTGAGGGTAGAACTAGTATCTGCATTGTTCAATGTGACTGGCCATAATGCAGTTGTCCAAGTGGCACTATTGTCAAGCGAGTATTCAACATCGGTTAAATTTTGCCGTAATAGAACTGTTCCTGAAGTGTCTATTGTTGTTGCCATTATATCATATATTAATAAAATAAATATCCACCTTTATCCATCCACCTTTGGAAAAGGTGGAGCCAAAATTGGATTATAATGTTTGGCTCCACCTTTTCTTAAAGGTGGATTTAAAAGTGGATTGAAAAGTATATAAATAATTCTAAATATAATTTAATTATAATGTCTACCGATAATAACATCATTTTTTCGTTAGATGAGGGACAATTAGCTATAGAAAATGAATACAATAATGTTGCCAATATTTTGGAACAAATTGAAAATTTGGATTTGGATTTAGAATCGGATCTAAATTTGGATTATGCATATGATCTCCAATTTCCTCAAATGATTAATTATAACGAAAACTTCACTGTAAAAGAGTTGTTGCACATTTGTGATTATTATGGCATATCAAAAGAGCTAAAAGCAAAGAAATGTAATAAAGAAGTGATCATTCAATTTCTGGTCGATTTCGAATCTAAAGCAGTGAATGCAGAAATTGTTTGCAAAAGGCAAAATATGTGGTTTTATATGAACGAACTTAAAAATGACAAGTTTATGAAGAAGTACATAATCCACCTTTGAGAAAGGTGGAGCCAAACATATACTTTGTATTTAGCAGTTTTTTGTTACTACTTTTGCGGCACTTTTAAAAGCGGATTTTGCTGTTACTTCGTTACAACATTTCTTAAATGTGGATATGATTTGGCTCCACCTTTTTCAAAGGTGGATAAAGGTGGATAAAGGTGGATAAAGGTGGATAAAGGTGGATAAAGGTGGATAAAGGTGGGTAAAGTGGAAGAATTTTATTATTATAGATATTATATATAATAACAAATGGTATTATCAAAAATCGATAGCGACGTAAGTTATCCCGAATTAAAAAGTGTCGATTCAGGAGATTTTAAAAAAGAAGCAAATTTATATCAATTAGAAATCAAAGATGTCGATGTAATTATTGCCATCGGAAATGCAAAAAACACATTCGAAGATAAAAATATTCTCTATTTTCCGATCTATTTAGTGAAACATAATAATAAAGTGGTTCAAATTGGGATTTATGAAATTAAAGCATCCGATTATTTAACTTATTTGGATGATTACAATAATTTAGATGTAGAAAAAATGTCGGAACCATTGGTGTATTCCTTTGTAACCAAGGATTTTTTAAATAAGAACCATTTGAAACCTGAAGTCCCGTTGCGACGATTAGACGAACACGAAGGAGAAAAGGTGAAAGACTTAGACGATGATTCCAGTTCTGAATCAGACGAAAAGGAGGAAATAGAAGAAGAAAACGTGTATCTAGAGCATTACGAAATCCCAAAAGAGCGCGAAGATATATTTATTATGACACGAGGTGTACCATTACCATCCTTATTAAAAGAAGAAACCAAGAAAGCAGCCAAAGACATTCGAGAGAAATACCACGAATCATCCAATGATACCTGGCTGGAAAAATTTATGCAAAACAAATATTATACCATTACTGATAATGAAGGTGGAGGTGACTGTCTATTTGCCACTGTTCGCGACGCTTTTTCCAGCATTGCCCAACAAACTTCAGTAAACAAAATTCGAAAGAAGCTCTCCGAAGAAGTGACCAACGAAATATTCTTGAATTACAAAGAACAATACGATATGTACAGCGCTAGTTTGATAAGAGACACCAACAAAATAAAAGAATTGGCGGCGGAATACGTGTTACTGAAGCAACGTTTTGCCGAAATCATCGACAGAAATGAACTAAAAATGATCTCCAATGAGGCAAAAAAAGTGAAAGCGGAACACGACCGACTCGTAGAAGAGAAAAAGGTCTCCGCCGAAATACTAAAGGAATTTAAATTTATGAAGGGTATTGACACTTTAGAGGCATTCAAGAGTAAGATTCGAAAGTGTGAATTTTGGGCCGACACTTGGGCTATTTCCACATTGGAGCGAATATTAAATATTAAATTTATTATTATGTCCAGCGAAATGTACAAAGCAGGCGATACTAAAAATGTCCTACAATGCGGACACTTGAATGATGCTATTTTAGAACAGCGTGGCAGATTTACACCCGAGTTTTATATTATGGTGGAACATATGGGAAATCATTATAAGCTGATTGGTTATAAAAAGAAGCATATTTTTAAATTTTCAGAAATACCTTATGATATCAAAAAAATGGTTGCTGAAAAATGTATGGAAAAAAATGCGGGACCATTTGCGATTATTCCAGATTTCCAAAAATTCAAAAACGGGCTTCCACAGAAAGCAGTCAAAGAAGCCGAGTACGAAGACATTAGCGAGAGCAAAATAAGAGGACTATATAATGATGATATTGTATTGCAATTCTATTCAAAATCAGTAGATAAACCACTTCCAGGGAAGGGAAATGGAGAGAAAATACCAAATGAACGAATCAAGGAATATTCCGAATTGGCAATTATACCGCAATGGCGTAAGAAGTTGTCCAATTTTTGGTCAGACGGGTCACAGTTTTCGTTGGATAACCATCAATGGGCGTCGGTAGAGCATTATTATCAGGGATCGAAATTCAAAAAGACATACCCCGATTTCTATTTGAGTTTTTCTCTAGATTCGGGGACCGATTTATCGAAAGATCCAGCAATGGCAAAGGCGGCGGGAAGTAAATCCGGAAAATTTAAAGGGGAATTATTGCGACCAATGGAAGTAACCGTGGATGCGGATTTTGCGAGTAGACAAAAGAAGGAATTGTACGCGGCGTTATATGCAAAGTTTTCTCAAAATGAAGAAATGAAACGGCTTCTTTTGGCTACGAATGATGCGAAATTAACGCATTTTGTAAAGGGTTCTAATCCCGAAGTGTGCGATGAACTTATGATGGTCCGCGATAAACTTATCCACCTTTAATCCACCTTTGGAAAAGGTGGAGCCAAACCCACGTTATCAACATTTTTTACACCTTTTCTCATTTAAAACGCTCATTATTTACTCCAGTCATTCAAATTACGACATAAAGGGCATAATGGATTTCTGTCATTATATCCGAATCCTTCTTTCGTAATATTATACCAACAATCATTACAAATT
>JACCEB011726688.1_pt1 | contig 12733 bp, 14 predicted proteins | sample 7454761 | NCBI WGS metagenome assembly JACCEB01 (sample SAMN15323454, study PRJNA562643) | freshwater metagenome | isolation source: river surface water | place: USA:Blue River Watershed | collected 2017-08-18 | reverse complement strand
TTTAAATTTATATTTGGTAATATCTACGATAATATGTTCACATTTTTCATATTCATATAATTCTTTACCATGATATTCTTTTTCTATCTCTTGAACAACTAATTTATAATCTTCGTTAAAAAGTCTAAATTTTATCAAAAATAATTTAGCATTAGAAGCCATTTTTTTAATTATATGATTTTTTGTTTTGTTTATAAAATAATCTTTTTCTTCCATTACAATAGATATTAAATCATTATATATATATGTATTTTCTTGTTCATTTGTATCATAATTATCTATATGTCTTAATAATCTGTATAATTTATTTTCAGAACTATTTGTAATAACTTTATTAAATAATTGTTCATCAATACTTTCATTTGAATTAACAAGTATCATTTCTCTAAACCATTGTTCAAAATCATCTTGTTCCATTGATTTAATTTTTTTTATTAGTTCATATGTTTCCATTTAAAAAAGTTAGATTAAATATAATATTATATTATGTTCAATCTAAATCAATTTTTATTATTTTTTATATTTATATTTCTTTGTTCGCATTATCACGAATTTTTTTGTTTTTTTCATATGCATTTTTATCAAAATCTTTATCTAAATTTACTTTTAGACTATATTTTGCATATGTTTCATAATAAATTCGTGCATGTTCTAGAGAAATATACTTGTTTGTATTTGGATATTTTAGATTTGTTATTTTCTTAAAACAAATTTCTGGTTCATTTATGTGTTTGTTTATAATATATTTTAGATTTTCATAAAATTCATCCTCATACGACATTGTTAGTATAATATTATTATAATATTATAATATAATATTGTTCTAAATAAAATTTATTTATTTTTTACAATGGACATCTTTAAAAAGTTTTGAATTAAAATTATAAGCATTAGCAGTAAATTCTTTGTCTAATTTAAAATCTTTACCTAATTTTGCATATTTTTCATAAAAGAATTTAGCATGTTCATATTGAATATATTCTTTTGAATTAGGATATTGATATTCTTGTAGTTTTTTGAAACATTTTTCAGGTTCACCATAATACTTTTTAACTGTATCATAGATTACTTGATGGATATTATCATCTGTAAGTTGTGTCATACTTTATATATAATATATACTAATAAATATTTAAGCTATATTTATTATATAATTACCTAAAATACTTTGTGCAAATGGTTCTGGTTTTTTCACTAATAATTTGAAACTGCATTCTATATCATAACTATTAGATTTTTGTTCACATAATTCAAATTGTTCTAAAATAAAATCATACTTTATATTTGGAATTAAATTTACCTCACAACCTTTATTATCTTCTAAATATTCTATCTCTTTATTATCAACACTATAAAACCAATATGGTATATTAAATTTATCAATATTTAGTTTAAGACCATTACTTTTACAATATAAAGTTAATACACATTCGCTCTCTATCAAACTTAAAATATTTATTATTTTTTGTATTTTATCTTGATTACTAATTTGGCTGGTATTAACTAATTTAATTACAAGTTTCTTACTTAATTTTTTTACAAGATCGTCTTTTGTAGTTATACTGAAATTATACATATAATATACAATATATTAGTATTAAATATTTAATATATAATATATAATATATTTGGATTTATATTTTGACAATACACAATATAAATCAGTTTTTAAGTATTTCTTCTCTATAATTATAAAATATAAGTTTTAGTTCGTTTATGATATTGTTTTTATTCTCAATATTCTCTTTGTCATCGTCATCCCATAAACTCTCACAGTAGTTTTTACTAATATTTATAAATTTACTGTTCTTTTTAAGTTCAGCATTATTTTCTATGAATTCTAAGGTTTTTATTATCTTGTCTTTTTCAAATGGTTCTGTAAGCATTGTATTTACATTATCAAAAATTTTTAGTATTTTCTCATTAGATTTACCGGTAACCCATTTTTTTCCATTATGATATTCACATTTGTTTCTAGCTAAATCAACTATTCTAAAATTTTTATTTTCGGGTTTATTTTTATTAAGATATATGTGTTTTACCATCTTTGGTATTATGTTCTGATAATCAATAGTTGCTAAATGTTCCATTATCGTTTGTAATTCTATTTTAGACAAATCTTCTGAACCATGTGCAACAATAATATTGTTTACTATATTATTATTTATAGTATTGTTACTATTAGTATTAGTATTAGTTGTGTTGTTATTTGTTATGTTATTTTGAGTTTTAATTCTCTTACCTGGTTTTTTATCTATATGTTGAATTAAAACCTCCATTTGTTGTTTTAGCTCTTGGATTTGTATTGCTTGTAATTTTAGTTGTTTATCTTTTTCATCTTGTTCTTTTTTGACTTTACAGCTATTTTTTAAATGTTTAGATAAATTATCTTTTCTTGTAAAGCTTGTATCACAGTGTTCACATATAAAGCTAGGTTTTTCCGTCGGCATCTGGAGGGTATTGGAGGGAATTTGGAGGATATTGGAGGGCTGAATTAATATTTGCTGACAAGGTGATTTTTTCTTTTCAGTATGATCAATATAATTACATTTTTTATTAAACTCTTTTAAACACCTTTGACATGTATAAATAACCATTGATATACTTTATGTAAATAAAATAATTCTTTATATTAAATTTATTTTCAGCTTTTTCAGCTTTTTTCAGCTGAAATCAGCTATTTTCACTCCTCGTTTCCTTATATACTTTTCATTTTACTATTTAGTCAACTTCTATCTAAAATAAAAATCAGCTTTTCTGCAAATAATTTCTTGTGTGTGTGTAGGTAGGGTATAAAAATAAAAAAATTATTAAAAAATCTTCTTTTTAACTATAAAATTTGTTAAAAAAAATAAAAAAATAATAAAAAAAATAAAAATATTAAGACCATCCAGACCATAAAAGAAAATATATTTTTTGTTTTAAGACCACATGCTCTGGATATAATTCGAGACCATACATATTTGAGACCATGATATTTATAATTTAAAATTTTAAGATGAACTATCTACTTAAATATTAACTAAAAATTTTTTTATTATTTCTTTAATTCCTTTTCAAAATTTTTTAAGTATATATTAGATTGTTTATAAAATTTACCAGAAGCATATAGCATAGGAAAAATAGGTAAATACACAATTGGATGAGAACCAATAGCAAGAGCTCCAGTTACAAAAGCTCCTACAAGATATTTGGCACTTTTAGCTGCATAAGAATTTGACATTTCATAATCAAACTTTTTACTAAGATCAGTATACATTTCTTTATAATCTAAATTAGTTTTTTTATTAACACAACTAGTATTAGTACAACTTGAACAATTTGATTTATTTTCATTAGATTCTTTTACTCCATGAGTAAATCTTTTATTTATTATTTGATTACCTAATATATATTTTTGTTTGTTCGAAATATATCTAAGTGAATAAATTTTGTTAATTTGTGTGTACATTTATAATAAAATATATCAGTGTTTCTTAAAATTATTTTATTATGTAAAAATTGATTAAAAATACAAATATAATTAAAATTATAAACATACATGTCTCCAATTTACACAAATATACTATTCCAACTTCAACTACCTGAAACTAATTATTTAGGGAAAATTATTATAGATACAATAAGATATTCAACTGAAGAATATATTCAAAAAAATAAACCGTTACAAGAAGGAGTCGACACTTTTCTATTACAATATATAACGACTTATTTTGACGCCTGTATAAATTTTGATGATAAAACATATAAGGATTTTACCAAAATATTTTATAAAGAAAAACCTGAATACAAAATAAAATTATTTTCGAAAGGATTAACTGAAACACAGATAGAACCAGATATAAAGTTTGATATAGAGATTGATGAAGAAAATTCTTATGCAAAAGTATTTGGCTTTGAAATACATTCATGGGATTTTATTCCTTCAATTCAATCTATTGTTACTAATAAAAATAAACTTGATATACAAACAGATTATGATGAATTAGAACCAGGTGAAATTAATCCTCTAATGGAAAATCTAGATGATTTTCTTAAAGAAAACCTTGAAAATTCAAATGAAAAAATATCTTTGATAAAATATTTAATGAGTAAATTTCCAAATTCAGACTCTAATATACAAATATACAAGTTATTACGTGTTAAATTACTAACCCAATACTGTCGACAACTTAAATATACTGATAAAAACTATGAAAAACTCAAATATAATCTGGTTGTGAAAGAGGTTAAAGTTGAATATCCTGATGATAAATCTCATAAATACAAAATTAGTTTCGAAGATACCTCAGGAATAATAAAAGGAATAGGTGAAATAGGTAAAGTTGAATGTAATTATGATGATTTTCATGAATATTCTAATTTATACATAAAAGAAATATATAATCATGATAAAGATATTTGTAGTAAAATTATTAATTATTTACACCAAAAATATTTCTAAAAATTTGATTTAATTACTAAATAGTAATAATTTATATATATATAAAATAAATATGTCAAGAATACTTTTAGCATATAATAATGCTTTACAAGCCAAACCACTCCTAGTTACTAGTTTAAGTACAGGAGTTTGTTATGGGGTAGGAGATTGTATTGCTCAAACTATTGAAAAGAAACAAGGTAAACGAGAAACATACGATTTTAGAAGATTAGGAGTATTTACTTTATTTGGAACAATTGCAGGTGGACCAATTTATTACGCGTGGTTTAGTAAAATTCATAATATGCCAATATTTGTTGAAAATGTTGTTAAATGGAATCAAAAACGTATTTTAACAAGAAAATTTAAAGATGAATTGGGCAAACATATAACAGGGAATACAATTAATGATTTAAGTATGAAAACATTTAGAGTTAGTTATAAATCACATTTTGATACTATTGAGAAACCTCTTATTAGAAGTAAAACTATTTTAGTAGCCAAAATTTATGCGGATCAGTTTATTTTTTCGGTATTGTATCCAATATTCTTTATGTTGGCTACTGGAGTAATGTTAGATGTAGCAAAAGAACCCGAAAAAAATATGACAGTAAAGGGATTTAGTGAATCTGTATCAAAGGCTGTTACCAATGTTAAAAATAAGTTTGTACAAATTTATGTGGCGGATTGTGCTGTATGGCCACTTGTTCAAATGGCTAATTTTGCTTTTATTCCCGCGCATTTACAACCTATTTTTGTTAACGTTATGAATATTGGCTGGAATACTTTCTTGTCTTATGTGTCTCAAGGTCATTAAGAAAATTGATCCATCTTATGTATTTGTATAAAAATTGATAAATAATTATTTATAAAATATTAATTATAATATAAATCAATGTAATTTGATAGAATGGAAAGATTATCTAGTATTAAGAATTTTAGTTTTTTGTTAAAGATATTTTATTATTATGATATCATTGGAAGAATAAAATATTCAAATCATGAAATAGATAGAAAAACAGATAAACAAGATCTAAAATATCTTGATGAATCAAGATATTTTGATCAATATGTAAATAGACTTCAAGATTATGTTAAAGAAAAAATTTTTAAAAAATATCATGACTTAAAAAAAATTAGAACCGAAATAAGTTATTATAATTCATCTAATAAATTTCATAATTTATTTTGGGATGTACATGAACTAGTCAAAACAAATGAAAAAATGCCATATGAACCAATTAAAGAAAATTGTATTCATATACTAATATTTGAAAATGAAAATAATAATTTAGTATTTGGTGCAACAATATTATTACCTCCTGAAAATTTAGTAACTAAAAATTTATCTACCAATTAAAAAATAAAATAATATATAACAGTATATATTACAATGACAACAAACTTTCCTTGGGCAGATTTACCTCTAAAAGAATTCATTACTGAAGATGGAGCAACTTGTTTTTTTTATGAAAGAAAAGCTTCAAACTGTTTATGTGTAAAAGGTACATTATTATTCTTACTGGGATGGTCACAAGGTCCTAACAATTGGAGTCCAGTTCTTTTAACAAACGAATATATTAAAAAACATTATAACGTATATGTTTTTGTTATGAGAGGATATAATCAAATTCCCGATGTTACAAATAATTTTCTTGCAAGATATTCTCAAGATGTAAAAGAATTTATCAAATCTCATAATTTAAGAAATTTAATCACAGTTACACATTCAATGGGTTGTGCTATTATTTGGTATTTAATTGGACTATATGGTGAAAAGTATTTTGATGGATATGTTTTTGTAGATCAACCAGTACAAATATTAGTAAATCCAGCATATACTCAAGTAAGAAATTTAGAATTAGGTTCTATTTTTACAACTGATGCATTATTTGGATTTTATAATACAAGTGCATTAGGACCAATAGAATCAGATGCTGCAAGAAGTGGTTTTGAACAATCATGTTTTACACCTGGATTTATTCAAAATGAACCTGAAACTTATGCTAAAGCTTTAGCTGGTACATTAAATTATCAATACCAAGCTGTAAATGAAGTAATTTTTAATCACGCATGTAATAATTATGAACAAGTTTTAGCCAGAGGAATTAAAAAGCCATCTCTTTTGATAGGAGGTAGAGTAAGTATTGTTCCTTGGCAAACAATGGAATATCAAAAAAAATTCCATATTCCTGGAACAAAAGTAAAAATCTTTGAAGCTGATCAAGGTGGTTCACATTCAATGTATATTGAAAATTATAGTTTATTCAATCAATATCTTAACGAATTTTTAATTGAAAAACATAATTAAATAAATTTTTCAAATAAATAATATAATTTAACTATTAATTTATATTATTATAACAATCTAATGTTTTTATATGTGTCTTGGAGACTAAATCCTCAAATTGAAGATGTAATTGTTCTTTTAAGAATTTCTAGAGAAAAAGAACATAATGTAAAATATTCAGTGAGTAGACAAAAATATATTTTATGTAAAAAAGAAATTGATGTAAATTTTAATGTAAATACGATTTATTATACAAGAGTTAATGTTGGTAAATTAAGATCAACTGATAATGTAATTTTAGGAAATATTGTAAAAACTTATAATCAACAAACAGGTAATCTTATAATAAATATTAGTTTATGTAAAGTACAAAGTGTAAGAACTACTATCATTAAGAATCATATAAAATCTCTATTAAATTATTTACCAAATGATCATGTAGAAGATGATTATAAAAAGTATTTGAAAAATATTGATAATATTGTAAAAAATATAAATAAAAATTTATTACATGAAGGAATAGATAAAAATGATTTACCATATACTATTATAAATACCAGTTATCCATTTGAACCTCTACAGTTACAAGGACAAAATATTGAATTAGATGATGATAATGAAGTATATCGAGTTCCAGGACAACCAATAGATTTTGATAGTGATCTCGATATTGATTTAGATAATGATGAAAATTAAAAAAAATGAATAATTTAATAAAAGTTTAGTTTATTATTATATAATAAACTAAAATGTTTGTTTATATCAAATGGAAAATTAACATGGATTTATACAACAAATTAGAAATACTAGAAATAAGTAAAAATCCTGATCCAAATACAGTTTTTGATAAAGCTATTAAACCTTGGTTAGCTTTTATACCAGTAGATGAAGATTTTAATCCAAACAGAATTTATTATAGTAGAATTGAATTATATAATGTTAAAGACGCTGATAAAATAAAATTATACTTTTTATTAAGAGAAAGTATAAAAAATGATAAATTGTCAGAAATGAATGTACATGTATTTATGGGTTTAACACCTAGAACTAAAGAGATCGAGTGGATTATGCGAAATACTGATACTTGGGATAAAAAAAAATTAAACATACTTAAAAAAAATAAAACTATTGAACATGAATATATGTTTGATTATCGAATAGTATTTAATATATTAGATTTACATGTTGAATTATAAAAAAATTTTGTTAATCAAATACATTAATACATTTTTTATTTTTAAAAGTATATTTTGACATTGTTTCAGAGAGAATACCATTTGCCCAAACACCATATTGTGTTTTAGGGTCGTCACTTTCTAAAACAATTTGACTTAAATGATATTCATTATTATCAATAACAGGTTCAAAATCATTATTTACCCATGCCATAAGTAATTCTTTAGAATCGATCTGTAAAATCCTTGACCATTTAGTTAAACTTTTTTCTCTTTGTATATCTGTTAATTTATCTACTAATATACTATGTTGACCAGATGTATACAAATCCTCAATTAGATCTTGATTTTTATTTTTTGAAAGTTTATAAAGCTTGTGAATTGTTTCATTTGGGCTATTTATTAACGTTATTCTATTTTTTAAAATAACTCTTTTATATCCATGTAAATAAGTTTTGACAAGTGTGTCTTTTGTAATATCCCTGATTTGTATCCATTGTTCTTCTCCTTCTACTAAACATAGAATTTTTGTAGTATCCAAATAACATAATAAGTTAACTTGTAAATCAAATGTAGAACTACTTGTAATATTAGACGAAGTAATTGGATTAGAGGTTCCACTTACCACTTGGATACTATAACTGTTAACTGGGGTCGAACTAGTTGTACTAATTACACCTGAAGTTGAATTTATTGTAATTGTTGGAACAGTACTAGGAGAAAGATTATTTATTGATGCTATTTTATAATTTGATGTTGTTAATGCAGCACTAGTACTCTGACCCTGTAAGATAGTTTGGGATGTACTTGTATTTGGATATCCAGAATATGGACTATAACTTAATGATGAAAGTATCCAAGGAGTACCAGTATTAATACCAGTCCAGGTTGTACCTTTTGGAGCACCTGCTGATGGACCTCCTGTTAAATTAGTTCCTGCTGTTGTGTCTGACCATGTACCTGAACCATCACGAGTTGGATTATATGTATTAGTAAGGGTAACACTTGAACCACCTCCAAAATAGCTACTAGCAGATAATGTATAACAATTTGTAAATGTTACAGTTGCACTGGAACCAATTGAAACCATTCCAGCACTAGCATTTGGAGATGATATTAAACCACCAGTTGTATAGCTGTTTGATATTGTTAAATTACCAGAAATAGTATCTCCTCCTACTATACCTCCACAATAACTCGCAGTTATATTTCCAGATGTATAACAATTAGTTACAACACAATTTGTCGAATTATTACCTATAATACCACCACAAGAGACTTCGCTAATATCTCCAGTAGAATAACATTGGTTACATGTAACTTTACAAAAAGAACCAATTATACCACCTGCAAATGGTTGATCTATTGTACCAGTATAATAACATCCGGTTACAGTAACATTACCAGGATTTGTGGCATCTCCAGAACCATTACCTAAAATACCTCCACCACCACTATCTGTCATATCTCCTGTACTATAACAATTATTTATTGATAAAATACCACCACCCGTACCAGAACCATTACCACATATTCCACCAGAAGCGTTACTTATTGGACCATTTGATGAACAACTATTAATTGTTAAAGATGAACCTGAAAAACTAGCAGAAGTACTACTACATACCCATCCCCCTCCAGTTGCCAATGTAGAGGTCGCTGCACTTATTATTATATCATTTACTACAATTCCGCTTCTATTAGATAATCCACCAATTAATCCAGGATAAAGTGTAACACCAGTTATATTTACTGTTTTGAAATTACCATTAAATGTAACATTATTCCCAGTAACATCGAAATAAACATCAGTTCCTGAACTAGCAGTACCAGTTGTACTGGTGCTTATAGTTAAATCATTTGTAAATGAAATTGTTGTGCTTGCTGAAACATTATAAGGCCATGCTGAAATCGTTGTCCATGGTCCAGAACTAGATGTTGTGCTTTCTTGAATATCATTACTTGATTGTTGAATATATATTGTAGTCATTATATAATAAAGAATTATATTTTTTTTAATATTGACTAAATATAAAAAATAATTATGATAAAGATATATTAATGGGAAAAAATAATAAAAATTTTAATTCAAATAACATAAATAACATTTATAGTTTAGATAATCCCGATATTTATAGAGACATAATATTGTTATTTTGTCCATCAAAAGTAGGCTCAACTAGTATAGCTTCATCAATAAGAACTTTTGCGTCTGATAAATATATTGTATTACATTCACATAAATCAAATATTTTAGAATTAACTGGACAAGATGATATTAAATACAAATTAACATATCAAGATATAATTAAAAATAATCAAATAATAAATAAAATTAATGGAAAACAAAGAAAAATTTTTGTAATTGATATATTTAGATCACCTGTTGAAAGAAAAATATCAGAGTTTTTTCAATATATTGGTGAATATCATTTTAATAACCACGAAGATAATATAGTAAATTATGATATATCTAAGATAATAAAGCGTTTTAATAATTTATTTGAACATTATGAAGATAAAGATTATTATAATGAAGAATTTGGCATTAATCCTATAGAGAAATTTGATTTTGAAAAAAAATACTGTATTGAAAAAATAGATAATGTCACCTGGATTAAACTACGTCTAGATGATTCAGATTATTGGGGTGAAATTTTAACAGAATTATTAGGTACAAAAATTAAGATGATAAAAGACTATTCTACAAATCAAAAGATAATAGGTCCTCTATATAAAAGATTTTTATCCGAATACAAATTACCAATTAATTATTTTTTTAAATTACTTGTACCAAATAAACAACTTAACATTTATTATAATTTAGAAGATAGAACAAATTATTTATCAAAATGGAAAAATAGACTAGATAAAAATTTTATAGGATACACAAAAGAACAATTTTTATTTTATAAAGAATTATGTATTGAAAATAAATATATTAAAAATAATGAAAATAATCATTATACTGATGATGGTTGTATTTGTAATATATGTAAGCAAAAAAGAAGTAAATTAATAAATCAAATTAATTTAGGTATTTCTTATACTAATAATTATAATATTAATCATAAAATAGATAAAACATATGTAGGAGTTATTTTTTTAAGAATATATTCAAAATCTCCTGATGGTATATTACTAGATAAATCAGATGATATCATTATAAATTATTATGCACTTTTTTAATTATTAGATTATAATCTTGGACTAGCATATTTAAGAGTTTTGCGGGAATTTTTCTTTTTAGCTTGTTCATACCATTCTTCTCTCATCAAGTTCTTAAATTTAATAAATTCCATATCAGAATCTGGTTCATAGTGTTGAATTGTACCATCAGAATCTACATAATCAAAATAATCATAATGTACTGAATTTGTTTCCCCATAAAGATAACAATTTAGTGATACACAAGTTGTATCAGCAGAAATATTTTTTAATCTGTGAGTTTGGTTTAACCCAGGGCTAAGCCAAGTGAATGAGTTTGTTGGAAAATCTTCTGAACCAAATGGATTAAGTTTATTTCCTTGTTCATCTTTAACTTCAGCATCTCCACTTAAAAAAGGATATAGATCAACATGAATTGATCCGTATAAAATTCTAATAATAGCTTCAGCACCAGCATGTGAATGGATAGGAGAGTAGTGACCTGGTGGCCAAATTTCCATAACATAAGGAACACCAGGAGATTCACCATTATTTTGTCCAAGAGTAATTCTTAAATAGGTTTCGTCAGGGTTAGGTTTGTCTTTATTGAATTCAGTTGATTTTTCCTTAAGTTTTTCATAACACCATAAACCAGGGGTTCTAATACTTTGTTCAATTGCTTTTGAAAAGTTAGGAAAATCATCATCATCTAATTTAATTTTAGGTCCTGAAATGGCGTAATAAAGTTTTTGTGATGTAAGAGGAAGATTGGATGAAGGCATTACATCACCCCTGGCTAAATTTCCCATAGTAATTTCTGATGAATCAACGACAAATAATGGTACTTTATTTGTAATAGGATCTTTAACAAGTTTAATTGAATGAGTATTACCAGATCTTACCTTACTTATACTTTCTAAAAATGCCTTATTTTCTTCTCTAAGTTTATTACCAGTTTCTGTATTAGCAAATTCAAATGCATACTTGTATATAACAGTTTCAATACGGGCTTCACCTACACCTCCATAAAATATTTGATTTTGAGCATCCAAACTAAACCAATAATATGCTCCAGAGAAACTTGATAAACCTGATTTGTTTGTGGGGTCAGTATATTCTTTTTCATCTGAAATCCTTTTAACAATAACATTATCTTTTGTAAAGTTAATTGTCAATCCATCAGTATCATCAGAATTTATAAGAGAAAAATGAGCATGTGTTATATTATGTTGTGGTTCTTGTTCCTCTTGTTCCTCTTGTTCAGAAATATCAGTTAGAACAGTTTCTTGTCCTAAACTAAAATCAAATACATAAACACATTGACCTTTAATGTCCAAATCAGCGTTTTTAATTCCTCCAAGTTTAACAACTCTCATATTGATATAAAAAAAAATATTAGTTTGTTTTTATATTTATTTTGTTTATCTAATAAATAAATTTTGTAAATAATTCAAAAATTTATCAAAAAAAATTAGCTAATCTAACATCTCTTACATTTTTTATCCTTTTTATTCTTTTTATCTTTCTTGTTCTTTTTGTTATTGGAAGGATTAGAAGGAGCACCTCTACTTACTTGGAGATTGCCGAAAGTGTTGTTAGGAATTGAATTACCAGCAGTATTAGAACCAGAATAATTTTGGTACCAAACAGCAGTAATATAAGCATTGTATTCTTCATTGTTTAGATTCTTGTTGTAAT
>JACCEB010837357.1_pt1 | contig 12735 bp, 14 predicted proteins | sample 7454761 | NCBI WGS metagenome assembly JACCEB01 (sample SAMN15323454, study PRJNA562643) | freshwater metagenome | isolation source: river surface water | place: USA:Blue River Watershed | collected 2017-08-18 | reverse complement strand
CCCGCTTTTCCGAACTTCCCGTCTCCCAATCTTCCCCGTCTCCCACTCTCTCCTTCACGCGCCTAGCGCTTTACCTCTAGCCCCTCGCCTCTCGCCTCCCCACCGTGTCCTCCCCGACTGTCATCCGCGCTGAAAACGTCTCCAAGAAGTACGTCATCAGCCACCTCGCCAAGCAGCAGACCCTCCGCGACGCGATGCACCACGGCCTCCGGCTCGCCTGGCGCCGCCTGCGCTGGAACGCCCGGCTGAACCGCGAGGAATTCTGGGCGCTCAAGGACGTCAGCTTTGAGGTCAAGCAAGGCGAAGTCCTCGGCATCATCGGCCGCAACGGCGCCGGCAAGTCGACCCTGCTCAAGATCCTCTCCCGCATCACCGAACCCACCTCCGGACGCATTTCTATCAATGGACGCGTCGCGTCCCTCCTCGAGGTCGGAACCGGCTTTCACCCCGAACTCACCGGCCGCGAAAACATTTTCCTCAACGGCGCCATCCTCGGAATGACCCGCGCGGAAGTGCGCGCCAAGTTCGACGAGATCGTCGCCTTCGCCGAGATCGAGCGCTTCCTCGACACGCCGGTGAAACGCTACAGCAGCGGCATGTACGTCCGCCTAGCCTTCGCCGTCGCCGCCCACCTCGAGCCCGAGATCCTCATCGTCGACGAGGTCCTCGCCGTCGGCGACGCGCAGTTCCAGACCAAGTGCCTAGGCAAGATGCAGGACGTCGCCCGAAATTCCGGTCGCACCGTTCTGTTCGTTTCCCACCATCTCTACTCGCTCCGACCTCTCTGCCACCGGGGATTGCTCCTGAAGTCCGGCCGCGTGATCGACGGCGGACCCATCGACCAAGTGCTCGCTCTATACCAGAACCAACAGCCGAAGGCTGCCGCAGCAGTCGATTTCCCCGCCAACCCGCTCGCTCCGAGCATCACGCGCATCGAGGTGGACCAGGCGGAACTGGGCGCCGGCAATCTGTCCGTGCACGTGCACTTCCGGTCGCCCATCCCGCTGCGTCCTCCGGTTCTCGGTGTCATCATCTCCACCCAAGAAAGCCGCCCGCTGTTCGGGGCAAACATGCGCACGCATCCTTCGGCCGTCGCCCACCCCCTCGCCGCCGGCGTTTGCACGCTGCATATCCCGCGACTGCCACTCCACAGCTCAACTTACCAGCTATCCGTATTTCTGGGAGACAAAGCTGAAGACTTTGACCGGAAGGTTGAGGTCATCCAGTTTGTGTTTACCTCCCTACGACACTACCAGAACTTGCCCCCGCTTCAGTTCATTGGCCACGCGGACTTCGCCTGCTCATTCTCCGCGCGCGGCGATGCGGGTCCGTGAGCTCGCTCGCCATGGGCCAAATTCACACCCGGTCCGTCACTCTCGGCGTCGGCGGCCTCCTCGGCCACGACGCCAACGCCGCTCTCCTCGTCGACGGCATGCTCGTGGCAGCCTCCCAGGAAGAGCGCCACACCCGGCTCAAGCACGACGGCGCCTTCCCCCGTCTCGCCATCGCCGACGCCCTCGCCGTGGCCGGCATCGCCCCCGGCGATGTTACCGACGTCGTCTTCGCGGAAAAGCCGCTCCAGAGCCACCTCTTCAACCTCTCGGGCCGCCCCGGCAACGCCTTCTCCCGCGCCCTTGGCCGGCTTCTGCCCGAGCGCACCGCCGGCTACTACACAGATCCCGCGCGCGCCCTGTTCCCCGCCGCGCGCTTCCACTTTGCCTGGCACCATCTCACCCACGTCGCTGGCGCCTTCCACACCTCGCCATTTGAACGGGCCGCGTTTCTCTGCGTCGACGGCAAGGGCGAGGACTACAGCGCGAGCCTCGGCACCATCGATGGCACGCGCCTCGAACTTCTCGCCGAGCAACCCTACGAAAACGGCCTCGGCCTTTTCTATACTCTCGTGACCATGTATCTCGGGTTCCACTCGTTCGGATCCGAATACAAGGTCATGGGTCTGGCCCCCTACGGACGCCCCGTGCACGTCGACACGCTCGCACGCCTCTTCGAGACCGACCTGCAGGGCGGCTTCCGCCTCCGTGCGCCAGTGCGCTTCACCGACTCCTCTCTGCGCGCGGCCCTCCCCGCCGTCGCCGCCGCCACCGGGATCCCGGTCCGCGGAAAAAACGACCCGCTCACCGAGGCCCACATCGATATCGCCACCTCGCTCCAGCAGATTTTCGAGGACGAGGTGTTCAAGATGGCCCGCCACCTCCGCGTCCTCACCGGCGAGGACAACGTCGTCTTCTGCGGCGGCTGCGCGCAGAACTGCGTCACCGCCGGCAAGCTCCGCGCCGCCGGCATTTTCCGCGGCGTCTTCAACTCGCCCGTCGGCGGCGATATGGGCTCCGGCCTCGGCGCCGCCCTGCTCCACGAACGCGAGCGCCGCCGCGCCCCCTTCAAAGTCGCGCACCGCGGCTTCTACCTCGGCAGCGAACCCGGCCTCGTCCCCGCCGCCGCCGAGCCTTGGCACGTGCCCGTCGCCGGCGATTTAGAGGCCGCCGTCGCCGCGGAACTCGCCGCCGGCAAGATCGTCGCCTGGGTCCGCGGCCGCATGGAACTCGGCGCCCGCGCCCTCGGCGCCCGCTCCATACTCGCCGACGCCCGCCAGCCCGGCATGCAGTCGCGCCTCAACCTCGCGGTGAAATTCCGCGAGTCCTTCCGACCCTTCGCGCCGCTCGTCCTCGCGGAGGACTGCCCGCAGTGGTTCGACACGGACGAGCCGAGCGACTTCATGCAGTACACCGCGAACCTCGTGCCCGCGCGCCGCGCGCCGCAGCCCGCCCAGTTCGCCTCGTTGCGCGAGCGCCTCGATTTTCCCCGCAGCGAGATCGGCAGTGTCATCCACGTCGACTACTCCGCCCGCTTGCAGACCATCCGCCGCGAGACTCACCCCGACATGCACCGCCTGCTCACCGCCTTCAAGCAGCGCACCGGCGTCCCGATTTTGATCAACACCTCCTTCAACGTGTCGGGCCAACCCATCGTCCGCACCGCTGCGGAGGCCTGGGAATGTTTCCTCAACACCGACATCGACCTGCTCGTCCTCGGCGAACAGCTCTTCCGCAACCCCTTCCTGAAAACCCGCGACGAGAAACTCTCATGGCTCAAGCAATTCGCCAAATCGGCCTGAAACTCGTGCTCGCCCTGCTCCGCCTCACCGCCCGCCCCGCCGCCCGCGGCTGGCAACGCAGCACCCGCCGCACCGACCTCCGCGGCGTCTGACCTCGACCGGCGCGCCGCCATTCCGCTCTTTGCGCCCCGCGCCCACCGACGTTCTGTTTCGTTTCTGGATGCGCCGCGGCTCGCGCGGCCCTGCCCCTGTGATCGCCCGCCGCGAGTCCACCGCCCATGCGCTGGAAGACTACCATGCCGTTCGCCGCTGACCTCTCGCCGCCGGCCCCGCGCCCACCCGTGCGCCCCGTCCGCCCGATAAAGACATGGCCGTGACCGAACGAAATTCGATCGCCGCGGACCCCGGCTCCCGCGCCAACAGTATCGGTCTTGCCCGCGTTCTCCTGGCCGCCGCGGTCGTCTACGGGCACAGCTGGTATCTCGCCGGTCGCGACCCGGAGGAGCCCGTAGCCCGCTGGCTGCTCGCCGGCGCCGACCACCCGGCCGGCCTCGGCGTCAAGGGCTTCTTCCTCCTCAGCGGCTACCTGGTGTTCGGCAGCGAACAGCGGGCGACATCGACCCGTCGCTTCCTCTGGCAGCGCGCGGTGCGCATTTTCCCGGGACTTTGGTTCTGCCTTGCCGTGACTGGCCTCGGTTTCACCGTGGTCGCGGGTGCGCTCGGCCACGGGACGCCGGACCTCTCCGACGCCTGGAGCTATGTCTGGCGAAACCTCATTCTGATGCGGAGCCAATTGGCGGTCGCCGGTCTCTTCCCCGATGTCCCGCGCAGCGGCGACCTCAACGGCTCGCTCTGGACCTTGCCGTATGAGCTCGGTTGTTACGCCATTCTCGCCGCGCTCGGTTAGTTGGGGCTTGCCCGCCGCGGCACACCTTGGCCGTGGCTGGTCGCCGGCGCCATCATCGCGTTGCATTTTCACGACCTGCTGCGCCCCCATGCGGCCCTGTTTTTCAAGACCGACGGCCGTAGGCTCTGTTTGTGGTTCGCGCTCGGTGCCTCCGTCGCGCTGCTCGAACCCGGTCTGATGCGGCACCTGGCGCACTGGCTTCCCGCGTTTCTTGGCGCCGGACTTTACGTCGCGGCCTGCCACTTGGGCTGGGCGGCCGTGGTCGGACCGATCGTGCTTCTGCCCGCGTTTCTCTGGCTCATGTGGTCCGTCCCTGTGCCCCATTTCGAGGCCCGCGTCGGCGGTGACTACAGCTACGGGCTCTACATTTATGGTTTTCCGGTGCAGCAGGCACTCGCCTCCCTCGGTTTCCACAATCACCTCGGTCTCTACATTGCCTCCAGCTTTCTCCTCACACTCACGTTGGCCATCGCCAGCTGGCATGCCGTGGAAAAGCGTGCGTTGAAGCTCAAAAACGTCGGCGCGTCTCCCGCCCCTTCCCACCTGTCGTGACTCCTCCTGCCGACGCCGAAAGCTTCGCGTCCGAGTGCATCGGTCGCGCGCGTGCCTCGTTGGGAAAAATCCGGACTCGGCTCAACGCCTGGCCGCCTTTACGATTTCACCTCGTCGCGGCCACCCTGTCGGTTGCGATCGCGCTCTTTTTCTCTGCGCCCAAGCTCTGGATCTTCGCCCAACCGGCCCCCGGCAGCTTCGAATGGTCCCGCGCGCTGACGTTTCTCGCCCAGTGCCGCGATCCATTCGCGGGAGCGCTGGAACCAGCCATGCGGTGGCGCATTCTGCCGCCACTCGTTGCCCACACCTTGGGTTGGACCGGCACCTCGGCGTTGCTCATCCCGCTGATCGGCATCGGCGGGTTCATGGTCGCTTGGTCGGTCTTTTGTCTGCGTTGGCTGGGTGATCGGCTCGACACGGCTTTGGTGCTGGCCGTCACCGCAACGAGTGCGGCCCTGCTGACCCCGTTTCATTGGCTCGGGATCAACGACGGCTGGTATCTCCTCGGCTTGGCGGCGGTGGCGGGTGGCCGCGGCCCCGCATCGCTGCTCTTGCCCGGTTTGCTCGCCCCCTTAGTCGACGAGCGTTTTCTTTTCGGGCTGCCCCTTGCACTCAACTGCCGCTTTTGGCTGTCCGCGCCCGCGCACGGTTGGCTGCGCCCGACCGCACTCGCCCTCGGTTCCCTCGTGCCTTACCTGTTGGCGCGCGGCGGCTGGGTGTTCATCAACGGCGACCCGACCTCCGGCTCGTTCGTCCGCACGGCCTTGGAGATACTCCCGCGCTACCTCTCCTACGGTTGGATCGGCTGGTGGCACGGACTGCGCGCCGGTTGGCTGCTCTGCGCCGCAGCCCTCGTCGGCGCCTGGCTTAGCTGGGGTTCGCGCGGCCTTCTCGCCACCGCCGCGGCAGCTCTCCTCGGCATGGGCGCGATCACCGCCCTCGCCGCCGATCTTTCCCGTTCAGTCGGGCTGCTCGTGCCGTTGCTGCTCATGGGCGCCGTGGCCTTACGCCGCGCACGGCTGTCACCCACCGCGGTGACCTTCACGCTCACCAGTATGGCGGCCTTCAACTCCGTTACGCCTCTGCTCCTGGTGACCTACACCAAAATCATCCCCACGTGGCCGCTCCCCGTGGAGATATTCCGCCTCTTACGGCCCGCCGGCTAGCACCCCCGCCTAACCCATGGAGCTCTCGGTCATCATCCCGAGCCACCAGCCGCACCGCGAGCGCCTCGCCCGCACGCTCGCAGGTCTGCGGTCCCAAACCTTGCCCGTCGATCGCTGGGAAACCGTGCTCGCCCTGCCCCGCCTCACCGCACGCCCAGCCACCCGCGGATGGCACCGCCGCCGCACCGATCTCCGCGGCGTGTGACCCCGTCCGTCGCTCCAGCGCCCCGCTCGTTGCGCCCCGTCCCCACCGACCTCCTGCTCCGTTTCTGGCTGCGCCGCGGCTGGCGCGGCCTGTTCACCCTGCACCGGCTGCACCGCCGGCTTGTCGGCCGCGAGACCGTCCGTGTCCGCGCCGACGGCGGCGCCCTTTTCGAACTCTCGCCGTTTGACTATATTCCCGCGCACGTGCTGCGCGCCGGCTACTACGAAACCGAGGTGCTCGACGCTCTCCGCCGCCACCTCCTACCCGGCGATGTCCTCTGGGACATCGGCGCCAACTTCGGTCTCCATGCCGTCACCGTGCGCCTGCTTTGTCCCAGCACCACGGTGATTGCATTCGAACCCAACCCTGATTTGGCCGCCGCAATCTCGCGCCACGCCGCGCTCAACGGTGTCGACATCATCATCTCGCCCCTCGCGCTGTCCGCAGAGACCGGCCCCCAGCCCTTCCACGTCATGGCGTCCGGCAATCCGGGCATGTCGACGCTGCGCCCGTGGTCGCAGGCCGTCTACGATGCCGTCGTGACCATCGACTGCGCCCGCGGCGATGAACTTGTCGACTCCGGCCGCCTACCAGCACCGACCGTGATCAAACTCGATGTCGAAGGCGGTGAAGCCGACGTACTCGAGGGGCTCGGCATCGTGCTCGCCAATCCCAGGCTTAAAGCGATCGTGTTCGAGGCCGAAGCCGGACTTGAACGGCAGGACTCAGCGCATCCGGTCGCGCGCCGCCTCGCGTCGGCTGGATTCCAACTCGGCCCGCTCTCCCGCCGCGAAGCTACGTCCCATGCGCTGGAGAACTACCTCGCCGTCAGACGCCAAGCGGAATCGAGCGACACCAATGCCCCTCGGCGGCAAGCCTGAATTCCGCGCCGCCGTTGTCACCCTGCCGGCGCGGACCGGACTACGTCCGAGTTTTTCGCCCGTTGCCCGATGGACCTCACCGTCGTAGTCCCCACGCATCGGCCCCACCTCAGCCGCCTCCAGCAGACCTTGACCGGCCTGCGCGCGCAGACACTGCCTATCGAGCGCTGGGAGACTCTGCTTATCGATAACGCCTCTGTGCCCCCCGTGGACGTGTCATCTCTCAGGCACCATGCCCCCGCCAACCTCCGCGGCCTCGCCGAGCCCGTGCTCGGCCTCACCTTGGCCCGCCGCACCGGCTTTCGTGCCGCCAGGGGCGACGTCTTGGTGCTGGTCGACGACGACAACGTACTCGCTCCCGACTACCTCGCTGAGGTTGTCCGGCTATTCGCCGCCCATCCCAACGTCGGGGCCCTCGGCGGCCGCAGCCTACCCGAGTTCGAAACTCCCCTACCCCCGGACCTCGCCGAGTTCCTCGGTCTGCTCGCCTGCCGTGATCTCGGCCCCGATCCACAGATCGCCGCACTGCGCCGCGACCCTTTGTCGGAGCCAATCGAATACCCCGCCTGCGCCCCTATCGGTGCCGGCATGGCCCTGCGCCGCAGCTCGGTCCAAAGCTGGCTCGACGACCAAACTGCCGTGGCTCAGCCGGACCGCAAGGGCTCCGCGCTCACATCGGGCGGCGACAACGACATCGTGCTGCGGATCCTGCGGTCCGGCTGGTCGGTCGGTTACTTTCCGACCCTTTCGCTCACCCATCTGATTCCCTCGGGCCGCACATCGCCCGACTACCTCGCGCGACTCAACCGCGGCATTGCGTCCTCCTGGGTGCAGGTGCTTTCACGTCACGGGGTGTGTGTTTGGCCCCCGGTTCCGGGTTGGTCTGTGCCCCTGCGCCAACTGAAGGCGTGGTTCACCTATCAGGCTTGGAAGTCGCGCGCCGCACACATTCGGTGGCAGGGGGCGTGCGGCCACTTCGAAGGGCAAGCCAGGATTTCATGAACTACCTTAACAAAGTCGTCACCGCGATGAAGCTCGCAGCCAGCCTCGACTGGGGGACGCTTCGAAAACGATGGTTCATTCTCCAGGGCGAACGCCGTCTGGCACGCTTCGGCTCCGTCCCGTTTGTGCACCGGGAAATGGGATTTCAGGCTGTCTGCCACCCGACATGGCCCGAATCTCGCGACCAATACTGCAACCTCATCGGTTATACCCTGACCGCGGGAGATGCGTGGGAGTTCGGGGTCGTGAAACAATGGTTGCGCGCGGGCGACAGCGTTATTGATGCCGGCACGAATCTCGGACTCTACACGTTCGTCGCCGCGGATCGTGTCGGCCCGTCGGGCGAGGTGCTTTCGGTCGATGCGGACCCCGGAATTGTCTCCAGAATGGAAAAGGCCGCAGCATTACTCGGCACCGCGCCGATTCGCCCGCTGCACTGCGCCGTCTCCGATCGCTCGGGCACGCTCACTTTCTACGTCCGGACAGACGGCAGCACAACCGCCGACCAATCGCTGATTCCCGAGGCGGCGCTTGTGTCGGCCTGCACACCCGTTTCCGTCCCAGCACACCGCTTCACCGACTTGGTGTCCAAGCTCACCCGCGCCCCAGCGCTTTCACTAGTCAAGATCGACATCGAGGGCGCCGAGGCGCAAGCGCTCGGAACCGTCTCGCCGGAGCTTTTGAATCGGAATGGCCCCCTGTGGATCGTCGAGATAAATCCCGGTGTTCTGGCCCGGTTCGGCACTACCTCGTCCGCCGTTATCGAATATTTTCCCGCCACCGAATTCGAGCTGTGGATCGTGCCGAAGCACCCCTTGGGAAGCGCCACACCGGCGATTCGCCACTACACCTCCACCGACCCGCTGTCTGACTCGCTCTACTACAATCTGGTCGCAGTTCCGCTCGGCCAGCGATGGGCTGATCGCCGTTTGGCGATTGCGGACTACCGACCGACCGGCCCATGAGTGCCACGCCGACCTGCGGATTCGTCTACGTCGCCACCGGCACCGCCTACCTCGCCGAGGCCCGGCACTCGGCATCCACGTTGCGTGCCCTGCATCCGGAGGCCTCGATCTGCCTGATCACTGATCACCCGCCCGAATCACCCGGGCCTTTCAGCGCGATTCGCACGCCCACCGGTCCCGTCGAGCACAAGCCGATCGACAAGCTGCTGGCATTCGAAGCACCCTACGAACGGATCGTCTTTCTCGATACCGACACCCATGTGCTCGGCGATCTGTCCCCCGTACTCGAGGTGCTCGACCGTTTTGACTTCGCGCTCGTGCCGGACGTCAACCGCGGCTGGAACTACGACCTCCCGGGTCTCCCACGCACCTTTGCCGAATTCAATACCGGCCTGGTCGCTTTCCGCAAAACCGACTCCACCGCCGCGTTCTTCCGCGACTGGCGGACGAACTTCGAGCGCTTCCGCAGCGAGTTGGCCCGCCAGGGCCAGCCGCCCGCCGCCGACCAACCCACTTTCCGCTACACCCTCTACCACTCGGCCCTGCGCGTCGCCCCGCTGCCCAACGAGTTTCATTTCCTCTGCGACTACCCCAACGCAACCATGTGGGATGTCCGCCTGCTCCACGGACGCAGCGACTACGGGCGCGTCTCGCGCCAACTTAACTCGGTCCGTGGCTTGCGGACCTTCCAGCCGGAGTTGGGTGCCTTTCCGGCCTACGCAGGGCGTCAGCAACTCCTCCGCTCGCTGTTCCGCATCCTTCTCCGCGGGCTCGTTCTATGCCTCCGCGGTTCGAGAAGCGTCGTTTCCAATCATCCCTGGAAATGGTGGCTGCCACGCGCCGGCGCCAACGCCCGGAAACCATGAACGCAGCTGCCGAGATCACGCTGCAAATCAACGTCTGCGCCGGCGATCTCGCCTACGCTGATACGACCGTCGGCGCCCTGGTCGCCACCCATCGGCCACAGGTGGGCGAGGTCCTGATCGTCGCCGACGCTTGCCGTCCGCAGTCGACCCCGCTGCTGCACACGCCCAGCCGTTTTCCGGCCTCCGTCTTCGCGTCGAGGATCGATCAACTGCGGCGGAAATGTCGCGCTTGGCTAGACGCCGGCTTGGTCGATCGGGTCGAGTGGATTGACCCGAACGCCCCCGGTACCCCTGCACTCAACCGACGTTACCTCGGTCGCGCCACCGCCTGGACGCACGATCACCTCGGCCACGCGCTCACCGCCTACTTCGCCGGCTGGGATCGGCCTCGTACCCGCTACGTCGCTCATTTCGACGCCGACATCGTGCTCCATCAAGCGCCTGGATACCGCTGGCTGCCGGCCGCCGTCCATGCCCTCGAACAAGATTCCCGCGCGCTCGCCGCGAGTCCCCGGATCGCTCCGCCCCTGACCGATCACACGTCTCCCCTGCTCGACGCGCAAATCGCCGGCAACGGCTGGCAACCTTCCTGGCCACTCATTCCGTTTTCCCTCGGCTGGAACAGCCCATGGTTGAGCACCCGGGCACACCTGCTCGACCGAGAGCGTCTCGCCGGGTTTCTGCCGCTGGTCTCCGGCGCCAGCCCGTTCGCGGACGCAATCGGCGCGTTCGTCAACCGGGTGCTGTTCCCGGTCTACGACTACCGCCCATGGCTCTCCGAACCCTCGCTTCTGCCCACAGGCCTCGGCGAGCGGGTGGCCAGTCGCCTGGCTCGGCGGATCATTCCGCCCTTTCCCCTACCGCCGGAGGTGCTCGTCCACCGGACTGCGCTCCGTCGCGGACTGAACTGCATCTACCTCGGCGATCCTCGTGCGTGGTATATTCACCCCGACACCAAGCCGCCCGAACTCGTGGCCCTCATGCCGCGAATCGTGGATGCGGTTTCAATCGGTGCGATCCCACCTGCACAACGTGGCTTTACCGGAATCCGCAGCAACGACTGGCTGGATTTTTCCTTCGCCTGACATCGCATGACAACCCTTGCGCAACGACTCCGGCTGGGGCGAGCCGCCTACCTGCTCTGGCATCTGCCGCGCGGCAAAATAGTCGATTCCTGGCGCGCTGGCGGACCGGTCGAGCAATGGCGCACCGCCCGCAGCCGTGCGGCCATGGAAGAGGCCGCCGCCCACCTCCCAGGACTACTGCCGCCCGCGCCCGGCGCAGCGCCAGTGGAGCTGCATCTTCTCACCGGCCGGCGTTTCTGGTATCAGACCGCGTTCTGCCTCTGGACCTTCGCCCGGCATGCAGCCCGCCCACTCGCGCCCGTGATATATGACGACGGCTCGCTCGCGCCGCGGTGGCGCGCCGCGCTCGCGCGCCTCTTTCCCGCGACCCGTTTTGTCGACCGCGCCGCCGCCATCGCCCGCCTGGACGAATTTCTCCCCGCCGCCCGCTACCCGCACCTGCGCGAACGCTGGCTCAACTACCCCAATATCCGGAAGCTCATCGACCCGCACCTCGGCGGCCGCGGCTGGAAACTCATCGTCGATTCCGACCTCCTCTTCTTCCGCCGGCCCGACCTGCTGGTCGCTTGGTCCGATGCCCCGGCGCAACCGCTACACGCCGTCGATTGCGAGACCTCCTACGGCTATTCGCGCGCCCTCCTCAATCGCCTCGCCGGCGCTCCCCTAGCCGACCTGATCAACGTCGGCCTCACCGGCCTCCGTAGCGAAGAGCTCGATTGGGATCGCCTCGAGGCCTGGACTGCGGCGTTACACGCCGCCGAAGGCACGAGCTACTACCTTGAGCAGGCGCTCATCGCCATGCTTGTCGCCGGCCGCCCCTGTACCGTCGCCCCCGCCGCCGATTACATCACGCTGCCGCGCCCGCCCGAGACCCATCGGCCCGCCGCCGTCATGCACCACTACGTCGCTGACTCCAAGCGCGACTACTTCCGCCACTGCTGGCGCCGGGCTCTCGCCTGATCCCATCGCGGTGTCCGCCCCGCTCGTTAGTATCCTCGTTCCCTGCCACAACGCCGCACCCTGGTTGCGTGCGACGCTGGACTCCGCACTCGCGCAAACCCACCCGCGCGCTGAGATAATTCTGGTAGATGATGGCTCCCGGGACGACAGCCTCGCCATTGCCCGCACCTACGCCGACCGCGGCGTGCGTGTCGTCACCCAGCCCAACCGCGGAGCCGCCGCCGCCCGCAACCACGCCCTCCGCTTATCCACGGGCGACTGGATCCAGTTTCTAGATGCAGACGATCTGCTCGCGCCCGAGAAAATCGCCCGCCAGCTCGCCCGCGCCGCCGCCGCTCCGGCCAGCGCCATCTTCACCGCACGTTGGGCCCGCTTCACCGACGATCCCGCCGCCGCGCATACCCACCTCGCCAATCCGCTCTTCGCTGATCTCACCCCGCACGACTACCTGACACGCTACGCAACCGACGATTGCATGATGCACCCAGCCGCTTGGTTGCTGCCCCGCGCCGTCGCCATCGCCGCCGGCCCCTGGGACGAGCGCCTATCGCTTAACGACGACGGCGAATACTTCGCCCGCGTCGTCGCCGCCTCCACGGCCGTCCTCCACTGCGCCGACGCACTCTCACTCTACCGCTCGGCACTTCCCTGCAGCCTAAGCGGCCAGCGCTCCCGCCGGCACCTCGAGTCCGCCCACCTCGCCGCCACCCTGACCGCGGAAAATCTCCTCCGCCTCGGCAACACGCCCACGCTACGCGCCGCCGCCGCGGACCTAATGCAGCGCTTCGCCTACGACTATTACCCGGCAGCACACGACCTCGTGACGGACGCCGAGGACCGCGCCCGCGCGCTGGGCGGCGCGCGCTTCGCCCCGCTGGGCGGCCGCGTCTTTCAGTTGGCCCGCCGGATTGTCGGCTGGAAATGCGCCCGCCGCCTCCAGGTGCGCGCCGGCCGCTTCGCAGCACCCGCCCGATGAGCGTGCGCATCTTCCACCCCACGGTCGCGCCGTTCGTGCAGCAGGCCGCGCGCGCCGTCCACGAGGCCGGCCAGCTCGAACGCTACATTACCGGCAT
>JACCEB011072974.1_pt1 | contig 12738 bp, 8 predicted proteins | sample 7454761 | NCBI WGS metagenome assembly JACCEB01 (sample SAMN15323454, study PRJNA562643) | freshwater metagenome | isolation source: river surface water | place: USA:Blue River Watershed | collected 2017-08-18 | reverse complement strand
GCATCGGCTTCGGAAAAACAAACCGCGCATTCCAGTTGGAAAACGGATCCTGTTGCCAGTTGATGAACGACTCGCCCCCATGAACCCGAAGCGAGTAACTCAACACCTTGGTCCGGCAATGAGGTGCGGGTCTAAGCCGAATGACATGTGGTAAGTGACCGACGAGACGATCGTAACGGTACGTGGTGCGATGATGTAATGCGACGTGAATAGCCATCGGGTCTCTCCTGATTGAGGGATTTAGGGACAGTGCTGCTCAGACTCGCCCTGGGGAGAAACCGCGACAGGTTTGTAACATTCTCGAACCTCGAATCCAGACCGAATGTGATCCGAGTCCCCTCAACCCCCAACCCCTCAACAGCAGGATCACGAGGATTCTCGCCGCCCCCCGCGCAACGCAGACCCAATCGACGCCGCATCCGAAGTTGAAAAAACTCGCACGCTAGTTGCACCCACACCCCGCGAGAAATCCTTCACTCAACCACGCGGCTTAATCGCAACAGACGCTACAAACCACAAAACTCCTGACCACAAACCACTAACCAAAAATGCCTTCCATGCTTGCGCGACTGTTTCCCAAAGACAGTCCATCCACAACTCACCGTCGCCCTAAACTCAACGAGTGGGTTCTGGATAGCTGGATGTGCAACGTCTGCGCCCACTCCGAGGGTTCACCCTTTGTAGCCTCTCTCCCGTGAATCGTAACCTCCTCAGCGGACTCATCCTCCTCGCCGCTTTCATCGCCCCGGTCGCGCGCGCTACAAGCCCGACGCCAACTCCAGAGGACATCGCTTTCTTCCGCGAAAAAGTTCACCCCGTCCTCTCCGCGCACTGCCTAAAATGCCATGGCGGCGAAAAAACCAAAGGGGGGCTAGACCTCACACGAAGATCCGCCCTCCTCAAAGGCGGTGACTCCGGCCCCGCCCTGCCGGATACCCAGCCAATCGAGCCCGAAAAAAGCCATCTCCTCGAAATGGTCAGCTACCGCGACGCCGACCACGAAATGCCGCCCGCCGGAAAACTTTCTGACACAGAAATCGCCACCCTCCGCGACTGGGTCGTCCGCGGCGCCCCATACGATCCCGCCCTCGAGAAACCCGACTCCGCAACGCCCGCTTCCAAGATTGAATCCCTAGCCTCCGACTGGTGGGCCTATCGCCCCATCACGAACCCCCTCCCCCCCAACGGACCCGCATCCAACCCCATCGACCGTTTCCTCAACGCACGCCTCAAACAGGCCGGACTACAACCCGCCCCCAGAGCCCAAAAGGCACAGCTCATCCGACGCGCCACCTACGACATCCTCGGCCTGCCGCCAACCCCCGAAGAGGTCGACGCATTCGTCGCCGACCAAACAGCCGACGCGTGGCCACGCCTCATCGAACGCCTCCTCGCAAGTCCCCACTACGGCGAGAAATGGGCGCGCCACTGGATGGACGTTATTCGCTACGCAGAAACAGAAGGATTCGAGTACGACGGAAACAAAGACAACATTTGGCGCTTCCGCGATTACCTCATCGACGCCTTCAACAACGACATCCCCTACGCGCGCTTCGTCACGGAACAGGTCGCAGGCGACGAGTTGATTCCCCCAACGCGTGAGTCCATCACCGCCACGGGGTTCCTGCGCGTCATGCAATGCGACATCAGTCCCGCAGACGCCACGCTCGCAAAATACGATGTGCTCGCCGACATCGTGCAAGTCACCGGAGAAGCCTTCCTCGGGATGAGCCTCGGATGTGCCCGTTGCCACGATCACAAAAAGGATCCGCTCACCCAAAAGGACTACTACAGCTTCATGTCCTTCTTCCACGGCGTCAGGGACTACGCAATCACCCGAAACAAGCCCGTCGTGTGGGCCGACGCCTCCGACCGCGACCGTCTCGAAAAAGAGCGCACCGCAAAAATCGAGGCGCTCGATAGCAAATACAACCGCCTCTCCGAGCAGCTCGAACGCCACACCACCGACATCGGCCCCATGAAAGATCAACCTGCTCTGGTGGAACCATCCACCGGGAAGGAAAACGCTTGGAGCTTCATCACCACCGAACCCGCCTCAAACTGGCAGGCAGAGAACTTCGATCCAGTCGACTGGCAAACCGAAGGAACCCCCAATGCAAACCCCGGCAAACCCATCTGGCTTCGGGCCCTGTTCGGTGTGGCCGAAGTACCAAAGGTGCTCCACCTCGACCTCGCTTACGCCGGCGAAACCGAGATTTTTATCAACGGCTCAATCACGTTCGACGGCAACTCTCTCCCCGAAGGACGCCGCGTGATCGATCTCCCACCCAAAGCCATCAATCTCCTCCACACCGGAACCAACCTCATCTGCATCAAAACGTTGCAGACCACTAAACCTTCCGCATTTCCCGCACTGCGAAAGGGCCTTTCACCGCACCTGCGCCGCGAGGGACATTTAAAGAAGCTGGGAGCGGACGCCCTTCGAATCATCAACAAGGATGCCGGTGGCGATTTGCTCAATCTCCTGAAAGCAAATCGCACCGCGTGGCTCGACGAAGCGCAACGCGACGTCGGGATTCCCTTGAGCGCAGTCACCGAAATCCCAGTCCCCGCAACACTTCACATCCATCGGCGCGGTAACCCCGCTTCAAAAGGCGACGCCGTGACCCCCGCCTACCCAGCCGTTCTCGAACCCGCGACCGGACGTCCCACAAAGGCAGACGTTCAACGCATCAACGAGCGCGCATCCTCCGGCCGACGCTCATCGCTCGCGAACTGGATGACGGATCCCAAAAACCCGTTGCTCTGGCGCGTCGCCGTGAACCGCATTTGGCAGCACCACTTCGGACGTGGAATCGTCGCGAGCTCGACCGATTTCGGCCGACTCGGCGACCAACCCTCACACCCCGAGTTACTCGATTGGCTCGCGAACGCATTCCTGGAACACGGAGGCAGCCACAAAGCGATGCATCGTCTCATCATGAGCTCTGACGCGTATCAGCGCGCTTCCACTGCTCTCACGGAGCATGACACAAAAGACCCCGATAACCTGCTCCTCGGACGCTTCCCCATGCGCCGCCTGACCGCTGAAGAAGTCCGCGATTCCGTACTGTCCGTGGCAGGAACCCTTCGCCTCGAACTCCACGGCCCTCCGGTTCATCCGCCGCTTCCTGAAGAAGTCCTCCAAACACAATCGGTTCCGGGGCGCGGCTGGCCCAAGCAAACCACTGCGCAAACCTCGCGCCGGACCATTTATGTTCACGTCAAACGAAGCCTCTCCCTCCCCCTGCTCGCTGAACACGATCAGGCGCCGACGGATACACCATGCGCCATGCGCTTCGTTAGCACCGTGCCCACACAGGCGCTCGGGATGTTGAACTCCGCGTTCATGGACGAACACGCCTCCCTCCTCGCCGCACGGCTTGCCAAGGAGGCCGGACCAGATACGGAGTCCGCCATTCGGCTTGGCCTTAAACTCACCCTTCAACGCGATTCGCAAAACGCTGAAGTACTCGCCCTGAAAAAGGCTCACGCCGCCTTCGTTCAAGAGGCTGGCTTGTCCGAGGAAGATGCGCTTCGCCGGGTTGCTTTGCTCCTCCTTAACCTCAACGAGTTCATCTACATCGAATGAATCCATCTTCCCCGATTCCGAATCGATTCTGTCGTAACTTCCGTCGGCGAGAACTGATCACGACGGCTGCCGGTGGATTCGCGCACCTCGCTCTCGCAGGGATGCTCGCCAAGGAGGGAGTCAGCGCGACACCCCACATCCAGCCGCACCTCGCGAAAGCCAAGAGCGTGATCTTCCTGTTCATGTACGGCGGCCCTAGCCACGTGGACTCGTTTGATTACAAGCCCGAGCTCATCGGAAAGGACGGCATGACGGTTCGCCTCGAAACCAAAGGACGCGGCGGCTCGAAAAATGAAGGACGAATCGTTGAGCCCCGCTGGAAATTTCAACAGCGCGGGCAATCCGGAAAGTGGGTTTCTGACCTTTTCCCCAACATCGCAACTTGCGTCGATGACATCGCGTTCGTTCACAGCCTCATCGCCGAATCTCCCCTCCACGGCTCCGCCATGCTGAAGATGAACACGGGCTCTATCCTCAGCGGGAAACCCTCCCTCGGCTCATGGATCAACTACGGCCTCGGATCCCTCAATCAAGACCTCCCCGGTTACGTCGTCATGCTCGACAAGTCAGGCGGTCCCATCTCCGGTGCCAAAAACTGGACGTCCGGATTCATGCCTGCGAAGTACCAAGGCACTGTGTTCCGCTCTTCAGGCTCGCCCATCCTTGATCTCGCTCCCCGCGAAGGGATGACCGAATCGCAACAACGCCTGCTGATTAGCTCGCTTAATGAGCTGAACAAAGAGCATTTGAATCGACATCCCCAGAACTCAAATCTTGCCGCGCGGATTGATAGCTACGAACTCGCCTTCCGCATGCAGGCCGCAGCACCCGAGGCACTCGATTTTTCCTCCGAACCCTCTCACGTTCGCGAACTCTACGGACTCGATCACGAGCGCACGAAAGACTTCGGCCAAAAATGTCTCCTCGCGCGGCGCCTGGTGGAACGCGGCGTCCGTTTCATCCAAGTCTACTCGGGAGGCAATCACACCGATCACAACTGGGACGCGCACGGCGACCTCGTGAAAAACCACGAGTTTCACGCGGGCAACACCGACCTTCCCGTGGCAGGACTCCTCCGCGACCTCAAACAGCGCGGACTCCTCGACGAGACGCTCGTCGTCTGGGGCGGCGAGTTCGGTCGGCAGCCCACCGCAGAGTACAAGGAGGGCACCGGACGCGACCACAACTCCGCGGGCTTCACCATGTGGCTCGCTGGAGGCGGAATCAAAGGAGGCGTCAGCTTCGGCAGCACCGACGAACTCGGCAACAAGGCCGTCTCAGACCGCACCACCGTCAAAGAACTGCACGCCACAATCCTACACCTCCTTGGGATCGACCCTAACGCGCTCTCCTTCTTCTACGGCGGCCTCGATCAAAAACTCGTCGGGGTCGAAGGAGCCGAACCCATTCGCCCCATTCTCGCGTGATTCACCCCCCACAAACGTTCGCTCTTCTCGTTAAACCAACCCCTTATCTACTACCCTCCGCCACCATGAATCAGAAATCCCTCACCCTTGCTGCAACCGCTCTCCTAAGTCTCACGTCACTCCTCCAAGCCGGACAAACCGGAGCCCAACACCGTCTGCTCGTTTCAAACGGACGCACTGTTGCCGTGGTTGCGCCCGATGGCTCCATCGAACGCGAACTGAAAACCTCTGGGCTGCATGACGTTTCTTATTTGCCGAACGGGAACATTCTCTTCCAAAGCAGTTGGACAAAACTCGTTGAAGCAGATCCTTCGGGAAAAACGGTGTGGGAGTACGACTGCGCGACATCGAATGGCAATGCGGGAAAACCGCTTGAAGTGCATGCCTTCGAACGACTCCCGAACGGCCATACCATGATCGCGGAATCTGGAATCGGCCGCATCATTGAAGTGGACGCCTCCGGCAAGCTGATGCTCGAGATTAAGCTCAAACTCGAAAAACCCAGCAAACACCGAGACACGCGCCTCGTACGAAGCACTCCCCAAGGAACCTACCTCGTCTCACACGAGGGTGATGGAAAAGTCAGAGAGTACGCGCGCGACGGAAAGGTCGTTTGGGAATATGCAGTCCCCCTGTTCGACCGCGCCCCCAAAGGCGGACACGGCCCCGAGGCATTTGGAAATCAAACCTTTTGCGCGCGTCGCTTAGAAAATGGAAACACCCTCCTCACGACAGGAAACGGTCACCGCGTTCTCGAAGTAAACAAGGAAGGCAACATCGTCTGGCAACTCACTCAGGAGGACCTGCCCGGCATCACCCTCGCATGGCTCACCCGCGTCGAACGCCTTCCGAATGGCAACACCCGTTTCGGAAACTGCCACGCCGGCCAAGGGAACCCCCTCAGCATCGAGGTCGACAAAAACAAGAAAGTCGTCTGGTCCTACGACGATTTCGCGCGATTCGGAAACGCCACCGTCGCAGTAGATGTCATCCCAAACTGACATCCCCCATACGACCCCTACGCCCCATACGCTCCCACACGGGAGCCCCCTGCCCCCACCCCTCATCGATCGAGCACCGCCGAAGCCGGCACGCCGTGCAACTCAAACAGCCGTAGGATCGTCTCCTCAATCAGGTTGTTCGGGCAACTCGCGCCCGCAGTGATTCCCACCGTGACATGGCTCCCTTTCGGTAACCACGGCGACACCGACACCTCGGCCTTCTTCGCTAAATCGTAGCAGGTGATGCGCTCTCCCGACTCAATCCGAGAGGCGTTCCGGATGAAATACGTCGGCAACCGCTCGCCTCCCATCTCCGCAAGATGCGACGTGTTCGACGAGTTGTACCCGCCCACCACCAACAGCAAATCCATCGGTTGACCCAACATCTCCCGTAACGCGTCCTGACGCTCCTGCGTTGCCCCGCAAATCGTATCGAAGAATCGGAAATTCCCCGCCGGCTCGCGGTCCCCATCACGCTGCTTGACCGCCTCCATAATCCGTCGCTGCACCTCTTCCGTCTCACCACGCAGCATCGTCGTCTGATTCGCCACGCCCACCCGCTTCAAATGAACGTCTGGATCAAACCCATCGCTGTAGGCCCCGCGAAAACGCTCCAAAAACGCCGCCTTGTCGCCGCCGCTCACGAGGTACCGACACACGTAATCGGTATCGTCGAGCGTCAACACCACGAGGTAATGCCCGCGCCCCCCCACAATCGCACGGGAAGCCGTCGCCTTCGTCTCCTCGTGCGAAGCCTTTCCGTGAATGATCGACGTCATATCGTCGTTCGCGTTCTGTCGCACCCGCTTCCAGACGCTCATCACGTCCCCACACGTCGTGTCAACAATGCGGCATCCGCGCTCCTTAACGCGAGCGAGCGTCGTCACATCAGTCCCAAACGCCGGCACAATCACCACATCGTCCGGCCCCAAACCCGATACGTCCGGCTCCCCCGCTCGCTCCAGCAGATTGATGATGCCCATCTCGTTGATCTGACGGTTCACCTCCGGGTTATGGATGATTTCACCCAAAATAAACAACCGGTTCTGTCCAAACACGCGCCGCGCTGCGTAGGCCAAATCAATCGCCCGCTCCACCCCGTAACAAAATCCAAACTGCTTCGCTAACCGAATCGTCAGCCCCCCAAACGTCAGCACTCCCCCCGCCGAACGCAACCGCTCCACAATCTCACTGCGATAATGCTTTTCCACCTGCGCCTGAACCGCCTCCATCACATCAGGCGTCCGCAAGTTCACTCGTCCAGGTGCCGCAGTCTTCTCTTCACTCATCCCCACAAACTACACCACCCAACCCGCCGCACGCACCTTTTTCAATACCCCAAAACCCATCCAACCAAGGCAGCCTCGCCCCATGCGCCGCCCGTCAAACCATGCCGCCCGTCGAACGACGCCGGTTGCCCCCACGCGGCTTCCGAAGCCGGTCCGCACCTCCCTCAGTCTCGGGCAAGTACGGCTTCACAAACGCCTCATGAAAATCAAACCCCTCGTCAAAATCCTCAATCCGATCTGTTTCTGACGCACTGAAGTACCCCCCGTTGATGAGGTTGAACACGATGTTCCCAACGTCCCGCGTCTTCAAAATTCCCCAGTGCTCGAAGACCGTCGGCACCATCGGACCAAACATCCCCAACGCCCGTGAACGCGCCGCCGCAAGAATCTGCGCCCCGTTCACATGCTGCGCCGTCATCTTCCCCTTCCGCGATGGACGCGCCTCGCGTCCGCGCGAGTTCGCTGCCGCCGTTAACTCCTCCACCACGCTCCGAACAAACTCGTACGCATCCGCATGATAGCGACTGTCACGCTCCAACAACTTCCCCACCACCGTCTCAAAAAGCGATTGATCCATGTAAAACAAACACGCTTGAGCCTCACTGACCCAAGGTGAACGCAAGCTACCAGAGCCCCCCAACCCGTCAACCTCCGCACCGCCCAGTCACCGGAGCCTCACGAGGCACTGCGGGCGGGATTGCACCCGCACCGCAAGGCCGTATCGCCAACTAGTGCGCTGCCGCGCGATGCTGACGCAGCAAATCCATCCCGAAATCACGTCCGAAATCGCGCCAAACCGAGTGCGGATGATTCGCATCGTTCTGCACGTTGTCGTACTCCACCACAAACGTCTTCCCCTGCACCCGATAATAGTGCGGCTGACCAGGCTCCATCCCGCCGGCCCACGTGAAAAACACCGCCTCGTCTCCTCCCGTCGCCGCACGCTTCCGCTCGCCTTCCTGCAACTCCGGACGGTGACGGCCAATATATTCCATCACAAGACGGTCCAAAATCTTGCGCTGTGCCGCTGTTAAATCGCTCGCCGCAATCCCCTCAGGCTTCGTTGGATCCACGCGCTTCGGATCGTTCAAAATCTCCTTCGGAGCCTCCGTCAACACCACCGCCTTCTTACGCTGCTCCGCCGTTAAGCTGCGGGCCAACTCGCGCCCCAAATCTTCCTCACGCCCTAATACCCGCGTTCCCTTCCGCGGCCCGTCTTTCACCAACCCGGGATTCGTCCCCAAAAAGGAGGGCGTCAAAGCCGGAGCCACGCCTTCACCGGGACAGGTAAAGTTGAACGCCAAGTGGTGGCCCTCAACCCGCCAACCCAAAACCGATTTGCCAGGAGTCCCAAACACCGAGAAAAAGTACAGCTCAGGATCACGCACTGGACCGCCCTTCCGATCCTTTTCCAAAATCGCCAGAATCGCCTCCAAGCTCATCACGCTCGTCGCCTTCTGATACCCCTGCGAACTCAAACCCGTCACCAACAACGCGTGCGCAAGTAACCGCTGCTCCTGCGTCATCTCCTTAATCGGCAACCCCAAACGCGGCCGCGGAATGAAGTGCCAGTTTTTCCGTTCATCCGAATCAAACGCAAACGCAGCCTTCGCCCGCTGTTCATCAGTCAAAGCCGCCAGAAAGTTGCTCGCCGCTTCCGCCATGTGTTCGGAAATCTCATGCGCAAACGAAGGACGCGCCGCGGCAACAAGTGCAGTCGCAGCAACCAAAGAACGTGTGATGGTGTTCATGCGCCCCCTTTGAGCGCAAACCGCGCCACGTGTCAGCCCGCAACGCAGCCCACTCTAAAGAATCACCGAGAAATCGTGAACCCCTTCGCCGCAAACACCGGAATCACATGCACCGTGTGCCCCCGAATGTTGCCCTTCAATTCGCTCTCCAAAATGCCCTCGATAAACGCCGCCACCTCCTCCAACTCCCCGCACACCTGCACTTCAACCCGTCCGTCCGGTAAGTTGCGAACCCAACCCGTCACGTCAAACCCGCACGCAACCCGCTGAGTCGCGTACCGAAATCCAACCCCCTGAACCCGTCCCTCAAAAAAAATCTGTCGCGCAATCATCTCCCCACCTTGCCCGCCGCACACCACCCTGCCAAGACCACCCGACTCGCGCGCCTGCCATTGTCCAAACGCACAAGGGCGCATAACGTCACCCCATGCGCCGCACCATCTCCCCCCTCGTTGCCATCCTTCTCCTCTGCACGCTGTTCCAACTGCATCCCACCCTCGCCGAGACCTTCGCGGAAAACCACGCACTCTCCTGCCGCCACTGCGCACTCGCAGCCCCCGCACCCCGCCCCGACTCACCCGCCTACCGCAAATACGCGCCCGACCGCAAAGTCGACATCCTCCACCTCAAACTCGACGTCACCCCCGACTTCAAAAAACGCACCATCCAGGGAAACGTGGTGCTGCGATTCAAACCCATCGCAACCCCACTGACCGAGCTTCGTCTCGACGCCGTTGAACTCGACATCCTTGGCACCGGAAGCTCCGAAACCGGTTTTCGACACCACCTCACCGACTCCGAAATCATCTTCACCTTCAACCCGCCTGTTCCCGTCGGCAAAGAAGCCAACGTAAGCGTTGATTACAAAGCGGAACCCCGTCGCGGACTCTACTTCCGCACCAAGGAAATGGGCTACCCCGCCAACCACTTGTGGACGCAGGGAGAACCGACTGAATCGCGCCACTGGTTCCCGTGCTTCGATCATCCCGTCGAGAAGTTCACCACCGAAGTTTCCTGCCGCGTGCCCGAAGGCATGGTCGCCCTCTCGAACGGCAAGAAGCTGTCTGAATCCAAAGAAAAATCCGGCCTCACCCGGTTCCACTGGCTCCAAGACAAACCCCACGTGAACTACCTCGTCACCCTCGTCGCGGGCGAACTCAAGAAAGCCGAGGATCGCCATGGCGAACTCCCGCTCGAGTTCTGGACCACCCCCGACGAGTTCGCCCACGCCTCGAGCCTGTTCCGTAACACGCGCCGCATGATGGAGTTCTTTGAAAAAGAAATCGGCGTGCCGTACCCATGGTCAAAATACGGACAGGTCGCCGTTCACGACTACCACTGGGGCGGCATGGAAAATACCACGCTCACGACGCTCAATCACCGTAGCCTGTTTTCGAAAGACACCGGTAACCTCTACAACGGCGACAGCCTGGTCGCCCACGAACTCGCACACCAATGGTTCGGCGACTTTGTGACCTGCCGCGACTGGAGCCACATCTGGCTCAACGAGGGATTCGCCACCTACTACGACTGGCTCTGGCAAGGCGAAGACCATGGCCGCCCCGAAATGCTCAACTCGCTCCACCGCGCAGCCGTCGACATCACCAGCAAAGCCAATGAGACGCGCGGCATCGTCTGGCGCAAGTTCGACCAGCCACAGGAAATGTTCGATTACCTCGCCTACCCCAAAGGCGCCTGGGTTCTCCACATGCTCCGCTCCGAACTCGGTACCGACCTGTACCAGAAATGCATTCGCACCTACCTCGAACGCAACGCGCTCGGCTCCGTCACCACGGACCTCCTCCGCGCAACCATCGAAGAACTGTCCGGACGAAGCTTCGAAAAGTTCTTTGATCAATGGGTTTATGGCGTCGGCACCCCGCAGCTTGATGTCAGCTACACATGGGACGAACGCGCGAGTTCGGCAAAAATCAGCGTCAAACAAACCCAGAAAATCTCGGAGGAAACCCACCTGTTCGACGTTCCGCTCACCATCCGGTTCCGCACGAAGTCGGAGACCATCGAACGAACCGTCCGCCTCCGCGAAAAAGAGGAAGACTTCCACTTTCAACTGCCCTCCACGCCAGAGCAGGTGCGAATCGACCCGAACACTACACTACTCGCCAAGATTCAGTTCAAGCCGTCCAAACCCATGCTGACGCTGCAACTGGCGAACAACGAGGATCACATCGGACAACTCCTCGCCCTCGACCAACTCGCAGAAAAACCGGACGCGGATGCCGTGCAACTCATCAAAAAAGCACTCGGAAACGCAACGCATCACGCGGTCCGAATCAAGGCTTCCGAGACGCTCAAAAAAGCCGGAACACCCGAAGCCTACGCCGCCCTAAAATCAGCCCTCGGAGAACCTGACGCGCGCGTCCGAAACGCCATCGTGCGCGCGCTCGGCGGGTTTCTCGAAGGAGACACCGCCCAAACGCTCCGCACAACTGCCGCCAGTGAACAAAACCCCGGCATCGCCGCCACAGCCCTTCGCGCACTGGCGGCATGGAACTCCCCCGAAACACGAACCCTCCTCGCCCAATCCCTCGGACGCAGCACGTTTCGCGAACGCATCATCGAAGGCGCTCTCGGCGCAATGAAGGCGCAAGAGGATCCCGCCCATGTGCGCCCGATTCTCGCAATGCTGGATGCGCGCAAAGATCTCCCCTCCCAAACGCTCGCCATCGCGCTCGACACCGTCGCCTCCCTGCAACGCCACGAGACCGACAAAGCCGCAGTTCGTGATCGCCTCGCCCGCCACCTCACCGACCCGCGCGAACGCGTCCGTCTCGCCGCCATCAACGGCCTCGGTTATCTCGAGGACCCCAAAGCCATCGCCCTCCTCGAACCCCTCGCCGAACGTTCCACCGCCCACGTCGAAACCCAGCCCGCCGTCAAAGCCCTCGAAAAACTCCGGTCCGGTAAAAAAACCGTGGAAGAACTGTCCACCCTGCGCACCGAAGTTTCCGAACTCAAATCCACCGCCCGCGAACTCCGCAAAGAACTGGACGCCCTGAAAAAGAAAACGGACCCCCGCTAAGCCTCGAACTGCTGTGATTCAGGATTTCAATACCTCCACCCTGCTCACCGATTTTCAGGGCAAACGGTTGACCCCAGAAGGAACACGACCGAGCCCCACAACTCCTGAAAAAGAGAGGCCAAATCAAAGCGTCAACGTTTGACCTGCTGGTTGACAGAGACCGCTCGCCGTCTAACCCACACGCAGGAAGCTTCGCTCTTCGAGTCGCTTATCCTGTGCGTGAGATTTCACCGTCTTCTGGCAAAAAAGAACCTCAAGCGCGTTCGAACTGCACACCTCCAAATGAGAATCGGTCATGAGTACTTCACTGAAACCGGAGACTGACAGCATGAAGACACCGTTTTTATTGGCGACATGGATCGCCCTTTCACTGGTCGTTACTGCAACTGAACCGCCACCGCGACTTTCACAACTTCCGTCGACCGTTGCTGAAACCGCTCCAGCAACCACGGGCGAAAAGCTCTACGACCTCAGCGTTTACGTCCCGCGACTCAGAGTCGGAGTGCCAATTGATGGCTCCATGGTGACCATCCTGCGTCCGAGCCCTGGGGACGACTACTGGTACCGACTTCCGCACACCCTCACTGTGAAGGGCACATTGCCTGACGGCGTGCAACTCGTACAAAAAGGCCCCG
>JACCEB010461664.1_pt1 | contig 12739 bp, 15 predicted proteins | sample 7454761 | NCBI WGS metagenome assembly JACCEB01 (sample SAMN15323454, study PRJNA562643) | freshwater metagenome | isolation source: river surface water | place: USA:Blue River Watershed | collected 2017-08-18 | reverse complement strand
TTTGATGAACTTGATATCTGTGGGTACTTCATTAGACCACGACCAGATCAAGTATGGTTGATAAGTGGTGATGCGATCACCGTAGACAAATACACAAGCGTAGATTTCTTCACCGACAGAATAACGACCAGTTTTTGCTTCAGACATTTTGATTTCCTTTTTAAACCATTTAAGATAGTTAACTAATTTCAGACGGTGTTACCATTTTGATTAGTTGCATTTTTTCAGCCTCAATTATCTTTGGAAGATAATGTTGATACTTATCAATTACGAATTCACTAGATTGTGACTTCTTATAACCAACCATCTCACTTTCAATATAAGTGAGTAGAAAAAGTAAAGCACCATGATAAAAAGGGATATTCTTTTCTTCCCACTCATCACAGTGGCCGTAAACTTTGTCGCCATGGGCACCAATCATTCCACCACGAAATGATTCAGATGCTGTCTTACCAAAGACAGCTTTATGGAAATCTTCCCAAACGTAATCAAGATACTTATAATGATTCCTGATCTTGGCAAAATGCTGATACTCAGCGACACTACCTTCTTGATAAGTTGGAATATCGGTCGTCACCCAGTCACGCAACTCCGTTGTAGAGAATTCACCAACATTGATGTAGCCGCAAGTTTCTTCACTGTAGTGCCCCAGGACAATTGTGTCATGTTTGGTCACGTCGTTTTCAACGAGTGCGTGATACAGCGATGTTTTGATAGCTTGAATTTTGCTACCTGCCCCAGTTCTCAGGTTATGAACGAAAGCCCGAATATGCGGGTGTTCTTGATCAGACAGACGCGTGGGCGTCATAAAAACAAAACGACTTGTAGACATGGTTGTTTCCTTTAAAAGAGGTTGAGCGATATTACTCCTATTCAGTATATATTGCTGAAATATTATTAATTCAAAAAAGAGACAGCATAAAAAGGGAGCCCCTAAGGACTCCCTTTTTATTTTGGAAACCAGTCCCTCCATCGCTAGAGGGACCCTTAAGATTAAGGCAGTTGCTTGAAGTGCAGAGGCACACGGCTGGTAACCACTTGTGGGATACCTGTAGCCTCGATCCAGCCCATCACAGGCACGTTCACGATGTGGCGGAAACGTGGCGAGACCACCAGTTCCTTCTGAACACCACCCGAGCGCTGCATTGGCAGCACCAGAGTCATTTCAGGAGACCACAGCATGTTACCGAAGTGAGCAGGGTTCAGGCTGTTCTCACCTTGCGATGGGTAGCCGAATGCCACAGCGATCTGACCTTGCATACGCTCGTCAGGAGTGGTAACAACCTTGAACTCGAAGTCAGGACCGAAGGAGCGAGTATCGCCGTCAACGATCAGATAACGAGCAGTCATTGGGTCAGTACCGACCATGATCGTGGGGTTACCCGAGATACCAGCAGCGCCGGTTTCGATCATAGCTTGGAAGCCCGAATCACGGTAAGCGCGGTAAGCGACATCACGGATAGCGGAGATCAGAACAGCGGAGATGTCCTTGTTCATTTCATGTGACGAGATGCTGTTGATCACAGCGTTCACATCAATCTTCAGACCAATGAAGGTAGGCTTAACCAGGAAGCGAGCCACACCGAACATGTCGGGAGCAATACCGCCTTCAACGTTTGCCTTACCAGCAGTGTACTCACCCAGTTGCTCAGCAGTGTTGATCAGTGTCGTCACCGCTTCGTTCGAGGTACGCACAAAGGTAGCTGCAATCAGAGCTGCCAGATCGGCTGCATCAGTTTGGCTGGTGCTGTTAACAGGACGGGGCACAGTGATTGGGCTACGCAGAGGCACAGTCCAGATCTGGTTGTACACGGTTGTGTCCAGCAGCTGACCACGTTGACGACGGTTCAGGTTGGAGCGATATGCCTTGATATCGTAACCAACGAACGACGTATTCTTATTAGCCAGAGCAGCCAGAGTTTGGCCGATACCGGAAGTCAGAGGCAGGGATTCGCCATCTTCGTTGAACACATGCAGAACTTGCAGATCCAGAGCGTAAACGCGCAGTTGACCAGTCGAGACCGACACGTCACCAGAGATCTTTGCAGTCAGTTGCATAGTCAGCTTCTGATTCTTCACTTCAACCAGATCAACCAGGTCCGAACCATCGTATTGCTTGGTCAGTTCCGAGATGTTCAGAGTCTTGGTGTCGAAGGTCAGCACTTGTGTACGGCTGTCGTCTTCAGGAGCAGCAATGAAGCCAGTCTTTGCCAGACCGTTCAGACGCATCTTGATAACGTCAGCACCCAACTTCAGGTAGATAGCGTCCAGTTGAATAGCTGGATCAAGCGTATCACCGTTGTTCATCAGTCCGCTGTCAATCAGAGCTTGGGTCGAGGACAGACCAATCACGTCACCAATGACATGGTTGAACTTCAGAGGAGCGGTACGGATCGTTTCGCCTTCCAGGTCCTTGTCGTAATCACCAACAGCCGAGGTGTCGAAGTTATCGTTGTTATTGGTATTACCAGGCAGGAACACTGGAACCACGCGGGTGCCTTCGTTCTTCAGGATGGTGTGATCCAACATAGCGCGAACCACGTTACGACGGTTGAAGGAAGCCAGCTTGCCTTCGGTCGAACGCTTGAAGTCTTCGAACACAGTCACCAGACGGATCGACACAGCCACACCAACGTTGTCGTTAGACACAGGCACAGTTGGGAAGAAGGTTTCGCCGAATTCATTCTGACGACCGGCTTCCAGGTTGTAAGTCACGGACAGAACTTCAGCGTTACGGTTGTCACGCTCGTCGAAGTTTTCCACAGCCACGCGTTGTTCAAACGCATCAGCCAGACCTTCCATGCCAACCACGCTGTTGAACGTACGGCCGTCTTGGCTCAGACCAGGCTTCACATTCACAGTAGAGATCTTGGACTTAGCAAAGGAAGCCACGTCAGACACAGCAATAGCTGCACCGATAGCGGCGCCCAGTTGCGAGCCACTGTAGCTTTCCAGACCCAGGTCAGTACCCATGGCGGTCAGACGCTCGCTCAGGCGATCCATCGTGTCCGAAACCATGCTGAAACGTTCTTGGTCGAACGATTCGCTAGCATACACATAACCAGCCATGGCTTTGTTGGAGCCAGCTTCCATGGTCTTGGCCAGAACGTCTTGCACGCCGCCGATGGTCTTTTCCATAGCAGCAGATGCGCTGCCAGCAGAGACCGACTTCTTGAATAGATGTTGAGTTGACATTTGAATTCCTTCGTCTTATCAAATAAAAAAGGGTTTTTAAATCACTGAAAAAAGATGTCCTACTTTAGAGGGAATCTTCCATAGAACGCAGATAATCCTTGAAGATCGGAAGCTCCGAGACTTCGTGTATCTCAAAGTATTTATATAAAAGTTCAAGAAGAGCCTCAATGAAGGCCACCTTATTACTATTAGTCAGAATATACTCTGTAAAACCAGGGTATATAACGACACCGTAGTGTTCTCTATCGAGATCTACAACTTTAAAAGGTACAGTATCTTTTGCGGATTGGTTTGCTAGGAAACTCTCCTTGATATAAGCTGTAGCTTCTTCTTCGCATGACAGAGGGACTACAGTAGAATCCAGTTCTACCCTTTCGTCGTTTTGACAAGATCGTTCCCAACTGCTTAACAAAGCAATGTTTTCACCTGATGTGATACTGTAATTATCGCAGTTCTGAAATTTTAAAAAGGCGCTTAGATCGGAAAGCGATAATAATCCAAGTAACTTAGAATAGTTAAGTGACTCTGTTAAGGATAGATTACTTCTTTTGAGGACTTTCTCGATCCAGAACGGAACCAAAATTAAGTGCTTTTGTTTCACAAAATACTCCTACTCTTTATTTACCGTAGATCGTTACAATATACATACATATTTAGCTATAGAAATAGAGAGTTAAATATTGACAATCTACTACCTAAAAGCAACATATTTGTAGCAGTTTAAAGGTGAACCAGCTACACATTATTAGATAAATTAATTTCTTAGAGACCCATCAAATCAAGTGATAAGATTTTAATAGAAAGAGTTAAGAAATGAACGACCTTCTTTTGTTGGTAAAATCCATTACATTGATGTACCGTGAGAGTCTTCTCAATATGGAAGAAGACAGCACCAAAGACCTAGTAAGAAAAGTAATTGAAGCAATTAAGACGCCGGAAGTCAGTATCGGTATCACGAAAGATCTGGAAATCATCAACGCTCTGAAAGCTACGGCAACAGAGATGGTGAACCATGATAAGACACACAAGTATCAGAAAGATATTCTTCTTCAGCAGCTACAAGTCAATTGTGGTGCTGATGAATCTACATACGAATCGCTTCAATCAGGTATTGAACCTGAGATGACAGAAGACGAGAACAAGCTTACGGTAATTAACATCCGTACAGCAATTGCAACACACTTCAAGCACGGTAAAATTGAAGAGGTTCTATCTAAGCGTTTCTCTGAATTCAAGTTCAAACGAAGTAGCATCAAGAATATCAATAAGTGGATCAACACCATGATCGCTGAGCTTGAGCCATTCCAAGTTGTTGGCCAAGAACGAGATTCAGCCATTATTGATGAAGTTGATATCAGTGACAAGGAATCGATCAATCGCGTTTATGCCAGTATCAAGGAAGAGAATGAAGGTGGTGGCGGTTTCATTACTGGATTCCAAGGTATCAATGGAATGATTGGTGGTAAGTTCCGTCTGGGTGAACAATGGGGTCTGTATGGGCTCCAACACAATTACAAGACAGGTTTTAGTTTGACTATCTTCAAACAAATCTGCATGTATAACACACCGACACTGAAAGACCCAAAGAAAAAACCACTACTGCTTCGTATTTCGTTCGAAGACAGCTTGGTCTTGAATTTCCAGTATCTCTACAAGAACATGTGGGAGAATGAAACTGGTAAGGTTCTCAGTAAGAAGGATCTAGCCGAGATGGATATTGGAGTGATGACAGAATATGTCACCAATAAACTCTCTGCAACTGGTTTCCATGTTAAGCTGTTGTTTGTCAATCCTAGTGATTGGACTTACAAAGATATCTGTAATCTGGTTCTTAAGTATGAAGCCGAAGGTTACGAAGTCCAAATGGTCATGGTCGATTACTTGACCAAGATCAGTAAAGAAGGATGTACTCAAGGTGCAACTGGACAGGATGTAAGAAATCTATTTGAACGTATTAAAGCGTTTATGGCATCCAAGGGAATTCTTTTCATTACACCACACCAGCTATCAACCGAAGCTAAAGGTTTGATGCGTGACGGTTATAATGACTTTGTGAAGCGTTTGCCGGGTGGTGGTTATACTGCTGACTCTAAGCAGATTGATCAGGTTATTGACGGAGAGCTTTTCTTCCATATTGAGCGACTCAAAGGTAAGAACGAAGCTTACTTTACAGTTCAAGGTGGAAAGCTGCGCCGCATTGAACAAGTTGATGAAGACGATAAGTATCGTGTTTATAAGTTTGTTCGTAAGGGTGTCATCTTGGATGATCTCAATAAACCTGATTCTTCTATGTTGAAAGTTGGTGGCACGCCATTGGGAGAAATGACTGCGGATGAGAACTGGGATCAATATACAGAAGCTAAAGAAGAAAGTATGGTTTAATGTCTAACTACGATATAGACATTGAAGAGCTTAAGGATGCCGTTAGATTAATGTCTAGCGCTGTCCAAAAGAATACTTCAATCATTACCCCAGATGAGTTAGGGTCGGAATTCTTCTACCATATCTCCTTTGGGAAGTTCAGTGAGTTCGTACCCAACATTAGTCGTAGGGCTGGAATGACTGAAGATAACACAGTACCTAGAGTACATGTGGCCGATACACTTAACAATGCTTGGAACGGTTATGCCAGTGGTCCTTACATGATGGCCAATACCAGACCTAGCTTGAGTAAAGCTAAAGGTTTAAAAGCGGATTATAAAGGTGGATTCTATATTCACCGTATTCCTTTTAGAGCTTGCTTGAGACCAAACAACAAATTAGTTTATGATGCATCGTTTACTAATGAGCATTGGTTGGTTACATACAACGAGATGACCAGAGTCTTTCCTGCTATATCCGTAGGACGTGTAGTGGGTGAGTCTGTGACATTTGTACCACGTACTGATAAGATGCCAATCGAGCTTAGTACGTTAGTTCTTGAGATCGACACACCTGATGGTTTGAAACTAGCCAAAGGTATTCATCTCAAGAAAGGTTTCTATCGTTATAAGACTAGTACGCAGTTTGGAGTACAAGATATTGAGGAGATTAGTAAATCTGAATTCCTCTCTGTCAAGACTACCAGTGCTGCAATGTTATCTGAAAACGATACAGAAGTACCAAGATATCTATTTTAATAATATGAGTCTTAAATGAGTGTCTAAGTGATTGATTTATTGGTTGCTTGGATATTCTGCCTTAGTAGTGATCTTAACCGGTTGCTATTGAGGTGGCCGATTATGACGGCCAAACAAAAAAAAAGAAAGCACATAGAGGAGTACCCGAAGGTACTCCTCTTATGCCGTCTTGGTATAAAAAGAGCAGGGAGTGGTGGTGCACCACCGATCCCTGCTGTGAAGATGCACTGTATCAGAGTGCACCGGGAGGTTACTCGTCATCTCCGAAGAAGTACTCAAGCGCCTTGATAGTACCGTAGACGGCACCGGCGGTTACCACACCGACGACCACAGCCTTGGTTGCCGATTCCCAGAAGTCAGGCTCTTCGACGCGAACCGTCATCAGTTTTACCTTTTCAGGAACGGTTGTCACAGGTTTGGTAGGACGCCGACCGATCACATTGATGGGCGCTACGTTGGTTGCTTTGGCTTCGTTGATGTCGTTGACCACTCCGGCCTTGAGATGTTCCATCGCTTCTTCGAACACATTGGAGAAGTCTTCGCTGGCTGTTGCCGGAGCTGGTCGCTGGTGGAGTTTAGCGTCCAGACGCTCTACCTCCTCTTTAAGGTTCCTGTTTTCAGTGGCCACCACATGAGACTGCTGAACCAGCTCATGGGTCTTCTTGATCACATTGACATTGCGGGAACCTTGGTTATTGGCGATCTGCATGATGAACCTGGTTGGATCACGATAGCTTTCCACGATGAAGTCGTGGATAGGCATCGGATTTTCTGGGTCGTTAGAAGCCAGGGTCAGAACCCAACGGCTGCCGTCTTCTTCACGACCGGGACCATAGGGGTTCAAGGCCGAGACGAACTCAGTGACCAAGGGATGGGCCTGGCTGATGTCGAAACCATCGGCCTCAGCCTTGGCAAGAATAGCCTCGGGGGTCAGCGTGGTTTCATCGGAAGCGGCAGCAGCCGCGGTCTTTTTGGAATTAGGCATGTTGCCCTCCTTTTGGTGAGTGGTTGCTCCGGCTTGTTGAGACTTGATGAGATCCCCCAGCGCGCCGAAATCGTTGGTGGAGTGTTGGGAATTCTTTTGAACTGCCATGATTTGGTTTCCTTTAGAAGTGTGGAAAATTGATAGAAGAAGAACTTTAATTACTCAAAGCTCCTATTTACTATATATGATTGAAATGTTTTTATTTGGACTATTTTGGGCAAAATAAAAAAGGCGGCATAAATAGGCTACCCGTAGGTAGCCTAGTATTTGCTTCAATGCTTATTCAGCAGGTTGATTGAAATCCTTGAAACCAGCGCCAGTGACTTGCACACTTTGCTCCAGGATCTTGGCAACCTTAGTGCCTTCGTTGTCAGTGATCCATGGCTCTTCATCGCCGCCATGATTCAGTGTCGTACCCAGTTCACCAGAATTCAGACCGGTGAGGACTTCATCGATGTTCGTACCAGGGCGCACTTCAATGATCTGATCCACGGAGAGATCGGTATTGGAGAAATTGATGGAGTGAACGTTGTCTTGCTCAGGAGCGTTGTTTTCAGTCGACATGGAGAATTCCTTAAAAAGGTTGATGAAAAGAAATTGACTAACGGTTACTGGAATGTAAGGATCGTGGTCTTACACATTATGGGGTTTCGACGTAACCTTTTTATTTTTTACTTTCTACTGACATTCGGATCTGGCTACAGAGCATGGTCAGATCCATCTTAGCCGCTGTGACGGCCACATGAGGATATACTGGTGTACTGTCTCGGATCAACTCAATACCAGCAATCACATCTTGGTAGTTACCACGAAGACGTAAAGTATGGCTACCACCATTATGGGGGTAACCTGAACACATGTCACCAAGAAGCTCAGCGATTTGTGTATTGTAGTACATCTTACCGATAATGATACCCAGACCACTCTCCTGTGGGCTGGTTAGATCCACAGTAACGGTGCCGTCTGGACGGATATGAAGTTTGTCTGCATTGAATGTCATATTGTTCCCTAGTCTATCTTGTAATCTTTGATGATGATACCAAGAGTAATATCGCCAGCGATATACCACTTGATGCGTTTCTTAATCCCACGTACCGTTCTCCAATGGCCTCGCCTAATATGGAGTCTTTGTTTTGTCCCAGTATTTGTACTAGTAGACTGAGACTGGGATTGGGTTTTAGTTGTCTTTCTAACAGGAAGTAAGACGTAGGAGATACCTTTGAACTCAAGCTTCTTTTTTATATTCAAGTTAATTTTAGCAGTAGGAGGCAGGGTTACTAAATTTAACTCTATAGATAAACAAGCAGCCAAGATGTGTTGCTTGATCTCTGCAACATCTAGTTCGGTGTCATCTGATAGAATGTCCAGAGTAATTTTAAATGTTTCACTACTTTGGCGAGCATGGATAACTGGTTGTTTATCCATATACGATATCTTAAAGATGCAATCCGGGAAAGGTAGTACAATTTCCTCATCCTTAAGCTCAGACACTTTGCTATTGAAAACAGAATGCCAATTAAAATCAATGAAGATTAATGGCAGATCAACGAGAATAGTTGTTTCATCAACAACTTGGTAATTTATCCTAGTTGTAAAGATGTGCTTAACACCAATTACATTGTTGATTTTCTGGAGTAGCCTTGCGTGGTATTCTTCACTACTCAAATTCTTCTTTTCAAATGCTAGTTTTTTTGCAGTGGTCATGATACCTCCGGCATAAAAGGAGTGCCTAAGCACTCCCCTTATATATGTTACTCAGACTTTTCATTGATGTTCTGCCAGCGGGCAGCAGAACCAAATGTGTTAGGAACATTGTTCTTCACACACCATCCACAGGAATGATGCATCACCGTACCGGCCTTAGAACAATTGGCACGCAGAATATCATCCTGAATAGGTTTATTACCAGTGGCTTGTTCATAAAACTCAGCAGTGATCACTGGAGGGATGAAGTTCTTCAGAACAATATCAGTCCATGCTTCGAGCGCCCCTGCGTCAGCCAAAGCCTTCAGCTCTTCTGGAGTCTTCCAGGAAAGCTTCTCGATGACACCAGGTTCATTGGAGATGAAAGCATCAGCAAAGCCGTGAACATTGATTGCAATAGGCAGTGCGAAGTGATAGCTGTTCACACTCTCTGGTCCTTCGTCAAGATAGAAAGGTGATGCCTTCATGACAATGTGATCGAGTTCTTCAAAAGTAAACTGATCAATCATGTTGAAACCAGTCTCTTCTTGAATCTCCTTAACCAATTCAGAAACAACAATCTTTGCTGGAACAGCATAATGTTGAATGTAGACGTGATCAGACTTGAGCGATGGATCAACGTAGTGGTTCACGGCGATGTGGCCACCCACACCTACCGAGAACTTATCGTGCAGCTTGTTCTCTGCACCCTTCTTACCACGCTTATAGGTAAGATACTTGACAGCACCAGTATCACGGTCGATGTCACGCAAGATGATGTATGGGATCATCTGGATGAAATCGTAGTTCTTCTCGCACTCTGGACGCTTGTAGCCAGAGAAATAGAGATGTCGGAATTCACCGCTAGGCAATTCGTAGACGTTCTTTTCAACACCAGACAAGGTGGTGATCTTCTTTGTTTTGGTAGAAGCGATAAACTTCTCACGGTCAGTGACCATTACGATTTCTTTTTGATCAGACATATCTTACCTTTTTCAATGATGATGGGTCGTTAAGGACAACCAAACCTAGCTAAGAATTTACGACTATCTAGTCCCTCAGCCACAGACCAAATAATAACCATACCGCCTAATATCGGAACGATAGCAAACAGTACCATGAATATCTTGTAGCTTGCCATACTGAACTCACCTAGAACATCGACATGCTCCATAAAGAAGTCTAGTTCATAATAAGATTGCAGATGGTAGATGAAGAGAACTATGGTGGTAAGTGTTATTGAGACCCACATTACTTTGATCAACCAAACATGTGTTATGACTAAGTCAAAGATCCACATAGTTCTCAAAACAAAATCTTCCAACATAAAGAAGAGGGTAGTAAACTACCCTTTCCTTATTAGGATCATATCGATGCCAGTGCTTCTCTAGCCAGCCCCATTGGAACTGATAGATCAGGTACTGTTATCGAGTGCTCTTTGGGTTGTTTACTAACAGTCTTGACAGCTTTCACTGCCTTAACAGGTTTAACAACTTTAACCGGCGCTACCGTCTTCTTTGCGGGAGCTTTCTTCACTGCTACTTTAGTAGCAGCCTTCTTCGTTTTATCAGCGACTGCCTTTACCATATCAAACCTCACAAAAATAAATTACAGAGTAGGACAGCATAGACTGCCCTACTCCATAATATTAAATCAAGTTGAGACGCTTTTCGAGCATACGTCCAACCACTTTGTAGCCACCATCTGGACTGATGACTAACAACATACCTACAAGATCGGTGATCATAGCAAAAGCTGTTACTTTTCGTGCATCCACTCTGTAGTACCATGTTTTGTAATCACCCTTCAACTGGAGTTCAATTGTATTTTGGTCGATGATCTCGTAGCCCGCAATCCTTGCAGCAACAAGGAATTTACTATCAGGCTTGAAACTATCAATACCAATCTTACAATTGAAGACGAACTCCTCGTATTTTTCGTTACCATCAATCCATAGGAATGGTCTGATGTATTCGATACATTCAGAGAGTTCTGTCCTCAAGTCGAAGTTCTTCTTTACGATCTTCTTACGAGGTTTTGTGAAGTTGTTATACGAAGGCTGTTGATCAGACTTAACGATAACTTCCACATTGCTGAGATCGACACTGTCGACATCAGTCTTTTTGAAGACCATGATCACCGTGTTGATGTTCGTTGGGCTATTGAATTTCAACAGTTGCAGTCCAGTGCTTTGCTGAAATTTAGTTTTGATGAAAAGAAGTTTATCGTTCTCACGATACTCCCTCACCATTCTGTTCACCATCACTGAGATCTCATCCGGGAAACCGAGATTCCCAAAATCAAACTCAGTGTATGGATCATAAAAGAACGATCCCATATCTACTCCTTAAAAGTGCGGTTAAAAGTTTATAGCAGTCTAAACTCTACAACCATGATATAGGATTGAAACTTTTTTATTACCGCTTACCCATGTAGCCAGAGTCAGCACAATACTTGCGTAACTCTTTGAACAAAGCCAGCTTCATATCTGAAACTGTACTGGTATCTTTCACGAAAGAATTGAACAACTCACCACGAGAGAGGATTTCATTCCTCTTGGCTGCTTCATGATGTTTATTGACATAGCCTTGGATAATCTTTCGATGATCCTTAATTACGCCTAAAAGTTCCTTGACCTTTGCAGTCTTGGTGAAACGAGACATCTTATCGAGTGCCTTAGCTTCAGCAATCTCAGATGCGATAATCTTCAACTGTTCTTCGTAATAGATAACATCATTGGAGAGCTGTATAGTTTGACCAACACTATGTTTTACAGGTGTACACAGTTCACTTTCAACATCTACGATTTTCATTTTAACTCCTTGTATGGTTCGTCATACTGCTACAGGATATTTAATAGGAGGAAGGAAGTTCTCATAACCAGTGATCTTAATATCTTCTGGTTTGAACTCATCAATGTCAGTGATATCCTTATTCAAAGCAACACGAACAGTGTTACGCAGAGGCAGACGCTGGAGATGATCCATTGCCAACTCGATCTGGTTATCATAGATGTGTACGTTGGAACCAAACCATACCAATCGTTCTGCAACACAACCAGTCACTTGAGCGATCATGTGGGTGAGCATTGCATACTGTGCAATATTCGCGCAAGTCCCAACGAGGAAATCCTGACTGCGACAAAATAAACTACAAGTCAGGTACTTCGTACCATCTTCGCCACGACGTACATTCCACTGAGTCAGAGTATGGCAGGGTGGGAGTTGCATTTGATCCAAACGCCCAACGTTCCATGCTGACATGATAATGCGACGACTATTCTCATTGTTATTGATTTGATCGATAACTTGTTTAAGTTGATCAATCTTCTTTTGAACAATGACACGCTCTACCACATCAGTAATAGCCTTGTAGCCTTTTACTTCCAATGTGTCGTGATCACGATCTTCGATCTTCGTTTCAACATTCTCACTGAAACGAGCCAATTCCTTATAACCTTTATCAGTGAAAGCTTGGACTTCTTCAACACTGACAATACGGATATCTTCCCACTTACGCCATTGTGCACCGTAAGCTCCATCACCAATAGAGCCAGAGAGTAGTCGGGAATCGGGAACCTTCTTACCAGTGAGCATACCTGCTACAGCATTAACCGCAGCAGTATCCATATGGTTATAGACTTCCTTGAAGTTCTCGTCCAACTTGATGACACCTTGCTTCTCAAGTTCTTTGATAAAGTTCTTAGGATCGTTGTCATACACAGCAGTCTCAGGTTTTACCCAAGAGTTCCAAATAT
>JACCEB011012914.1_pt1 | contig 12745 bp, 1 predicted proteins | sample 7454761 | NCBI WGS metagenome assembly JACCEB01 (sample SAMN15323454, study PRJNA562643) | freshwater metagenome | isolation source: river surface water | place: USA:Blue River Watershed | collected 2017-08-18 | reverse complement strand
GGCGGGTATCTGCGACCGGGGAACAACAAGCCGTTAACGATTCATACGGTGGGCGATGTGACGTTGGGAGCGACGATTCAGGGAGTCGGGAATCAGGGAGGCGTGACGAAGAGTGGCCCTGGAACGTTGACCCTTACCCGGGCGATGCAGATGAACGCGATGACGTCGGTCAACCAAGGCACGTTGCGCCTTGGCGTGGACAACGCTTTCCGGATGGAGGCGCTGAGCAATGCGGTGAACTTGACGGCTCTGGCGGTCTCGGGGAGCGGGGTGGTGGACTTGGCGGGGCGGACGCAGACGGTGGGCCGGTTGTTGAGCAACGCGCCCACGGGAGTGAATACGGCTTATGGGATGACGGGGGGGACAATCACGAGTTCGACCGGGGTGGGGACGTTTGTTTTGCGGGCGAACAACGCGACGGACCGTGTTTCGACTCAGTTCACTGGGGGTGTGTCATTGGTGAAGGGGGGAACGGGCACCTTGGACATGGTGGGAGAGAGCACGGCGACGCAACCCTTGGTGGTACGCTCGGGATCGTTACGCTTTTTGGACAACGGGAAATACGGGGCGTCGGTGTACGAGGTCTTGCAGGGGACGCTGCAGTTGGACAACACGGGCATCGCAACGGTATCGAATCGATTGCCGGCGACGTCGACCGTGCGCTTGAACAGTGGAACGTTCCGGATGGATGCCGCGATGGGAGATTTGACGACGCAGCGTTTGGGGGCGTTGGAGGTTCGGGGTGGAGCTTCGGCGGTTCAGCTGAACCCAGCGCCGTTGGGTGGGTCTGCGAGTTTGACGGTTGATCAGTTGGTGCGGACGGGGAACGGGGTGCTCAATCTTTCTTCGACCAATAATGCGGTGGGCAAGACGACTGTGGCCTCGGGGAATCTGACGCTGCCGGCGGTTGTGCGGAGTGCAGCGGCGACGACCGTGTTCAATAGTGCGACGGTGACGGTTCCGGGCGGCACGGCGAACTTGTTGCCTGGGATGACGGTGACGGGTCCGGGGATTCCTGCAGGAGCGGTGGTGAATGCGGTGTCCGGTCCGACGACGGTCGTGCTGTCCGCCGTGGCCCTCTCGACGAGCACGACAGGCGGTGCAGGGCTAACCTTCACCTTGCCTTCAGGCGCCTATCGGAGTGCGGTTTCTGGAGTCGTGATGACGGCGGGAAGCGGGACGCTGTCCGTCCCTTCGACGGATGGGTTGCAGTTGGGGATGCGGGTTTATGGGACGGGGATTCCGGTGACGGGTTCCGTGACGATTTCGTCGATGACGCAGAACACGATCACGTTGTCTGGGAATGCGACGACGACGTTGAATGGCGGGACGTTGAACTTCATTGGGTTGCCCTCGTCGAACCTGATCGGGGGATGGTTTACTGTGGGGAATAACTCGTTTGCCACGGTGCGGGCGGATGGAGTGGTGGGCGAGTTGGGGGATGTGCCGAATGGGTTTGCGGCGTTTGACGGGTATGATTTGGCGTCATTCGGGGGTAACGTGTTGGATGGAGCGTCGCGGACGATTACGGCCTCTCGAACACTCAACTCGCTTCGGTTGGCGCCGGGAGCAGCTCAGGTCATCACGATCAACGGCGGTCAGACGTTGACGATTAGTTCAGGCGGGATTGTCCAGAATGCGAACTTCGCATCAACGTTCACGGGGGGCGCGTTGACGTCCACTTCTGGGTTCCTGCACTTGGCCAACAACCAGAACACGATGACGGTGAACTCGGTCATCACGGGTGCGAACATGCGCTTGATCAAGTCGGGGGCAGGGACAGTGGTGTTGAACATGCCGAACACTTACACCGGTAAGACGTTGGTGACGCAGGGCACGTTGAGTTTGGCGTTGTCCACGCCATTGACGGGAGCGGTGGCGGTGACGAGTCCGGGCAGTGGGTACACGAGCGCGCCCACGGTGACGATCACGGGAGGTGGCGGGACGGGGGCAACGGCAACGGCGACGATGGTCGGGGGCGAAGTGACGGGAATCACAATCACGAACGCGGGGAGCGGGTACACGAGTCAGCCGACGTTTTCTCTGACGGGCGGAGGTGGTTCAGGGGCGGTGGCGAATATCGCGTGGCCGCCGCGTGTGGTGAACGGGGATATCGAGGTGCATGGTGGGACTCTGACGACCGCGGCGGCGGGGTTGATTGCGCCGACGTCGAACCTGACGCTGGTGGGTGCGGCGACGTTGGGTGGCAGTTTGACGGCGGAAGCGAACACGCTGAACAGCTTGAACTTCCAAGTGATTGGTGGCGCGACGAGGCCAAGTGTGAGCTTCCCTGTGGGGTTGACCTTGGACGGGAGTTCGGCGATTTCGGTGGCGAATGACGTTGTGGACACGCCGCCGGTTCTCCAAGGGGTCGTGACCTTGAGCGCGTTAGCGCCACAGATCCGGGTGAGTGGGATGGCGCCGGTGGGATTGCGGTCGGAGGCGGGAATCGTCTCGGCGAACACATGGACCAAGGTGGGCGAGGGCGTGCTGGCGTTGGGGGGTACGACCGCGAACACATTTGATTCGGGGTTTGTGCTTTCGGAGGGGGGATTGATGTTTGACAACTTGGCACCGTCACTGACGCCGTATGGCTCGGGGACGATGACGGTGTTCGGCGGAACGCGGATGATGGGGAATGGCATTGTTGCGCCGACCTTTACCGCGGCGGTGAGCGCCTCAACGGGGACGGTTTCCTCCGCAACAGGGGTGGGGTTGGGTGCCTTGGTGATTGGTCCAGTGAATCGGATCACGCCGGGAACGTTCCTAACGGGGGTGAGCGGCACGTCGGTCACGTTGTCTTCGCCGGTGTTTGGAGGCGCGAATCCGGGCGTTTCGTTTGTGCGAACGGTTCCGAATGCGGTGACGGTGATGTCAGATTTGAGTTTTGAGGGGACGACAACGAATCACAGTTTGGCGCTGCGGGGGGCGATGCAGTTGATGAGCGCTTCGACGACGGTCCGCGTGGATTCGGATCAGGTGACGGCGTACCTCGCTGGGGTGATCTCGGGGGATTTAGGGGCGGGGATCATCAAGACGGGTGACGGAACGCTGGCGTTGATGGGGAACAATACGTTTGACGGAGGGTTGAAGATTCGCGGTGGTGTGGTGAGTGTGTGGCGTCCGGAGGCGTTGGGGATGGGGACGGTTTGTTTCGAGGGGGGGGGCTAGCAGGACGGGCCTGGAGTGACGGCGGCCCTCTCTGGAAAGGTGGGAGCGATTGCCGCGGGTCAGAGCGCGATGGTCGATCTGAACTCGAACAATGTGACGTTTGGGTCGGCATTATCGGGTCCAGGAACGTTGACCAAAGTGGGTGCGGGGACGCTGACGTTGAGTGTGGCAAATCCGACGCTGGGCGGATTGGTGTTGGGTGGAGGGACGACAGTGCTGAGCGACGCGAATCAGATTGGGAATCCTGCAAGTGCGAAGGTGACGTTCCTCGGGGGTCAGTTGCAGTTTGCGACGGGATTCACGGCGGACATTTCCGGACAGATTACAGCGGTGGCGAGTGGGTCTGTGGCGCAGTTGATTCCGAATAATCAGACGATCACGTTTGGGACGCCGATTTCGGGAGCGGGAGGCCTCATCAGCTCGGGAGCAGGGACGGTGATTTTGAGTTCTGCGAACACGTTCACGGGGATTGCGGGAGTCGCCAACAATGGGACGTTGCGGTTGTCTGCTGCTGGGTTGTCGGCGGGACAGTACGCGTTGAATGTGGGGATGCTGACGCACCAGCAGGGGGCAGGAACTCTTGGCGGATCGATTGATTGGTATGGGAATGAGCAGGTGAATCCTGCGGCGGTGTATGCATGGTCGAGTGGCACGTCGTCGCTGTTGAACTTGCGTGGGTTCACGCAGACGTTGGGCGGTTTGGTATCGAGTGGAGGAACCGCGATGGCGGTTCAGAACAACCTGACCGCCACGGCAGCCACCTTGATTTTGGACGTGCCGGTGACGAGAGCACCGTATTTCAACTCGACCATCCGGAACCAGTTGGGGACATTGGCTTTGGTGAAGCGCGGGGAAGGGACGCAGGTGATTGATACGGCGGCAGTGAATTTGGCCTACACGGGAGGAACGACGGTCGAAGCGGGGACGCTGGAGTTTCGGCAGGCTGTCCCAGCAAGGACCGATTTTATGGTCTCTGGGGGGACGCTCGCCGTGGGGACGAGCAATCCTGTTTCCGGGAATGTTTCGACGTTGGATTTACGGGGCGGGCGAGTGACGGGACCGGGTAACTTGCGGGTGACGGCGCCGTTGACGCCGCGAGCAGGGATTTTTGATAAGGACGTTTCGACCCCGCTTTCGTTCACGAAGATCTCTGACGGGACGCCAGACGGAGGTATTTTAACCGTCACCTCGGCCTTAACGGTGGGTCAAGGGGTAGCGACGGTTTCTGGGGGTACTCTGAAGGTTGGATCTGGGGGAACAACCGGCCAGCTGAATGCGGCTCAGATTGTCAACAACGGAGCGGTCATTTTTGATCGCTCGAACGATTTCAATCTGGATGCTCAAATGACTGGGTCTGGGTCGTTCCAGAAGGCGGGATTGGGAGTGATGACGGTGCGCGCGCCGATTGAGGTTTCTGGTCCGACATCGATCACTGGGGGAACGCTACGGTTGGCGACGGCCTCGACGGCGGTCACGGCACCGGTGGCTGGCGCTTCGCTATGGTTGGACGCAACGGATGCGACATCGTTGGTTTTGAGCGGATCCAACGTGACGACTTGGAACAATAAAGGAACGGCAAGTGTAAAGCTCACGGGGGTGAACACGGCATCGCTGACGTACAATCTTTCGGGCGGCGGTTTGACGAACCGAGCTTATGTGAATCTCAATGGGACGAATCCCGGAGGAACTGGGTTATTCAATGTTCAGACGCTGGGAGGGACGAATACCTCGGTGGCAAACGGAAGGACCTTCTTTGTTGTTTACGCGCCGACGGCGACGCCGAACGCGTACACGCCGTTGTTTGGTCGCACAGGGACCGAGGCAGCGTATTTCAACGCTGGCAATAACGGGTCCGGTTATGTTGACAACACCTACGGCTCAACACTCAGTCCGAATGGCGGAGCGGTTTGGTATCAGAATGGGTTACAGATTGACGCCTTGAACGAGCCCATCAACCCAGCGGTGGGGCTCTGGCGGCTCAACTCCGTGACAACGACGGCGGCCTATATGTTCGAAAACTTGGGCAAGGACCGAAGTTTTGCGAACCGTAACTTGCCCGCGAATATCGGTGAAATCTTGGTTTATGACACGCCACTAACGGCATCTGAGCGTGCGTCCGTGGAGGCGTATTTGAGTCAGAAGTGGATGGGGCAAAGCCCAGGTTACGGGACTTCAGGGACCCTTTCCTCGACGTCAGCGTTGTCGATTGGTGCGGGGGCGACGTTGGATTTGGCGGGGAACTCTCAGACGGTTTTGAGTTTGTCCGATGTGAGCGGGCAGGGAGGGACGGTGACGTCGTCGGTGGCGGGGGCGATGTTGTTGACGATGGGGGATGGGACGGACACGGTGTTTTCTGGGGTTCTGGAGGGCGGGGTTGGGACGCTCGCGTTGCGCAAGACGGGGACGGGGATGCTGACGTTGTCGGGGAATAACACAGTGGCGGGAGGGGTCACGGTGGTTGCTGGGACTTTGCAGATTGGGGCGGGAGGGACGACGGGGTCGATTGGGAATGTGTCCGTGGTCAGTGATGGATCCGTGATCTTCAATCGGTTGGATGGGATGACGTACGGTGGTGTTGTTTCGGGGAGTGGGAGTTTCACCAAGCTCGGTGCGGGTGCGTTAACGTTGACGCAGGCGCAGACATACGGAGGGGAAACGACGGTCGGCGACGGGTCGTTGGTTTTGTCGCCGGGTGCGATGCTTCCGTCGAACTCGTTGACGATTGGCGTTGGCGCGACGGTGGATGCAGCGGCGATTGGCGGGGTGGCTCTAGGTTCGGGTAAGGCGATCTATGGGGGCGGACGATTGATTGGAAGTTTGACGGTTCCGACAGGGGCGTCGGTTCTGCCGGGGGCGAGAACAGGCGGAGTTGGGACGTTGCAGACGGGGAGTCTCGCGTTGAGCGGGGCGATGACGGCGGACGTTGCTGGCACGGTGGCGCCGGGGCTCTCGGATCGCGTGGCGGTCACAGGCGACTTGAGTTTGGGGGCGGCTGCGTCGTTGACGTTGGTGGATGCGGGAGCGGCTGCAGGTCGGTATACGCTTTTGAGTTACACGGGGGCGAGGTCAGGCCAGTTCTCGCAGGTGACGAGTCCGTTTGGATCAACGCTCCGGGACAAGGTGACGTATGGGGATGCGGACAAGGCGGTGTATCTTGATTTATTCCGACTTGCGGCACCGGGTGTGATTTCGTCTCCGGTGATTGCACCAGCATCTCGCGTTGGGGATGTGGTGAGTCTGATGGTTCCCGTGGCGAACACAGCTGCGGGAGATGGGTTTAGCGAGGTGCTGAACGCATCGATTTCGAATGTGACGGGGGATTTTAGTGGAACGGCTTCTGTGAGTGGCGTGCTGGCGGGGCAGACAGCGCTGTTACCGTTCACCGTTAACACGGCGGCACCTGGGGAGCGGCTGGGGTCTGGGGAAGTGTCGTTCAGTTCGGATGGTGTGGGGACGAGCGGGAAGTCAGCGGTGGCCTTGCCTCTTTCGACGCAAACGGTGGCGTTGTCGGCGAAGGTGTACCGCTTGGCGGAGGCGACGGTAGACAACTCGGCGTGGTCGTTGGGGAACTATCGTTTGGGGGATACGGTGTTACCTGCAACTAGGCTTGTTTCGAACAGTGCGGCGGGCGACGGGTATTCAGATCTGCTTCGGGTGGCGACGGGAGAGGCGGTAAATGGGTTTGGGTTAACGGTTGCTGGGGGTGATTTGTCGTCGGGTTCCTCAAAAGTGGTCACGGCGGCATTTACCGGTGACAACCAAACGGCAGGGGTGCAGTCGGCTTCGCTGCGGTTGTTGGGCACCTCCATCGGGCAGGCTGGGACGGGGTTGGCGGACGTTTCGCTAGCAACGGTCGACCTCGGTGTGTCGGCGACGTTCTATCGCAAGGCGCAGGCGGATTTGGTATCGGGAGCAGCACTTGATTTTGGGGTGATTCGTGAGGGCGAGACGTTTGCGGCAAAGGGTATCAATCTTCGCAATGCAGCCATTTCAACGGATGCTTATTCGGATGATTTGAAGGCGGTTTTGACGACCACGGAGACCAGTTGGGCGGCGGCAGGGGTTGTCGGACGGATTGCGGCAGGTTCGGCGAGCACGGCTTTGGAGGTCCGTTACACGGGGTCCACAGCCATCGCTGGGGTGGTGTCGGGTTCGGCTCAGTTGACGTATACGTCTGTCGGGAAGGTCGGGACGGGGTTGTCGGATGTTGCTCCGGACGTTTCGGGTCAAGCCTTGACGCTTTCTGGAAAGGTTTACCGTTTGGCGACGCCTTCTCTGACTTACACGCAGTCGGGCGGAGTGATTGATTTGGGGGTGGTGCGGATTGGGAGTTCGGTGGTTACGAAGCCGGTGATGATGTTCAACACGTCTGCGGCGGATGGTTTCTCGGATCTTCTGCGGGTCGTGGGGACGTCGGGCACCGGTGGGTTCTCGATTGAGTCGGGATCTGATGTGGCTGGGGGCGGGTCTCGTCAGCTTGGGATTATTTACAACGGAGCGGTTGGGAGCACGGTGAGTGGGACGGTGCAGTTTGGGTTTGCTTCGATTGGGCAGGAGGGAACGGGGCTGGTGGACTATGCGATTCCGGGGTCGACGCAGACGCTCACGTTACAGGGGGTGGTGTGGCGTTCGGCGAACCCTGTGCTCTCGAGCAATGTGGTCACCTTGGCGCCGATCCGTGAGGGGCAGACGTTTGTGTCGAAGTCCGTTTCTATTACGAATGATGTCCCGAATGATGGAGCGAGTGAGCGGTTGAATGCCTCGTTTGGAACAGTGACGGGTGATGCGACGAAGGCGGGGGGGCCGTTGGTGCGATTGCAAGCTGGCTCGACCGATGGGTCGATGGTGGTGGGGATCAGCGATTTGGTGGCGGGTGTGGCTGGAAGGAAGACGGGGAATGTAGAAATCCGCTTGGCGACTGACGGAACTGGAACAAGTGGGTTACCGGTTGCGGATTTGGCGCCTCAGGTGGTGACGGTGATTGGTGATGTGTATCGACTTGCTTCAGGGGCGATTTCGACTCCGTCGATCACCTTGTCGGCAATCCGTGAGGGGGGGCGTTTGTCCCGAGCGGGATCTCGATCAGCAATGCGGTCCCTCAGGATTTCAGTGAGAAGTTGGATGCATCGTTTGGGTTGGTTTCTGGGAATGCGACGGTTGGAGGATCGGTTACGGCGTTGGTTGGTGGGGGTATCGATGAGGTTTCCATGAAGTTGGGGTTGAGCGCTGCGGGGTTGGCTGGGCAGAGGAACGGCGCAGCGAAAGTGCAGTTCTTTTCGAATGGTGTGGGGACGACGGGCTTGCCGAGCGTGTCGGTTGGGACGGAGCAGACGGTGACGGTGACGGGCGGTATTTACCGATTGGCCCAACCGGTGTGGTCGGCGACTAGCGTTGATTTTGGGTCGGTTCGGTTGGGTGCGGCGGGGCTCACGCGGGACTTAGAGGTGCGGAATCAGGCGGCATCGGATGGGTACTCGGATTTTCTGGCGCTAGTGAAAGGGGGGATCTCAGGGGGTAGCGATGCGGTATCGGTCACGGATGTTTTGGATGGGATGTCGAGTGGGGCTGTGAGGATTGGTTTTGCAGGGCCGGCAACGGTGGCGGGGCGTGTGACAGGGACGGTGTCCGTGGACCAAGTTTCGAGGGGGCGCGAAGGGACGGGACTGGCGGATGTGAGTCTGGGCGCGGTGACGATTTCCACGGTGATGAATGTGTACCGTCCGGCGGCGCCTGTGGTTGGACGACTCTCTGTGAACTTGGGTTCGGTGAGGGAAGGGACGCTGTTCCCGGTGGAGACGATTTCGTTGACGAATTCGGTACCAGCGGATGGCTACAGTGAGGGTTTGAACGCGGCGTTTGGGGTGAAGACGGGGGATGCGTTCACGAATGGAGGGCGGGTGGATCGGTTGGTGGCGGGGGGAGTGGATGCGCTATCGATGCAGGTGGGTTTGGGTGGGGTTGGTGCAGCGGGAGCGAAGTCAGGCACGGTGAATGTGGGTTTTGTTTCGGACGGATTTGGGACGAGCGGTTTGGCGAATCTGGATTTGGGTGTTCAGCAAGTTCAGTTGGCGGGCACGGTTTATCGGCTCGCGACGGGTCAAGCGCCTGAGGTGGTGCAGTTGGCACCGGTGCGTGAGGGTGGGTCGTTTGCGATGACGGGACTGACGATACGCAACACGGCTGCTTCGGATGGGTATAGCGAGAAGTTGAATGCGGCGTTTGGTGTGATTTCTGGGGACGTCCTGACGAATGGTGCGAGTGTGACGCGGATGGTCGCTGGGGGGAGTGATGGGGCGCTGGCTGTTCGGTTGGCGGACGCTCAGGCGCGGGTTGCTGGGGCGAAGTTAGGGACGGTGGTCGTTGGGTTTGAATCCGATGGACAGGGGACGACTGGTTTAGCGGCGATTGCGAATGGTTCGAACACGGTGAAAGTTCAGGGAAATGTGTATCGGTTGGCGACCCCTGCTTTCGTCCCGACTGAGTTGGCATTGGGCAACGTTCGACTTGGCGAGGCGTTTGGGGTGGGAGCGCTGGATGTCCGCAACGATTCTGCGGCGGATGGTTTTTCGGATCATCTGTCGGTGTCCGTGCTTGGTGTCCAGGAGGGGTTCACTCAATCGGGTGGGCCGATGCTGATTCCGGGCGGGGACGTTCGGCGGTTTTCGATTGGGTATGTTGGGCCGACGGGGACGGAAGGGGTGCGGTCCGGGACATTGGATGTTCAACTCAAGTCGGTTGGACAGGATGGGACAGGATTTGAGGATGTTGATTTGGGGGTTCAGCGGGTGCGGTTGTCTGCGACGGTGTTTTCTCCGGCGCGCGGGCGTTTGGACACTCCGACGATTGATTTGGGGATCACTCGCGAGGGTGTTCCCTTCGCGGCACGGGGTGTGGGAGTGACGAATACGATTCACCAAGGGGCGTTTAGCGAGAAGTTGGATGCGGTTGTCGCGATGAAAGAGGCGAATGTTTCGGTGGACGGCGCGGTCAGTTTATTGGATCCGCAGGCATCGAGCTCTGGGTTGGTGGCGCGTTTGACGGATATTGCCACAGCGGGAGCGAAGGGCGGCTCGATGACGATTGATTTTTTGACGAATGGGACGGGGACGAGTCAGTTGGCATCTCAGTCGGTGGGTACGGCTGAGGTTCGTTTGCAAGGGAAGGTCTATCGGTTGGCGCAGGGTGAAGCGGAACGAGAAGTCACTTTGGCACCGATTCGTGAGGGGAGCGTCTTCCTGCCTTCGGTTGTGGGTGTGTCGAATATCGCGTCGCCGGACGGGTACTCGGATGATTTGAAGGCGGTGATTTCTTCTACGTCGCCGGCTTGGTCCGCTTTGGGGATTGTCGAGAGGATGGCGGCTGGATCTGGCGCGGGCTTGAACTCTCCGTTGAGTGTGAACTATGTGGGAGATACGAGTAGGGCGGGGTTGATGAGCACGAAGGTCACGGTGGCTTACACGTCCTTGGGTCAATCGGGCACGGGCCTCGCGGATGCGGCGCCCGTGAAGGCTGCGGACGAAGTGACGGTGCAGGGGAAGATTTTCCGATTGGCGGAACCGGCTTTCGAGCAGCAAGTGATTGATTTGGGCAGCATCCGAGCTGGCGAGCGGTTTGCCGCGACAACCGCGCGCATTGTGAACAATGCGGCAGCGGACGGATTCTCGGATGATTTGAGGGTGGTCCGGACGGTCCCGCTTGGGAGTTTGAGGACGGATGCGGGAGCGGCATTGATCCCATCGGGAACCGGCGTCTCGTGGTCGGTGGGTTTTGATGATAAAGACACGCAGCGGGCGACGGAGTATTTCGGGGGCATCCGCGTTTATGCGGTTTCGTCGGGTCAGGTGGGGACGGGATTGGCGGATGTGGCCTTACCGCGGACGGATCTGGTGGTGCGCGCGCGGGTGTTTGAACCGGCGCGTGTGAATATCCAGCCGGAGACGATCAACTTAGGGGCGAGCCGGGTTGGTGACATTGGGTTGTCATGGCCTCTGGAGATTTCGAATACGGCTCCGAAGGCGACCGGTTTGATGGGACAGAGTCTGAACGAGAAGTTGCGGGTTGCATCGGTTCAAGCGACGGGTCGCCTCGCGGTTTCTGGTGAGCAGGGCTTAATCGCTGCGGGTGAGGTGGGGCGGGGGCTTTCGATGGCGGTGAATGGACCGGGTGCTGGTGGAGACGTAAGCGGCACAGTCACGTTATCGCTGTGGTCGGATGGGGATGGTTCCAGTGGGCTGGCACCGTTGAGCTTGGGCGACAAGGTTTATCAAGTGACGGGGAAAGTTTATCGGCCCGCGGTGGCACGTTTTTCGGAGGAGGGGACGTCTATCCAGTTGGGAAACATCCGGGCTGGAGCGAGTTTCGGGGCGGCGATGCTTGAGGCGTCCAACGTAGCATTGGCCGACGGCTACTCAGACGATTTGCGGTTGCAAACAACTGGGAGCGGTGCTTTTGGGGTGACATCGACTGGGGTGATTCGTCCGGGTGAGACGGAGCGGGTGCGTATCGGGTTTGTCGGTGATTCCGCGACGGGAATCGGGCGGCAAACTGGCACGATGCGGTTTGACATGGTTTCGGCGGGGCAAGCGGGGACCAATCTTCCGGACTTGGTTTTGGGTTCGAAGAGCCTTGAGGTGACGGGCACGATTTACCGTCCGGCGAGGGGCGTGGTTTTGAACCCGACACTGGATTTCGGGAATGTCCGAGAGGGGGCTGTGTTTGCCACGAAGACGGTGGAGGTGAAGAACGACGTGGCGGTGGATGATTTTAGTGAAAAGTTGAACGCGGTGATTGACGTGCTGGCCGGAGTGAAGATGGAGGGGAATCGCCTCTCGGGATTGGCCCCCGGAGCAACGGATCAATCGGCATTACGCGTCGGCTTGAAGGATGAGATCGGGATGACGCCGGGGAATCATGTGTTGGTCGTCCCGGTTCGTTTTGAGACGGACGGAATAGGAACGAGCGGACTGGCTGCCGAGAGTGTTGGCTCTCAGGATTTGACTTTGAAGGCGCGTGTATTCCGGATGGCGTCGACGGACACGGTATCGAATGTGGGTTCGACGCCGGTGACGGACCTGAATGATGCGCGGTTAATGAGGGCTCGATTGGGCAACGGTTCCACGGGCGCGATTTCATTGCCGATCGAAGTGCGGAACACGGCGAATGCGCCGACTGGGTTCAATGAGAAGCTGGCCGTGTCTGCGTCTTCAACAGACGGGAAGGCGTCGTTTGAGTTGCCAGGATTGATTGGCGCTGGGGAAGTGGGGGTTTTGAAGGTCAGCTATTCTGGGGCGAAGGCGGGGCTCAATCAGTTCAACTACACGCTGGCATTTGGTTCCGATGGGGCGGGAACCAGCGGTTTAGCGCCGACGGCTATTGGCGGCGCTGTTCCGATGCAGGTGCTAGCACAAGCATACACCGGGCAGGGGGTATGGACTCGAGCGGGGGATGGGGTGTGGTCTGACTGGAATGCGTGGGCGGTTGCTGGGGGGCGGCCAGGAATGGATGGAGTATTGAGTAAAGGTCTTGATACTGCGCAGTTGAGCGGTGTGGTTGGAGGACCCACTGTCACGGTGCG